>Ga0182015_10001849_pt1 | contig 26913 bp, 24 predicted proteins | sample 712P3MmetaG_FD_120478 | JGI IMG/M metagenome (GOLD analysis project Ga0182015, IMG submission 120478) | Permafrost microbial communities from Stordalen Mire, Sweden - 712P3M metaG | ecosystem: Environmental > Terrestrial > Soil > Wetlands > Permafrost | place: Sweden: Stordalen | collected...
AGGATCGAACGAGATGAAAGCTAGAGTACGCAAAGCAGTTTTTCCGGCGGCCGGCCTCGGCACGCGCTTTTTGCCGGCAACCAAGGCCCTGCCCAAAGAGATGTTGGCGCTTGTAGACAAACCACTGATCCAGTACGGCGTAGAAGAGGCAATTGCCGCAGGTTGTGAACAGATTATTATTGTCACCGGCAGAAACAAGGCTGAGATCGAAGACCACTTCGACATCAGCTTTGAGCTGGAGCAACTCCTCGAGAAGCGGGGTAAGACAGAACTCCTTGCCATGACGCGGCAGATATCCCATATGGCGCGCATCGCGTATGTACGGCAGAAGGAAGCCATGGGCCTGGGGCACGCGGTGCTGATGGCCCGTGACCTGGTGGGCGACGAGCCATTTGCCGTCATACTGCCGGATGACATTATCGAAGCCAAGGTGCCCTGCCTGCAGCAGATGATCGAAGTGTTCGAGCAAACGCAGTCGTCCATCCTGGCCACGCAAGTCGTCGAGGGTTCTGCTATCTCTTCCTATGGCGTGCTCGACTGCTCGCCGGTGGAAGGGCGGCCGCGGGTGTTCGACGTCAAAGGCCTGGTGGAAAAGCCGAAGCCGGAAGACGCTCCGTCGCGTAACGCGATTATCGGGCGCTACATCCTTACCCCCAGAATCTTCGACGTGCTGGAAAAGACAACGCTCGGCGCTGGCGGAGAACTGCAATTGACGGACGGTATCAAGGGCCTGCTGCAACACGAAAAAGTCTACGGTTACAGCTTTGACGGGCTGCGTTTTGATGCCGGTGACAAGCTCGGTATGCTGAAAGCAACGGTGGAATTTGGCCTGAACCACAGTGAGTTGGGGCCGGACTTTCGCGAATTTTTGAAATCGTTGTCGTTCTGAAGAAGCCGCGCGTGTCTCGCGACGCCGGCGCAGAATGAGATGCTCAGGATAGAGGTTTGAAAACGACATTGAACTATCCTGAGACTCGCCAGGCCGACCAGGTGGATGACTATCATGGGACCGCGGTTGCCGATCCCTATCGATGGCTGGAAGATGACAATTCCGCCGAAACCCAGGCCTGGGTAACAGCGCAGAATCAGGTTACGTTCGACTACCTTGCCAGAATTCCTTACCGGTCACAACTCAAGCAGCGGCTACAGGAGCTCTATAACTACCCCAAGTACGGCATCCCACACCGAACCGGGGGCTACTACCTGTGGTCGAAGAATGACGGCCTGCAGAACCAAAGCGTGCTCTATGTGCAGAAAGGGCTGACGGATACCCCGCGCGTCCTGATTGACCCCAATCAGCTCTCCGCCGACGGTACTGTGCGCCTCATGACCGGCGAACCTTCGCGAGATGGGCGCTACCTGGGCTACTACCTGTCAAGCGGTGGCTCCGATTGGCAAGAAGGCCATGTGCTCGAGATGGAGACCGGAGTTGTTCTCGAGGATCACCTGCAATGGTTGAAGATCACCGGGCTTGCCTGGTTCGGTGACGGTTTCTTTTACAGCCGATACGACGAACCCGAGGACGGCCATGATCTCTCTTCGCGCAACGAAGGGCACAAGGTCTACTACCATCGGGTCGGCACAGCGCAGGCAGACGATCGGTTGATCTTTGAGGACAAAGCCCACCCGCAGCGCTTTCATACGTTAGAGACGACAGAAGGCGAACGTTTCGCGATCCTCACCGTGTCGGAGCGCGGCCAGGGGAAAGACGGCAACGCGCTTTTTTTCCGCGACCTCTCGGCCCCCGAATCCGGCTTCGTCCCCATCGTTGGCGAAGTCACCAACGATAGCTTTCACGTCATCGACAATATCGGCGACCGGTTTCTGATCATGACCAACCACGGCGCTCCCAATGGCCGGGTCGCACTTTACGATCCGCACCGGCCCGCAGAGGAATGGAAGGTGGTTCTACCCGAAACCGCCGACACGTTAAGCAGTGTTTCCACGCAGGGAGGCAAGCTCTTTGCTACCTATGCCCGGGATGTGACCTCGCACCCATACGTGTATTCGCTCGAAGGCATCATGGAAAATGCGATTGCCTTGCCTGGGCCAGGGACTGCGGGCGGTTTTGGTGGACGGCGAGACGATAGCTCGGCCTTCTACGCGTATTCCTCGTTCAACTATCCCAGCACAATTTTTCGCTACGACCTTGCGACCAAAGAATCCGCCCTTTTCCGCGAGTCCGCAATCCGCGGCTTCGCGGCGGAAGACTACGAAACGAAACAGATCTTCTATTCGAGCAAAGACGGTACCAGGGTGCCGATGTTTCTCGTATTCAAGCGAGGACTGAAGCTCGACGGCAACAATCCGACGTTACTCTATGCTTATGGCGGATTTAATGTCTCCATCCCGCCGGAATTCAACCCGCTGCGTCTCGCGCTGCTGGAACAGGGATTCATTTACGCATCCGCAAACATTCGCGGTGGCGGCGAATATGGCGAGACATGGCATCAAGCGGGGATGAAGCTGCAAAAGCAGAACGTCTTCGACGACTTCATCGCCGCGGCCGAGTGGTTGATTGGCAACAAGTACACCTCTGCGCAGAAGTTGGCGATCTCAGGAGGATCAAATGGCGGTCTGCTGGTAGGCGCGGTCATCAACAAGCGGCCAGATCTATTCCGCGCCGCCGTGCCCCAGGTTGGGGTCATGGACATGCTTCGCTTCCAGAAGTTCACCATCGGATGGAACTGGATTGCGGACTACGGATCCAGTGATAACCAGGAGGAGTTCCAAGCCCTGTATCGATATTCGCCCCTGCACAATATTCGCCCTGGCGGAACGTATCCTGCCACTCTGATCACTACTGCCGACCACGATGACCGGGTCGTGCCTGCCCACTCCTTCAAGTACGCTGCCACGCTGCAGCAGAAAGCGAGCCACGCCAACCCGGTATTGATCCGGATCGATACGCAGTCCGGCCATGGCGCCAGCAGCACCAGCAAAGCGCTCGATACGGCGGCGGATATTTATTCGTTCTTGATGTACAACCTTGGCGTCGAACCGCAGTTTGCCTGAGGCCCGCCGTGGTGACGACCCCATCGTGACCACCCGGATACATGGGCAGAAAAACCCCGGTTTTTAACCTGGAGTGCAACCTCTTCTACATCATTCTGAAACGCGTAGCGTCTATTGATAGAGAGAGATACGGTCGCCCGGGGTGTGGCGCATCCTTCGCCCCGTCATATGCGTCGTCGAGGGTCTCTTGATGATACGAGCGAAATGGCATCTCGCCACCCGTTGGGCGAATCTAATGTTTCAGCCGTCTAATTAGGAGCAGTTGGGTTAACACTTTGGGGTCCCGATGAAAACTTTGATCGACCGGATCGACCGCAGAAGCGCAGTTCTGCTCAAAATGCAATCGCTGGGGACATTGGTCGGTGAGTCTGCGTTCAGGCCCATGACAGGAGAATCGAAGCAACCCGTCCTGGTGAATTCCCGGGATCTGGGTGTCACGTTTATTGGCCATTCCTCCTTCTTGATTCAGATCGGCGGGCGTAAATTGCTCATCGATCCGGTGTTCGCCGAGCGGCTGATTGCGTTGCGCCGTTTGCGCCGGCCCGGTGTGCGCATCAAAGATCTGCCCGCCATCGATATGGTCCTGCTGTCCCATGCGCATATGGATCATCTCAACCGGCCGTCTTTACGCCGGATCGTGGCCCACAACACCAGGATCACCGGCAAAGCACCGATCGCCGTCGTGCCGTGGGGCGTCGAAGACCTGGTCAGCGACCTGGGCTTTGCCCGCGTAGTTACGTTTGAGTGGTGGCAAACCAAGTCGATCGAGGGTCTTGAGATAACCATGACGCCCTGCAAGCACTGGGGAGCGCGCCTCTTTAAAGACACGCATCGCGGCTTCGGAGGCTATGTAATCCGGGGCGGTGGGCATGCACTTTACCACTCCGGCGACACCGCTTACTTTGATGGCTTTCGCATGATTGGCGAACGTCTCCATCCGGAGGTCGCCTTGTTGCCGATCGGAGCCTACAGGCCGGATAGCTATCGCGGAGTGCACACCTGCCCCGAGGAAGCGCTCCAGGGTTTTCTTGATCTGGGCGCGCGGCGAATGATCCCCATGCACTACGGAACCTTCCGGCTCTCCCAGGAGCCGATGGAAGAACCGGTGGAGCGCTTGATGGCAGCGGCCAGGCAGGCCGGGGTTGCCGGATCCGTCTGCGTGCTCCCGGAAGGGGAGACAGATGTGATCGCGCCGGTTTCGTTTCCTTCTCACTCCCGCCGTTCGGCTCAACGTTGAGCACGACACGATAGCATTTTTCTTAGGTAATTATCCCCGCACGACAAGTAAGGCAGCCCTAGGTGCGAGCGCTGGGCACGAAGTCTGCCCGTCCGTTGTCATAAACACGGACGATAGCGATAGAGCGGACGTGTGCAGGCCCATTGAGTGGTTCAATATAGGTAATAAACCATGCATACGTATCGTTATTCAGGCCCATATAATCACTTCCGTCAACATAGCGAGGCCTGAAGTCCGAGGATTTACACCAGTCAATCGCTACGATAGTGGAACCGTCGGAAGGCGTCCGACTGCGCCGTAGTTTGTTCGCGATGTCCAGAGCCTCTGCCGCACTTAGCTTTGGGAGACGTACGGCGGCCAGCGCCTCGTCGATATTCTGGATCGGCTTCTCTGGTGCCTGACTTCTGCCTGCCAAGGTCCATCCAACGCAAAAAAGCAATGTGAATATCGTTGCTCGGATTCTCATACGCATTTGCTCTGTTCTCCTGACTCTTTGGATTTGAGTCCCCTCAGAACAAGTCACCTAAATAGATTTCCCGGCTTAGCCTTCGATAGATCCTTTGGTTCATCTGGAGCTTCGAGGCGTAGGGGCTCTGCGGGTTCCGTTGCTACGGATTCAATCGGCTCACTATCAGGGCTCTCACTCTCAATCCGTTCAACGAGTGGTGGTGGTCCCTGGCATCCGAGCGGCAAGCGCAGTCTCGCGAGGTGGCTTCCGGTACGCTTGCTTATGTTGACGAAAAACGGACCCGGATTAGCTTCAAGGATTTCCTGCATTCGCTCGTGTTCAACAAATCACAGCAGCAGCCCATTCCGTCAAAGAATGCCGCACATAACCGATCTCACCAGACCACAGTATTAGGAAAATGCTCTAAAACGCGGGCACGGCCGCTCGTAGTTTCTGCCACGTTCCACGCAGAGCTTTGATCACCCACCGCATGAGTAAAGCCGTCACCACCAACAAGCCGATGGTGATGCCTGCGGCGGTCCAGGGATGCTGTGTAGCCAGCCAGGTAATGCCCACCGCTGCTACATCTTCGCTGCTGCTCAGGGCTATGTTCGAGACCGGCTCCGGGCTGGGGGTGACCAACGCCCGGGCGGCAGTCTTGGATCCATGGGCCGCCAGGGCAATGGCCGCGCCCACGGCGGTCGCCAACAGCTGCATTTCGGGCGACAGCTGCGTGGTAGCTCGATAGGCCAGCAGCGCCGCCACCGGCACGCGGATGAAGGTGTGCATCGCGTTCCACAGCAGATCGAGGCCGGGAATTTTATCGGCGAAGAACTCAACCCCGAAAAGCGTTCCGCTCACACCGATGATCCACCAATTGGACAGACCTTCCAGGCCCGGCGGCAACACAACCCAATGCGCATGAGCCAGCACGCCCAGCGTCAGGACCGTGGCATACACGTTGAGCCCTGCCGCGAAACTCGCGGCGATGACCAGGGCGGCAATGGTGCTCGGCGTAAAAGGCATGGTGCTCCAGAATTCTAGACCTTCCCGTTCCATTGCTGACCAGAATTCGCTGCCAGGCCCTGTTTACAGCCAGTCGAACCTCTTCAGCATCCACAGCACCACCCCCGTCGAGGCCAGCATGGCGCCCACCACGATCTCAGTGCCGTGGTCTGACTCCAGAAAGGGCAGACCCTTGAGATTCATACCGTAGATGCCGGAGAGGACCAATGCCGGAAGCGCCACCGTGCTCAGAATGGTCAGCACCTTCATCACCTGGTTGGTGCGATTGGCGACGCTCGATAGATAGACGTCGAAGGTATTGTTGAGCAGGTCACGAAGCGTTTCCACCATATCCAGCAGGCGCAGGGAGTGATCGTAGACATCGCGAAAAAATGGGTAGAGCTCGGGGTTGATGATCGACCCCGATTCCCGCTGCAGCGACATGCAGGCGTCGCGAAGATTGACCAGCACGCGGCGCAGCTCGATCAATTTGCGCTTCTGGGCGAAAAGATTTTCCAGGATCGCCGGCGATGGATTGTCCAGCACGCTGTCCTGCAGATCGTCGATGCGGTCATCGCTATGATCGATGGAGACAAAGTAGGAATCGACGATGCTGTCGAGGATCAGGTAGAGAAGTTTCGACGGAGGTTGTTCGGGGCCAGACCTCTGTGCGCGCTGCAGTATCTCGCAGGCTGCGCCCGGTGTATCGCGGATGCTGATGAGAAAGTCGCGGCCCACGAATAGGAAAACGTTGGCAAAGATGAGATCTCCATCTTGCACCGACTGAATATATTTCAGGATCAGGAAAAGATAATCATCCGTTCCTTCGGCCTTGAGCCGCTCGTTATTGCTGCGGCAGTCTTCGATGTGGGTTGGATGGAGTTGGAACTGCGCCGCCAGTTCGTCGAGTTGCGGATCGTTCGGATCATCAAGGGCGTACCAGGACACAAAGACCTCCCCGTGAAAGCGCTTCTCTTAGGCCCGTATTGAGGAGAACACGCTTAAGCGGCCCACTGATTAAAAAAACCCGCCAGGAAGGCCACTTAGGCGATCAGAAAGACAATCCTGACGGAAGGCGGCTATACCGCCTGCGCAAGAACTCGATGCAATGACAGATTCGAGCAGAGGAGAAAGTCAAACCTCGAAAGGGAGGCAGCTATACAGCCTGCGGAACCGCTCGATAGAAGGAGGGATTTGAGCAGATGGAAAGACAAATTTCTCAGGAAGGGCACGGCTTTAGCCGTGCCGTATAGGTTCGGAGCCACTCCCCGGCTTTTAGCCGCTGAGGTACGGTTCTCGTTCGATCAAAGATCGACCTCGTGGGCGAAACGGTCTGCGGAAAAACCTTGAAGGAAGGGCACGGCCTCTCACTACTTGGCCGATGTCAGCGGGCATCGCGAAGCCAACAAGTCCCGGAGGGACAGCCGAAAATAGCCCAGGACTTAAGTCCTGGGTTGGGTCTCACCAGACAAGTCCCGTCAGGGACGACCGAAAATAACCCAGGATGAAATCCTGGGCGCAACCGGCGTCACCACCCCTGCATTGGGTAACAACCTTCTGCATCTCTGCGGCGAGACTGCACCGCCGATGCGGCCGGCACGAAATGCTTGTCCGAAAAAAGCCGCTCCTATCCCACCACCTGGGAAGTCCCGACTTCATGAGGAGCGTCCGTGGGCGGACGAGGGCCCGAGCGGAAGTGGGCAATCAACTTCTGCGGCCACCGGGGGTCCATGCACGGCCGTTCGATAAGCAAAAAGTAAATGGCGCCCACCGCAAGCGCCGCCGGCGCAATCAGAAGCAGAGACACGGCGAGCCCAACGTAAAAGCTCAAATGAAGATGCGCCAGCAAAAGCTGCAAGGTCAGGATGGTCGTTCGATGGGTCAGGTAGATGCTGTAGCACATACCACCTACCGTGCTGACGACGGGCAGCCGGAGCATTTTTGGCATGACACTCCCCTTGAACGCGCCGACAAACACGATCGGCAGAATCAGGGGGCCAAGAAACCGGAACGCGTGTGGCTGCAGCCAGAACATGACCAGCCACAAAGGTATGCAGAGAACATCCCATCGCCAGGTCTGAGGAATCTGTTTCCAGCCATCCACGTAGAGATCGGCAACCAACAGCCCGACGAGGAAGAACTGGATAGCTGCCAGGATGGATAAGTTAAAGACCCCAGCGTTTTGCGCACCGTGCCATCCGGGTAGAAAGGCTCGTTGCAACGGCGTGGCGCCTGCGATCAGGCTGATCAGCAACATCCTCCGCAGCCATGCACGCGGAATCTTGTAGATCAGGGTCAGAAGCGGAGCGAGGCAATAGAACTGCACCTCGATCTCGAGGGTCCAGCTCACCGCCTCGATTCTGCTGGCAATGCCGAAGGCGATGTTATGAACGTAGAAGATGCTGGTGACCAGGTGTACCAGCAGGGGGTGCAGGGGCATAGCGGCGGCAGCGAACAGGAGCGCGGCCCGGATCAGTAGCCACAAAATATAGGGTGGCTCAAGCCGCGTAACCCGGCGCAGAAAGTACGCGGGAAGCCGGACTTTTCGGCCCGCCTGCAGATATTGCCGGGCAAACGGCAACGCCAGGATAAACCCGCTGATCGCAAAGAATATTTCAACGCCATAGCCACCGTGCGCCAGCAATCGCAGCAGGCCCTGCTGATGGTTCATGGCCTCGACGCCCATCCCCATGCGATCCAGCAGTTCTGCATAGCAATGAAGGAAAACCACGGAGAGGATGGCGATGAACCGCAAGCCATCGATCTCGGGTATGTAGGCGCCGCTGCTGGTGATCCGCCGAAAGGATTCCAATGTTATTTTTTGCAAGGTATCTTCCCGCCGGGGGCCCGACGCAGCAATTGGCCGTTGGTTGATTCATGTTAGCGAACTCGCGGGCCTTTGAGAACCGCGCCGGTGATCGATGCACCGGCTTCGAGATGTAGAACTGTGTTCCTCCCCCGGGAATTCAGACAAGTGCGATATAGTTCGCCATGCGCACACTGACATGGTTGCTGCTTGCCGTGATGACCTGTTCGAGTCTTCCGGCCTTCGCCGCGGAGAAAATGACGGCTCCCCAATTGATAACCTTGGCGCAGTCGCAGAGCGCCACCCTTGGGGCTGCGATCCACGGCACGTTCAGCGACAAGGAGCTGCAAGAGGGTACGGCATGGGCGGGCCTGGGCCACGACTTCTTTTTCGCCCTGCAATCCGCCACGCCTCCAGCGCTCGTCATTGATGGAGTGACGGACGGAGTGGCGGGACCGCATATGGAGTCTGTGGGCACCAGCGGCCTTTGGTATGCCGTGGCTCGGGTCGAAGAGTTGGGCACGCTGCACTCCTTCTATTTCCAGGTTTCGGGAGCGAAGTTCGGTGGCGATTTGAATCTCCCCGCATTCTCGCCTGATTCCTACCTCCAACCTGGTGTGCCTTCGGGCAAGCTCTCAGAAAAGTTGCTACACACCAGCAAGATTTACGACGGCATGAAGAGCGAGTACTGGGTGTATGTGCCGGCCGGCTACGATCCCCAGGTCCCGGCTGCACTGATGGTCTTTCAGGATGGTGGCGGGTACATCCATCGCGATGGCAACAATCCCGCGCTCAACGTGATTGACAACCTGATCGCCCAGAAGAAAATCCCCGTCATGATCTGCGTATTCATTAATCCCGGAGATGTGACTGATGCACCCGGCACGCCGACCTACCGTTTTGTGCAGGCCTATTCCACCCAGTGGCATCGAACCTTGAAGGATTCGATGCGCAGCACGGAATACGACACCGTCAGTGATCGCTATGTGCGCTTCCTGCGCGATGAAATTCTGCCCGAGGTCTCAGCGCACTACAACCTCCGCAAAGACGCCTACAGCCGGGCCATCACTGGCTTGTCGTCGGGCGGCATCTGCGCGTTGAATGCAGCCTGGCAGATGCCCGATCAATTCAGCCGTGTGATCACATGGATCGGCAGCTTCACCAGTATCCAGTGGAAAGAAGACCCGGCGATTCCGGACGGAGGCCAGGACTATCCGGAAAAGATTTTGCGCGAACCGGCGCGCAACCTCCGCGTTTGGCTGCAGGATGGCTCCAACGATCAGGAGAACGATCGTTACGGAAGCTGGCCGTTGGCCAATATCCGGATGGCCAACGCCCTGAAGCTCAAGAACTACGACTTTCATTTCAGCTTTGGCGAGGGCACCCATAACTCCGGCCACGGCGCCGCCGAGTTTCCCGCAGAGATGATCTGGCTCTGGCGCGACTACGATCCCGCCCGCGCCAGTCAGACCTACGAGATAGAGCCGGGGGAGAAAGCCAAGCCGCTGTTCCGGGTCTCCATCGTCAGCCGCAGCGCACGCTAGAACACACGACATCAACGTAACTTAATGCAATACTTAGAGCGCACGCTGAGAGGTAGGTCGGGAGTTATCACTGGGCCCGGGAAATTTTGTATCCGATCAAAAATTCTTGAACTACCTATGCAGTCGTCGTAGCATTGGGGCCGCTTAAAATTCACACTGTTTTTCAAATTGGAGTGCATATGAAGACACTGATCCACTCGATGCTGGCCGTTAGCGCGCTGGCTTTAACCGCAATGATTACCTCGCAAGCAGGTGTGGCGCAGGCCCCCGCGGGCGCCCCTGCCGGTGCTACCGGGCTCTGTAAAGACGGCTCTTACTGGACTGGTGCGAGCAAGAGCGGTGCGTGCCGAGGGCACCAAGGCGTAAAGACCTGGTATGCGTCGGCAGCCGCTGCTCCCACACCGGCCGCAACTCCCGCTCCGTCTGCTCCTACGCCTGCGGCTCCGGCTGCTGCTCCGACGCCCAAGGCGACGACGATGGCAGCCAAGACGAGCAGTGCGGCAACCAAGACCGCGGCTCCAGGCGGCGGACCAGGCATGGTCTGGCTTAACACGTCCACCAAGGTCTACCACTGCTACGGTACGAAGTATTACGGCACCACCAAGGCCGGCTCTTATATGTCTGAAGCTGATGCAAAGGCCAAAGGCGCCCATGCGGATGCCGGCAAGCCCTGCAGCTAAAACTACCCTTTGTAGCCATGATCAGGTGGCCGATCTTTGAACCCAATCAGTGGGTTCGGGGATCGGCCACCGTTCTTTAGAGCGTTTTCACTTCTACCCGGTGCAGAAGAAGAGCGGCCTTTCTTGAGGAAAGGCCGCTCTTCGCTCTGTATACACCGTGAAGACGCGCTATAGCATTTTCACTTCTGGTATATACAGGGCAACCGATCTCGACGCGGCTTTTCCTCAAGAAAAGACGCACTTCGCTACTCTTGCCTGTGCAGAGTAGAAGTGAAAATGCTCTAGCGGCGCATGGTGACAAAGTCCGCCCGGCAGCCACGATCGACCCATATCGATCGATTGTCGAAGCCCCAGGTCTGACCCTGGATGCAAGGCGAGCCGCTGCGCTGATTGGTCAGCTGTACTCCACGGCTGGTGTTAGCCGGGCAGAAGTTCCGCTTGCCGTCGTTCGATGAGCAGGTAATCGTAATTCCAGGGCCGCCAGGACCAGGACCACCGGGACCAGGCCGAAACCCCGGGCGGCCGCTTCCCAGAAAGAAGTCTGCGCGGCACCCACGATCCACCCAGATTCCATGACGGCTGTAGCCCCAGGTCTGGCCCTGGATGCAAGGTGACTTGCTGCGCTGGTTCGTCATCTGTACACCGCGGCTGGTATCCACCCGGCACACATGCCGCCTCCCATCATCGGAAGCACATGTCACGTTTCGTCCATTCTGCGCTGTAATTCCGCTTTGCGCCCATGCTCTGGATGCTCCGATGGACAAGCATTGGAGCCCCAACAGCAGAACAATCCAAGTCCGCTTCCTCATTTTGCTCTCTCCTGAAAGTCTTCGAGTTCATTGGCCCGCACGCGGTGAAAAATGGTTCAAGAGATGATATAGCCGGCAGATTGAATCGACTTAAATATTTGTCTTTGCGCGGGATGTTCAGGGGGTTCTGCGCTCAGAGCATAGGCAGGGGTGCTTGTATCCGGCACGGCTACAGTGCTGCAGAGAAAACCGTGGCTTGCCTACGAGTTTAGAGAAACTCCAACTGGTCTCCGACCTTCATCTGGCAATTGCAGATCTGTCCAGCTGGCAGCTCCAGCATGCAATACGTTTTCAGGCTGATGCTGGTAATCCTGCATGGGGCCACACTATGCCAAAGCCTGAGAACACGCAGGCTCTTGCTGAGTGCGACCACATCGATCGAAAACAGCATGCCGAACGTATGAATGCCGGAAGAGGGCTTGATGAGAAGCCCGCATCCGGCGTCAAGCCGTCTCTTGCCCACCAAACCAATCAGGCGGGTGAGAGATGTGTCGGCTATTGCTATCCGTGAACCGACCGTGGTGGCCCTCGTTACATTTCTGAGGTGCATGGTTTTGCCTTCACCGATCACTGTGCCGAGGGCGAACCACGGTCAAGAAGGCTATGTTTTCGCGTGCTTCCGGCGGTATATCAAAATTCCCAGCACAGCCACCGCCAAAACGGCTGCCACGATCCTGATGAGCATTGTCGTATCCATCCGATGTTTCCTCCTTTCGCTCAATCTCCAAAAGAAATTTCAATCTTGTGTTCACCGCAGACCTTGCCAGGAGCCACTGCCCGAGTTGCTCCTACTCGAGATAGTCGCAAGTCATGACTCCTACTTAGCAGACTGCATATTTCTGGCAATGTTCAGAACCGCGGGCGCAAGCAACACAATGAAAATGCATGGGAATATGAACAGGACCAGGGGAAAGAGTATTTTTATTTTTGCCTTTGCCGCCATTTCTTCAGCGCGTTGCCGTCTCTTCAGACGAATCTCGTCTCCAAACCTGCTTAACGCCCTGACGATGGGAGTACCGAACCGGTCAGCCTGGGTCAACATACTTACAAACAACGAGAACTCGGGTATCTGTGTACGCTCTGCTGCGCTCTTCCAGGCCTCCAGACGGGGTTTGCCGGCTAGTTGCTCCAGGTTGACTTGCATGAACTCATGGTGGATATCGGGATGACTGATATTGAGCTCCTGTCCAACGCGCAGCATTGCCTGATCTAAGCCCAACCCTGCCTCCACGCAAATCACCAGCAGATCCAGTGCGTCGGGGAGGCTCTTTCTGATTCTTTCTCTTCTTTTTCGGATCCTAATTTTGAGCCACATGTCGGGGACAAGGTAAAAGACGGCGCCCAGAGACAAAGCCCAGAAGGCGGTGTTGGTGTGAATCAGGCTTCCGCACACCAGCCCGATCACTGGACCCAGGACGCGGCTGGCAAAGTAAATATTCATCCCTCGACTGGTTCGGACTCCCCCGGTCAGAAGCAGCTGTTTTACCTTTTCATCCTCGGCAAGACCGAGCCCGACGCGCAAGCGATTTGCCATGAAGAGGATTTTCTCTTGCAGCCGCTCTTTGCCGCCGACGTACCGTTGGTCGGGCCGATTGCTCTGTACCAGTTCCATGATCCGCCTGGCAGCAGGCGACGGCTTCAGCATGACTGGAGCCAGCAGCAGTGCAAGCACCAGAAAAGCCGTGAGCATGATCGCGATGTAAAACACTATGTCCATAGACGCCTAAACTTCGATTCCATTGACCATGCGACGAATAATCAGAGTGCCGACCACCAGCATTCCGCCGCTGCTGTACAGCAGCTTGCGACCGAGTGGATCGTGGAACAGGATGCTCGAGTAGCCCGGATTCAGGAAGTTCAGCAGAATCATCATCACCACTGGAAGCGAGCTCAGAATCCACCCGGTAAGTCTTCCCTGGGCCGTTTGCACTTGAATCTCTCCCTGAATCCGCAGCCGTTCGCGAATGACAAAGACCGTCCGATCCAGGATTTCGGCGAGGTTGCCGCCAGTGTCTTTCTGTACCAGAATGGCCGTCACCAGAACACGCAGGTCAGACGACGGCACACGACCCAGCAGCAGCAGCAGCGCATCGCGCATGGGCAAGCCAAGGTTCACCTGGCGGAAGATTTCTGCAAATTCGGTGGCCAACGGCTCCTGTGCATTTTGAGACAACATCTCCATGGCGCTCACGACGGAATGGCCGGCACGCAGCGCGCGCGCCAGCATGTCGATGGCTTCCGCGAGCACGGCGTTGAAGGCGCTCACCCTTCGCGAACGCTTCAGACGAAGAATGCCGTATGGCAACAGGCTCAGAGCGGCCCCGCCTCCTATATCGAGCAGAACCATCGAACTAAAGAGCCATACAACGAAGTATCCGGCGATGCTCAGTCCCATACTGGTCAGGATCAGGGTGGCTGGGGTCGTCGAGCTATTCGCCTGCAAGATACATAACTGCAACTTTTTCGCAAACGCGTAAGGCGCAAGTAGTTCGTCGAGCCAGACAAAATTGCCGTTTTTGGTCACCTTGAACAATTGCGCTATCTCGGGGGCGGCGCCTTCCTGCCTGCGGGTTGAGATGTGGATCAGCGCCATCCGCTGGGCGACGATTTGCTCTTGCGGCGACCGCCGCGTCAACGCGAGCACCGCCCCAAAGCTAACCACCAGAATCGAGAAAAATCCCAGCACCATCACAGTCATCGCGCAAATCCCCTTACACTTCCATTGAGTAATCGAGCAGCCCTGTGGGCAATGGGATACCCGCCGCCTTGAGTTTGTCCGCGAATTTTGGGACGATGCCCGTCGAGCGAAAGCGGCCTTTCACTTTCCCGTTCGGCGTGAGACCCTCCTTTTCAAAAAGGAAGATGTCCTGCATGCTGATCACATCGCTGAACGCACCGGTAAGCTCGGTGATATGCGTGACCCGGCGCGAACCATCACTCATTCGGGCAATCTGCACAATCAGGTGGACGGCGGACGCAATTTGCGCCTTGATCGCCCTTTCCGGCAAGCTCACGCTCCCCATCATGGCCATGGTCTCCATGCGCGCCAGGGCATCGCGCGGCGTGTTGGAGTGGATGGTCGTCAGCGAACCGTCATGGCCTGTATTCATCGCCTGCAACATGTCCAGGCATTCTTCGCTACGGACCTCGCCCAGCACGATCCGGTCAGGCCGCATACGAAGTGCGTTGATAACCAGTTCCCTCTGCCGCACGGCGCCCTTTCCTTCCACGTTCGGAGGTCGGCACTCAAGCCGCACAACGTGGGCATGTTTGATTTGCAATTCGGCGGAGTCTTCGATCGTGACGATGCGCTCGCGCTCGTCGATAAAGCCGGACAACACGTTCAACAGAGTCGTCTTGCCCGCGCCTGTACCGCCGGATACGATGATGTTGAGCCGCGCCTGTACCGCGCCCTTGAGGATTTCGAGCATCGGCTCCGTAAGCGCCTTGTTGCGCAGCAGGTCCTCCGCCATCAGCGGCTTCGCTCCGAACTTGCGGATAGAGAGAATCGGGCCATCGACGGCCAGAGGCGGAATGATTGCATTGACCCGCGATCCGTCTTTCAGGCGGGCATCCACCATGGGCGATGACTCGTCCACACGCCTGCCTACCGCGGAGACGATCTTGTCGATCACGTGCATCAGGTGCCGGTCGTCCTGGAAGACCACGGTGGTCTTCTCCAGCACCCCTCGGCGTTCGACATAGACGGAGTTATACGTGTTTACCAGTATGTCGTTGACCGTGGAGTCTTGAATCAGCGGCTCCAGCGGACCGAGCCCGAAGACTTCATCCAGAACTTCCTGCGCCAGGCGGTCTCGTTCCCCACCCGACAGCGGAATATTCTGTTCCCCGATCAGTTGATGAATCACGCTCAGAAGTTGTTGTTGCGTCGAAGGATTCTCGTGCATCTGGGCGATCTTTTCGAGATCCATGCGCTTGATGAGTTCCTGGTGGACGGCAGCCTTGATGGTTTGCTGCATTTTGAGCGCAACCGGTCTCGCCCCGCGCACGATGGCGGGGATGATCGAGGGGTGCCCATTGATAGTCGGTTCTGCCATAGAGAAATCCTCAGTATTTCAATTGCGCTCCCCTACTTCCACAGCGCAAACCGCTTCTTGACCGGCTCCGGATCCGCCGGGTGGGCTGCCCCCATTAATGTGCCTGCCCACTTCTTCATCTGCAGGGAAAAATCTGACTTGCTGTCAGGGGCCACCGGCTCCCCAATATTGATGGATTGGACCAGTTGGCTGTAGTTGTTGGCGATCTTGAGCGCGATGGGCAGGTGGATGGCTTTTTCTATCTGCTCAATCGTAACCGCCTCATGTGAGGAGTAGCGGTTCACGACCACCTGCAATTTCTTCGTTGCCTGCTCGTTCTGGATGAGACCGTCTACATAGCGGGAGAGGTCGCGGATGGAGCCAATTTCCGGAGTACCGATCAGGTAGATCCAATCGGAGATAGCAACGACGGCAAGGTTGATGTCGTCAAACGATGCCTCACAATCCAACACCACGAAATCGTATTGGGAGCTCAGGAACTCCAGTGTTCGTTCGACGGAATCAGTGTCTGTTTTCCATACACCACCATAAACGTCAGGGGAGGACAGAACGTCGAGGCCGCTCGCGTGGGTAGCAATGAATCCACGAAGCAGCTCCTGGTCCAGCCGGCTGACGTTCTGCACCAGGTCATAGAAATGATGATGGCTCCCATCCATGCCGAGGTAGAGTGCTACGTGGCCTAATTGCGCGTGGTTGTCGACCAGCAATACTTTCTTGCCAAAGCTCTTCACCAGATACATGGCCATGTGGACGGCCAGCGTGGTCGTGCCGACGCCACCTTTGGCGCCAAAGAAGGACAGAATTTTCCCGTGATTCTGCGGACGGCTTATGTTGGCTGCCCAGCGATGGTCGAGCGCGTTGAGGGTCTCCATGAAATGCTCAGTGTCGAAAGGTTTGCCCAGGAATTCGCTGTAGCCCGCGCGCATGGCGCGCAGCAGCATGTCCGCATCGATCGTCGAAGAAAACGCAAGGATCGCGATCTTCTGGTAGAAACTCCGGCGCAAACATTCCGCCGTCTCGAGTGCTAGTTCTGGATCTCCGTCGAACTCGATGACCGCGATGCAAGCCTGAGCTCCGATGGCCCGCTGAGTCAGTGCAGGCAGCTTGACCGTTGAGAAGTAGTTATCAAAATCCAGTGGGACCACCGTCCAGGGCATAAAGGACGCAGCATGGCAGAACTGCTCCACGAGCGGGCGCTCAATATGCACCGTCAGCAGCGCGACTTCGAGACCATCCGGATGGTGTCCGTTGTTTGTCACTGCGGGCCCCCGCTCCCTGTTGGTGTTTGCGTGGCTGGCTTCTGCTTGACGATCTTTTTATCGAATTGTGTGGAGTCCAATGTCGGCACCGGGAGTTTCGGCAGAATGGGCGACGTGGTGTCATCGAGCGGATCAACGATCGTGGGCGTCACCACCACCATCAATTCGACAGTCGAGTGGTTGACGTTTTTTGACCGGAACAGCTGGCCCAGAACTGGCACGTCGCCGATACCGGGCATCTTGTTGAAAATATCGGTGGTTCGATGATCCAGCAGCCCCGAGATGGCAAAGCTTTGTCCATCGCGCAGCTCCACCTGGGTGTCGGCCCGGCGAGTGGAGATCGCCGGAATCGTGTAACCGGAAATGGTTACCGCGTTGGTGTAATCCAACGCACTCACCTCAGGCGCCACTTTCAACTGAATGGTCCGATCATCATTGACGATTGGCGTGAAATCGAGCTTCACGCCATAGGGACGGAACTGAATGGTGATGGACGTGAGTCCGCCCGAGGAACCCTGGACCACAGGGAAGGGAAACTCACCGCCGGCCAGAAACGACGCCTTTTGGCCATTGAGGGTTGTAATGGTTGGCTCGGCAAGGATCTGCGCAATCTGCCTGTCCTGCAGATCCTGCACCGTCAAGCCGACATTCACGCCAAAATTGTAAAAGAGCAGGTTCAGTGGATTACTGGTTGTAAGGGTCGATGGGGTGGTGCCGCTTCCCGCAGTGTAGGTTGGCGTCGAGGGAAACGCTCCGGTCGTGGAGTTGCTTTGATTCTTACCTTGGCTGAACAGGTTAATGCCAAACTGGTCCAGCTTCGAGCGGTCAATTTCGATGATCTGAACTTTCAGCTTCACCTGCCGGGTGTGCAGCGGTCGCACCACCACAGAATCGACGACGTTCTTGGCATACAGGCCGGCTAGCTTGACCGCGGCCTCGGCGGAGGCATCACTCAACACTGTGCCGGAAAGAGAAACCCGATCCTCCTGCCCGTCTACGGTGATGTTGTCAAACGGCAGTGCCTGGCGAATTTCCCGCTGCAGATTGCCGACATCGAGGTCGGAAAAAACCAGGTAGCTGGTTGATTGCCCCGCTTCGTCCCACAGAAAGATGCTGCTGACGCCGGGTGTCTTCGCCGTGACCACGATCTGCCTGGGGCTCGAAGTGAAAGAATCGACCACCGCCGGATTGCTCACATAGACCCGCTTGAGACGGCTAAGGGTTCCAATGAAAATGGAGCGGCCCACCAGCAGGTGCAGAGGCTGGCTTTGGGACAGCGTCGTAGCGCCGAGCGTGGTCGTCGCGTCGGGTAATTGGGCCAGGTGTAACGCCTCCAGCGAAGACGGAGATGCCGGCGGCGCGGCCATCGGGGTCACCGGCGTTTGCGCCTGAATCAGGCCGCAGAGTACAACGGGAGAGAGCGTCCGATAGGCCCCCTTCCATACCCGGCTTATGGTTATCGCCATGCGCGCCTCAATGGAAGCTCTTTACTAATCGCTTATCGCCCAAAATCGTTTCCACCTCGTATGGCTTGGGCTTCGGCGGCGGCGGTCGGATGACCGACACTGCGACGGAGGGAGTAACAGTGCCCGCAAGCTCATCGAGCCCCACCGACGAACTGGGCTCCTGCGCTTGGTCCGTCACATTTCTCAATACGAAGTGAATTGCGCCCAAACTCGTCGCGAGAACCAACTTGGCGGAGTCCTCGGGCTTGAGCAGCAGGGTTACCACATTGCTGACCGTGGCTGGCTTGCCTTCGGGATCAGGACGAATCTGCTGCCCGGAAGCAAGAACTACGACGTCCTGTAACACGATCGCGGTCCGCGGATCCGCAGATTTGTCCGAGTGATAGGTCAACAGCACATCGACATGCGTTCCCGGCAGCAGAAAACCGGCCACCCCCACCACCTCGTCAGAGCGCACTGAAATCGCTCGCATACCATCGGGAATCTTGGCCGCCAGGCCCAAGCCTTCGCCTGGGGGGGCCAGTGCGAGGGAGAGGATCGGTTGATCGCTCGCCAGGGGATAGAGCACGACTCTGCCGGCAACTTCCTCTATTTTGGTGAAACTTCCCGGCAAACTAACCGGCCACTCAACCAGGCGCAGACTCGCCGGTTTCAGCAGTTCGCCCGCTTCGAGCGTCTTGCTTCCAGCAACAACAAATCGCTTCTGCGGAGCCACCACGTGCGCCGACTTCCCGACTCGTCTGCTGAGCCAGAATGTAAATAGGCCGGAAACCAGCAGTGATATGAGCAGAGCCATCGTGAGGCGTCTTGCATTCATGGGTTCACCGATCCATCACCAGCAGGGAAAGAGTGAGAGCACTCCCGACCGCGATCGCCAGTGCATAGGGCAGGCGCAGCGTTCGATCATTGCCAATGTTGAATTGAGGGTGCGGCGTCAGGCCCATGGTCCGGTGATGCACCGCGAGGGTGTACATGTTGACCAACGTCCTCGCCAGCCGACCACGATAGAGCGCGAGCGCAATAGCCATGGCTCCCCCCGCCAGAGCAGTCAGGATAAGCAAATGTCCCACCAGCGACAGCCCGGCAAGGCTCCCCGCGGCCATCATCAGCTTCACGTCGCCTGCGCCCATTCCTCCAGCCAGATAGAAAACGAAGAAAACAAGACCGCAAATGAGGCCGGCTGCCATGGCGGTGCCAAGCTGCTGCCAGCCCCCAAGAACGGCATGCAGCACTAGCCCAAGAGCAAGCGCGGGAAGCGTAATGAAGTTTGGTATCCGCCGGCTGCGCACGTCGTACACCGCGCTGATGCTGGCGCAAAGCAGCGCAGCGGAAGGGAACACAAGCTCGGTCGCCAGTTTCTGCATGAAGGCTTCCCTGTCGATCGCCTGCGTCCGGTTGGTGGACGGCGCAGTTTGTTGCTCTTAAGCTCAGCATCGTTTGGGTTAGATACTGCTGCTTAGCTTGCTCCCGACACTGGCAAATACCGTGCTGGCGGCATTACCAACCTTGGCTATCCCAGCGATAGCGACCAAAGCAATCAATGCTGCAACCAGTGCATACTCGACGAGATCCTGACCGCATTCCTGATATAGAAAATCAGACAGGAGTTGTGGTAAGTAATTCACGGGCGCACTTCCTGGAAGCAGAACACGATGGATCCGCACGGGGTCAGCGCTCCCGTTGTAAGTCAAACCGAAGGCTCGCAACGTTAAGCCGGTTCAGACAGCACTCGATAGGCTGGTTCCTATCTTGGTAAACGCACTGGTAATAGAGCCCGCGAGGGTCGTCATCGCCGCGGTGGCGCCGAGAGCAATGATGGCCGCAACCAGTGCATACTCGATAAGATCCTGGCCCGATTCATCCCTGATAAGGCGGGAAACTAGGTGTTTGAAGGTCATGGTTCGATTGAGGTTGGTCATATCGTTCTCCTTAAGGAAAAGCTATCGAGCAGCGAAAGCCTTTGTTATCCAATGCGATGTTGAGTGTTGGAGACGGCAATGTCAATCACATCCTCCTGTAAGCGCAAAGAGAGTAAATTACATCGGTTATGGGTATGTGATGCATCCAGTCACAGTTGCAAGCAGGAAACCGTGGATGGAGTAAGTAGCAAAATACACGCAAGCAATGTTCAAGGTTACCTATATTGTGCCGATAAGTAAGTATGTTGCATGGATCCGCCTCTATGCGGGTAGCGGCATGGCCCTGAGAGGCAGAAGGGGCAAGGTTAAAGCTTGTTTGCGGGGAACCAGCGTCGAGCGGTGGGATGAATCTGCGGGTTCACCAGAGTGCGTCTCCAAGATGTCGTGAGTGGCGTTGCGCAGGGCAAGTGTAACCGTGAGTAGGAGAGATGATGGTCGATGCATGCGCTGCGCACGTTTCGAAACCTCCAGCACTAAGCGGGATTTGAACAATAAAACCTATTGTGCTTGCCTTCGCCGTCTCGAGGAAGAAGGTCAGTCCATGGTCGAGACCGCTCTGGTATTGCCCGTACTGTTGTTAGTGGTGACCGGCATTCTCGTATTCGGGCTGGCATTCAATAACTATCTGATGTTGACCGAGGCAACCAGTGTTGGCGCACGCACACTGGCTATCAGCCGAGGTGAGACAACCGATCCGTGTGCGACCGCTGCCTCGGCAATCTACGCGGCGGCGCCCTTGCTGGTCCCGGCCAACCTCTCATTCACCTTTGTGCTCAACGGCGTCACTTATACGGGCGCATCGTGCAGTAGCGGAAGCAGCACCACCGGGGCCGCAGGGAACCTGGTGCAGGGCGCCAACGCGGTTGTGAAGGTCACCTACCCGTGCAGCCTGGCTGTTTACGGGGCCAATTATGCTCCCAGCTGTTCCCTGCAGGCGCAAATAACGGAGTTGGTTCAATGAGAAAGATGTCGCCGCCGCCGGGGCACACTTGGCTCGGGGACGAATGCGGGCAAGTACTGCCCATGGTTGCGGTCGCTATGGTGGTGCTCATCGGTATGGCGGGGCTGGCCATCGACGTGGGACACGTGTTCTATTCCGATCGCTCTCTCCAAGGAGCTGCGGATGCCGCCGCGCTGGCGGGTGGGGGAAGTATGCGCACCGCCACCAGCAGTGCCGCGGTGGTCGCGTCGGCAAATTCGTACAGCGGCGTCCCCGGTTCCGTCAACGCCAGTCCTTCTCTGCAAAACGTAACCATGTCGAGTGGGTTCCCCTTGCTAAAGTGCCTGACGACATTGCAGAGTCTGGGAATCGCATGCCAGGGCTCGGTTCCCTATAACGCCATTCAGGTGCAGGTGCAGTCTACTGTGCCGATGTATTTCGCCGCGTTATTTGGAGTCAAGACCGTGACCATCACCTCCAGTGCAACCGCAGCCGCCAGAGGCGGAGCTGCCACCCCGTATAACGTGGCCGTCGTGATCGATACGACGTTGTCAATGCTCGCTCCCGATGCCAACTGCGGCAATACGCAGATTGCGTGCGCGATGAACGGCGTCCAGGTTCTACTGCACAATCTCACTCCTTGCGCAGCGAGCCTCACCGCCTGCACAATCACGAATGGCGTCGCCGCGAGTTCCGTCGATCGGGTTGCCTTGTTTACATTTCCCGACGTGTCAAGCTCAACGGTGTCACAAGATGTCACCTGCACCACGACGGTTCCTGCGCCGACATCGCAGAACCGCTACTGGAGCGAGGTTATCAATGGAGCCAGCGTCAATTTCGTAATGCCGATGTCCCCCACCGGGGCCACTCCGGTCACGCCATGGTCCGACATCCCGGACGCTATGGCTTACTCTTTTCCAGCCGCTGGAGCATCGTCCTATGTTCCCTCGCAGTCGGATTATGCAACCTATCCTATGACGCTTGGAACAGCGACTTACGAGATCACAAATTTCCTCAGCGACTATCGCACATCGAATTCCGCCACTTCGTTGAACCCGAACTCTGCGTTGGTGCAGGCAGCCGGAGGCGTGCTTAACTGTGGCAGCATGACCGCGCCAAATTATGACGGAGTGTTCGGGACCTACTATGCGGGGGTGATCTATGCGGCGCAGGCAGCGCTGGTCGCCCAAAAGGCCGCGAACCCAGGCACCGAGAATGTACTGATCATTCTCAGCGATGGCGACGCCACGGCTCCGCAAAGCAATGGTAGCAATACCGTTATGGGCTCCCCTGCCACCAGCAGCGGGCAATACCCATCCTGGGTTGGCGAGTGTGGGCAGGCGGTGGTTGCGGCGCACTATGCCACCAGCCAGGGAACGCTGGTGTATTCGGTGGCCTATGGCTCTGAGCCCACCGGATGCGCCAGCGATCAAAACAGCGGCTCCTATCCGAACATTACTCCGTGCGGCACAATGCAGAATATGGCCTCCGCTCCGCAAAACTTCTACTCCGATTACCAACAGAGCGGGTCGAATAGTGTCTGCGTGGCCGGCCAGCCGGTTGTGTCGCTGAGCGATATCTTCAGCTCCATCTCCGCCGATCTGACCACCGCGCGATTGATCCCGAATAACACCCCTTAAAGGAGCTCCCTTTCTGAGCTGGATCGTCCTTCGGACACCTTACTCAGAGTTACGCACCTATCGCCTGAAACCGAATCGCCTGCCCTCGTCACTGGAAGTGCGAGTGAGGGCCATCATGAATTGGTCTGGTATGCCGATAAGTGGAAGGTCCAGCGCTCAGTGGAAGTGGAACCATCGCCATGGACGTGCCCGGCAGCGCGGCTTCAGGCTCTCCAGAGGTTGGTCTGTTCCAGTAATCAACCACAAAGCCTCCCGCTGTCATGTCGAGACCGCTCTCCGATGCTCCTTAGGCATTGGGCGAGAGAACGATCGAACAAACCCGGCCTGGCACTACCTTCCGCAAGCCAATGGCAGGGGATACGGCTGCAGGAACTGTCCCGCAACGGCAGGATTCCACGCCGCGGTTCTGTCCGGCGGTGGCATAAACCCGGTTTCCGGCGGAACCAGCAACCATGCCTGGCGATCATGGAACGCACACAACAGCGGCAGATTCGATTCCCCGGGTTCGGTATCGCGGGCCCAGATCACGTGCTGGCTTGGAATATCGTAACCGTTGTTGATCCAGCTGTATCCGCTGGCATGCCCGCTACGATAACGGACCATGACAAGCTGTCCGCCGCGCTTCGCTTCCATAATCCGATGTATGTCCTGGTAGCCCGGTATGCCGCCGGTATGCGAGGCCCAATTGGGAGGGAAGGTATCCCCGGGCACGACCACCAAACGGACAAAGAACATGACGATCACCGCGGCCAACGTGCCGCGTACTAACTTAAGCCAGATCAGGTTGTGACGCGCGCTCACGCGCATCCAGCGCAGCCCGTTGAGGGATATCAGATATAAAATTCCCGCGAGGACGGCGACGTAATGAGCCTGAAGCCAGGTCTCCGTAACAAAGCCAAAAGACGCGAAGGCGAGCGTGTACACCAGCAGCCGCAACCGGCTGGCGCGCAGGGTTGGAATTAAGCCGATACAGGTGAGTGTCAAGGCTGGAAAGACAAAAAAAAGCCATTGATAGATGCTTTTTACTGCCAGCTCGACAGCATAATCACCCTTGGCCCTTAAGTTCACATACGGGAGCATTTCGTAATCGCGGTTGTAGATGATCTGGTCGGTGAATTGGTAGTGAACGGAAAGATTCGGTTGGCCGAAGAAAAAAGGTGGACAGATGCTCCATTGGCGCCAGTAAACGATCCAGGGGAAAGTAAAATGCCCGGTGACGCGATGAAAGTAGTAACCGGTACACGCAGCTCCGGTTAATAAGACAGCCACGCCCGGCAACCACGTGTGGACCGTCACCCGCTGTCGAAAAAGGATCCACAATGTGTGCAGGCAGATGGGCACTGACACCAAAATGCCTTCGAAGGGTCGTGAGTTCGCGAGAAGAAGCAGAGCGAGCGCCATCAGAAGTCCGTCGCGCGCCCTGTGCTTGCGGCCGAGCCTGACCGCTGCGCCAAACAGGAGGCAGCCGCCGAGCATGGCGACCGAGCCTCCCCAATAGGCATTGCCGAAGTAGCTGAACCAGCTGATGCGCACCACCGCCAGCAGCCCGCCCAGAAAAGCCCACTCCGCCGGGAGATAGGCCTGAAGCATCCAGCACAAGCTGGCCGCGGCCAGTGCCATGCTCAAAACAATGCCGGCTCGGGGTGTTCCCAGCAAACGCTGCCCAAGCGCCATGAAGAGAGGCAGCGCCGCGCCATATTTCGAGGCGTAGGTGGGCTGCATGAGCACATAGAAGGCTTCAAAGTGATGCCAAAGCGGAGGAGTTGGATTGCTCAGCCGGCCATGCGCAAAGGTGTCGCTCGCCAGTAGATAGCTGAACTCGTCATGAACATTGGGAGCAGGGAAAGGCTCGATGGGCAAGAGCGCCGTGCGCCCCACGCACGACAACAGAAAGATAACCGCACAGGCCCGGAAGCGCTTCTGCGCGAAGCGGCGGAAGCCGTGGTTAGGGAAGAACGCGAGGTATCGGATCGGAAGCATGACGAACAGAAGCAATATCGTGAGCGTCACCAGGGTCTCAATACCGAGAAACGAGAAGCGATTGGTCTCGAGGTGCAAGAACCTCAGGTAGAGGGTCATGGCTGGTGTTCGCTCTTCCCGTAAGTCCCCATCCGTACCACCGCGTATGCGCCCAGTATGGTTAACAGCGGATCCAACACCAGCCGGAAACGAAAGTCGGGATGCGTGATGTAGTAGGGGAGTGGAAAAACAAGCAGAGGCAGCAGGAACAGCATGGCGACCGGGCGGTGGCGATGGAACATCGCCGCAAGTCCCGCGAGGCCGAGCAGAGAAGTGATCACGGCGTGTAATTCGACTACCCCGGAATTCGTGGTTGACCCGGCGCCTGTCCAGAAGCGTGCCAGGCGTTCGCCGCTGAGCCGGACGAATTCAGCGGGATGAGAGCGGACGTAGACTTTGGCCAGCGTCGCTTTGTTGCTCATATACGCGACCTCGCCGTTGCGGGCGTACTCGGCGTACTCCTGTTTGTTTTGCAGCGGCTCCAGTGTGGCGTCGAACATACCGCTGGCGCCATTGTGGTTCCCCTGCCATACCTCGTATCCGAAGTTGCTGCGCAGGGGGATAGAGGCGTGCAGAACGCGTGCGTTGCGCACCGGCCACGGAGCGAAAACGGCGAGCCACGCAAGCAGGCACAGCCACGGTTTGTACCCGAGACTGTAGCGTGAAACCACTCGAATTCGGCAGACGATCCAGCCCAGGATGGCGAACAACGCCAGGGTAAGCGAGGGGTTTACCAGCATCGCCAGACCGCAATAGGCTCCCATGAATCCCCAGCCGTTTTCGAAGGGTTCGTTCGTTGCGCGCGTAGCCAGTGCGACCATGCCGATCAGCAGCAAAGTGGAGAGGCTGGTATCCCAAAGGATAGCCGGCAGCCAGAGCAGGGGGAGAGACACCGCCCAGAATGCCCCTGCTACGTTTGCGACCCGCGCGCCGAAGATTCGCCGGGCTACATACATCATCGTCGCGATGGTGAGCAGAGCGAATAGGCTCTGCAGCCCCATCATCGCTGCGCTGGAAGCAATACTGTAACTGCCGAAGAAGCGGAAGACGAGGGCGAGAATCGCGGGATAGCCCGGCGCCAGAAATGCAGTAGGTCCTGTCGATCCCCCGAACGGCGAGGAAAGTCCGTGACCGGCATTTAAGGCAACGGCCAGAAAACCAAGGTCCGGCGCTTTGCTGAACAACCAGTCTTTCGGGTAAGTGAAAAGTACCATCGCCACCACCGTCAAGCGCAACACCAGAGCCAGAGAAAGAATCGTCTTGACATAGAACCGCGCCGGCCGTGTCGCCGGGGAACGAGGCGCTCCAGCGGCAACGCTGCCAGTCATCGCTGCTCCACGCATTCGTGCGCACCGCTGATTGCATACCCAGCCAGCATCGTGAGCAGGGGATCGACAACCAGGCGATAGCGGAACTCTGCGTGGGTGATGTAGTAGGGCAGTGGGAAGAGAATCAAGGGCAAAACGAGCAACGCCGCCAGGCTGAATCGTCTTTTTCTGACCAGGCGCCACATACCTAACCAGCCGAGAGTGGATGTCAGCACGGCATGGAGAGCGAAGATCGCAGAGCCATCGTGGGTTCCGGTACCTGTCCAGAAGCGAATGAGTCTAATCGTGCTGAGACGCAGGAACTCACCCGGGTGCGCTCGCATGTAGGCCCTGGCCAATGCCGCCTTATCCCGCATATAGGCGACTTCGCCTTTGGCGGCATATTGGTCGTACTCCCATCGGTTAAATAGGGGGAATTGCGATTCATCGAGAAAGCCCGTAGCTCCGGCGCGGTTTCCCATCCATAACTCCAGGCCAACCGTGCTGCGCAGGGGAATGAACGCATGCAGCATGCGCGCATTGCGTATGGGCCACGGCGCAAAGAGGGCGCAGAAAACAATCAAGGCTATGGGGAAATGCGAAATTGCTTTTCGTGTTTGCCAGCCGGCCCAGGCAAGCACTGCCAACAACGTCGGCAGCAGTGCCGGATTCACCAACGCCGTCAAGGCGGAATAGGCGCCCATCAGGGCCCATAAGCGTCTGTCCGGTCGTCGCTCACAGCGCAGCGCCAGGGCGATCAT
>Ga0182015_10001850_pt1 | contig 26912 bp, 21 predicted proteins | sample 712P3MmetaG_FD_120478 | JGI IMG/M metagenome (GOLD analysis project Ga0182015, IMG submission 120478) | Permafrost microbial communities from Stordalen Mire, Sweden - 712P3M metaG | ecosystem: Environmental > Terrestrial > Soil > Wetlands > Permafrost | place: Sweden: Stordalen | collected...
CGGTCTCGTCAAAGATTTTTTGCAACTGATCCTGGCCGCGTATCTGGAAAAAATATTCCGCCAGGCTGGCCTGCTCGGTGAGACGTTCGTTCTCAAGATCTGCCGCGCTGACCTGGGCGGCGTACTGGGCTTGGCGCACCGTGTTGCGGACCTTGCCCCAAAGGTCAGCCTCCCAGGACGCTTCCAACGGTAGCGAGTAGAGCGTACTTTGCAGTTGCGGGGTGGTAGTAGAGGTGGTGGTGCCCGTGCCGGAGGTATTCGCCGTGGTTGAGCCCAGGTTTGCTGAGGCCCGCGAGTGGGTGACCGACGGCGCAGCGGTCAGCGTCGGAAAGTATTGTGAGCGAGCCTCGCGCACAATCGCGCGCGCTTCCATGTAATTCTCGAAATATTGCTTAATGTTCTGGTTATTGATATTCAGTTGTTCTTCGAGGGCATTCAACTCGGCATCGTTGAAGATCTCCCACCACTTGCCGCGCAGCATGGCATCCGAAGGCTGCGCCACTGTCCAGTCTCCAGTTTCTTTGAACTGGCTGGGCGATTCCTTGTAAACCGCGGCGGGCGCCTGCGGCGATGGTGCGTGGTATTTTGGTCCCACCACACAGCCCGCCGACATCAACAACAAGAACGCGGCCTGACATATCCGAATTATGCCGTTCACTCGGGTTCGTATGAAGATCTTCATAACATTTCTACCTAACCAAGCATTCTTCTCACTCCCGCTAGCTGGCCTCCGGAGCGGGAGAACGATGGATCGTGGTTTTCCCCGCCATGCGTAGCCGCAACCGGTCGAATGCCAAATAGACGACAGGTGTTGTATAGAGCGTGAGCAACTGACTCAGGATCAGCCCTCCTACAATCGTAATGCCAAGGGGCCGACGAAGTTCATACCCCGTGCCCGTTCCCAACGCCAACGGCAGAGCACCCAATAACGCGGCCATCGTTGTCATCAGGATCGGACGGAAGCGCAACATGCACGCTTCAAAAATCGAGTCGATTGGCCTCTTGCCTTCCTGGCGTTCTGCCTGAAGCGCGAAATCGATCATCATGATGGCGTTCTTTTTTACAATTCCGATCAGCAGCACGATACCAATGATAGAGATAATGTTCAGATCCTGTTTGAACATCAGCAATGCGAGCATCGCGCCTACGCTCGCCGACGGCAGAGTGGAGATGATGGTCACAGGATGAACGAGGCTCTCATACAAAATTCCCAGAATGATGTAGACCGCCAGCAGTGCTGTCAAGATCAAGATGGGCTCTGTGCCTAGAGACTGCTGGTATGCCTCGAGTGTGCCCGCGAAAAAGCCTTGAATCGTGGAAGGTGTGCCAAGGCGCTTCTCCATCTGGTCGATACGCAATGTGGCATCGCTCAAAGAGACGTTCGGTGCGAGGTTGAAAGACACCGTGACCGAAGGAAATAAGCCGGTATGGTTGATGGCCAGCGGAGTGGTGTTGGCTTGGCCCTTGGCTACCGTGAGCAGAGGAATGTTACCGCTGCCGGTCGTATGTAGATAGATGTCCTTCAATCCTTCCGGGCTTTGCCAATATTGAGGAGCAACTTCCAGCACCACGTAATACTGATTTAACTGCGTGTAGATGATGGATACTTCCGATTGGCCGAAGGCGCCGTATAGGGCCGAGTCCAGCGACTGTGCCGTAAGGCCGAGCTTTGCGGCAGTGACGCGATCATAGTTCATCAGCTCATCCAGACCGCCATTCTGCTGGTCTGAACTCACGTCCTGCAGACCGGGAAGGTGCTGCATCTGACTCAGGATCAGCGGTCCCCACTTGAAAAGATCCTGCACGTTGTCGGACTGGATCGTGTACTGATACATCGCATTGCTGGAGCGGCCGCCGATACGCAGATCTTGTGCGGCTTGCAGGAAAGCGGAAGCCACCGGCAAACGATTTAATTGAGGGCGCAGGCGATTGATGATTTCAGCGGCACTAATTTTGCGTTCGCCCAGGGGTTTGAGCGCAATGAAGAGGGAGCCGGTATTTGTGGCCCCGCTACCGCCGGTAAACGCAATCACATTTTCGACCCCGGGATCGTTCTTGATAACGACGCCGATCTGCCGGATGGAGTTGTCCATCGCCGGAAACGATGAATCCTGCGGTCCTCGTACGCTCCCGGTGATCGCTCCCGTGTCCTCCACCGGGAAAAATCCCTTAGGTATTTTGACGATCAGCACCACATTGAGCGCTATGGTGGCGAAGAGTACCACGAGGGTGAGGGTTGGGTGGTCGAGCACCCAGTGCAGGCTGCCGCGATACAAAGATAGCACCCAGTCAAAGAATTTCTCACTGGCCATGTAGATGCGGCCGTGTTTTTCTGCGCGTTCGCTCTTCAAGAGGTAGGCGCACATCATCGGTGTCGTGGTCAGCGAGATGATCATGGACACGAAAACGGCCGTTGAGAGAGTGACGGCAAACTCGCGGAACAGACGGCCAACGATTCCGCCCATCAGCAGGAGAGGAATAAAGACGGCGATGAGGGAAATGCTGATGGTGAAGACGGTGAAACCGATCTCCTCTGCGCCCTTCAGTGCTGCGGCAAAGGGCTGCATGCCGTTTTCCAGATGGCGTGCGATGTTTTCCATCACCACGATGGCATCGTCAACCACAAATCCCGTTGCAATGGTCATGGCCATCAGCGAGAGGTTGTCAAGGCTATATCCGAGCAGATACATCACTGCGAAGGTGCCAACCAGCGAGACCGGCACCGCAACCGCGGGAATGAGCGTGGCGCGGCCGTTGCGCAGAAAGACAAACACCACGGCGATGACCAGCCCGATGGAAATGAGCAGCGTCCTCTCCACGTCACTCACAGAGGCGCGAATGGTTGTGGTGCGATCGAGGACGATGGTGGTATCGATGCCGAGCGGAATGGATGCCTCGACATATGGAAGTTGCGCGCGTATGCGATCAACTGTATTAATGATGTTGGCGCCGGGCTGGCGAAAGATGATGACCGTAACCGCGCGCTTTCCGTTCAAATAGCCAGCAGCACGGACGTTCTGCACGGAATCCGTCACCTGAGCCACATCGGACAAGCGGACGGCCGCGCCGTTGCTGTAACCTACGACAAGCGGCTTGTAGTCCTCGGCGTGCGAGATCTGGTCATTAGCCAGGATGTCCGCGGTCTGAATGCCATCCGTGATCTGGCCTTTGGCCAGGTCGGAGTTCTGCAGGCTCAGCACCGACTGCAGATTCGCTAGGGTTAGTCCATAGCTGGCTAATTGTGTGGGATTCGCGTCCACACGCACGGACGGCAACGCGCCTCCTCCCACGGTGACCTGCCCTACGCCCTGTATCTGCGACAACTTCTGCTCCAGCACGGTGGAGGCTTCGTCGTAGAGTTTATCCGGACCGTATTTGTCCGAGGTGAGGCCGAGGATCATGATCGGCGAGTCGGCAGGATTGACCTTCCGATAAGTCGGATTGCCCGGCAAGTTGGCGGGGAGATAGGTTCGCGCCGCATTGATAGCGGCCTCCACATCGCGCGCCGCGCCATCGATGTCGCGGCTGAGATCAAACTGAATCGTAATTGACGTGCTTCCGAGTGTACTGGCGGAAGTCATCTCGGTGACGCCGGCGATATGACCGAACTGCCGCTCCAGGGGAGTGGCGACGGACGACGCCATAATGGCGGCGCTAGCCCCGGGCAAGCTTGCGCCGACTGAAATAGTGGGAAAGTCGACCTCCGGCAGGGGCGCTACTGGCAGCACCTCAAACGCAATCGCCCCCGCAAGGGCAACCGCCACTGTGAGCAGCGTAGTGGCCACGGGCCGGTGAATGAAGGGCGCGGAGATGTTCATGCGGGCTCTGCCACTTCTGCGTCTCCGCCTTCCGGTTTGTTCGATTTGTTCGTAAAGCGCTGCGCCAGATTGTCAAAAAAGATGTAGATCACGGGCGTGGTATACAGCGTGAGTGCCTGGCTCAGCAACAGTCCGCCCACCATCGCGATGCCCAGCGGCCGCCGCAACTCGGAACCGAATCCAGTTCCGAGCGCCAGCGGTAGCCCAGCCAGCAGCGCGGCCATTGTCGTCATCATGATGGGACGAAATCGGAGCAGACATGCCTCGTAGATCGCATCCGTCGCGTTTTTCCCGTGCTTCCGCTCGGCTTCCAAAGCAAAGTCGACCATCATGATTCCGTTCTTTTTCACGATACCGATCAGCAGGACAATGCCGATGATCGCCACCACGCTTAAATCCTGGCGAAAAAGAATCAGCGCGAGGAATGCGCCCACGCCCGCTGATGGCAGTGTCGACAAGATCGTAATCGGGTGGATAAAGCTTTCGTACAAAACTCCCAGCACGATGTATACCGTGACTAGCGCCGCAAGAATGAGTAGAGGCTCGTTGGATAGAGAATTGGTGAAAGATGCCGCGGTCCCCTGAAAACCGGCCTGCAGGCTGGCAGGCATGTGCAAGTCTTTCTGCACTTTGTCGACCGCCGTAATGGCCTCTCCCAGCGCTGCGTTCGGCGCGAGATTGAACGATACGGTAATGGCCGGAAATTGCCCCTGATGGCTAATCGAGAGCGGCTCTGTCATCTTCTCAAAGTGCGAGAAGGCGCTCAGTGGCACAGCGTTGCTCATGGCTGAACTGGTAGACCCTGCGGAGTTTGCTCCCGTGTTTAACGCCGAGGAGGCGTTCGGCGAAAGCGCGTTCGAAGGAGGAGCAAGGGTATTTGCCGAGGGAGTGTAGAGTGCGGAGGTGGTTGCCGCATTGGACCCCGCGGAAGATGATCCGGAGGACGCGAATGAGGAAGAGGCACCGGCGCCGCTTGCCCCTGCCGACGCATTGGACTGAATGTAGAGATGGTTCAGCTTATTGGGGTCCAGTTGAAACTGCGGCTGACTCTCAAGCACAACGTGGTACTGATTCACTTGCGTATACATGGTGCTAATCTGCCGCTGGCCGAAGGCGTCATATAGGGTGTTATCGATAGTCGTCGGCGCAATGCCAAGTCGCGAAGCGGTGACTCGGTCAATCACCAGGGATACCGCAAGACCTCCTGTCTGTTGATCGGTTGCCACATCTTCCAGTTCCGGCAACTGCTTCAGCCGGTTGACAAAACGGTTGGTCCAGTCATCCAGTTCATCCGCATTAGGATCTTCGAGCGTGTACTGGTATTGAGTGCGGCTCACCCGGTCATCCACCGAAATGTTCTGCACCGGTTGCATGAAAAGCTGTATGCCCTGAACCTGGTCAAGTTTTGAATTGAGCCGGCGGATTACGTCGGACGCACTCATCTTGCGCTGGTCAAGCGGCTTCAGATTGATCGACATTCTTCCGCTGTTAGTAGTCGTATTGGTTCCATCCGCGCCGATAAACGACGAGAGACTTTCGACCGCCGGGTCATCCAGAACTACCTTTGCCAGCTGCTGCTGCTTCTCCGCCATGGCCCTTGAGCCAATCGTCTGCGGAGCCTGTGAGATGCCCTGGATGACGCCCGTGTCCTGCACCGGGAAAAATCCTTTGGGGATGATGACGTAAAGGAAAATCGTAAGCAGCAGCGTCGCCAGTGCGACCAAAAGAGTAATTGTCTGGAATCGAAGGACAAACTTCAGCGTTCGGCCATAGAACGCGATCATCCCCTCGAAGGCACGCTCTGAGGCTTGATAAATGCGTCCCTGCTGCTCTTTGGGCTGGTGCCGCAGGATTCGCGCACTCATCATGGGCGTGAGCGTAAGGGAAACCACCGCCGAAACGACGATGGTGACGGCAAGAGTCACGGCGAACTCTCGGAACAGGCGCCCAACCACGTCGCCCATGAACAACAGCGGAATCAGCACGGCGATGAGCGACACGGTCAGCGAGAGAATGGTGAACCCAATTTGCTCCGCGCCCTTGAGCGCCGCTTCCATGGGCGGATCGCCCGCTTCGATGTAGCGCGAGATGTTCTCTATCATCACGATGGCATCGTCCACAACAAAACCGGTGGAGATGGTCAACGCCATCAGAGATAAGTTATCCAGGCTGTAACCAAGGGCGTACATCGCCGCGAAGGTGCCGACCAGGGAAAGCGGCACAGCCACGCTCGGAATGATGGTGGCGTAGAGACTCCGCAAGAAGAGGAAGATGACCAGCACGACCAGTCCAACCGTCAACAGCAATTCAAACTCGACATCGGAAACCGATGCTTCGATGGCGGTTGTAAGATCGGTAAGCGTGGTCACCTGAATGCCGGTCGGTAAATTGGCCTGCAGCTGCGGCATGAGTTGCTTGACGCTCTTGACCACGCTGATGGTGTTGGCCCCCGGCTGGCGTTGGACGTTGAGAATCACGGCAGGCGTCTGATTCATCCACGCCGCCTGGTTATTGTTCTCTACGCCGTTCACCACGTTTGCTACGTCGGTCAGCATCACAGGCGCACCGTTACGGTAGGCGACCACAACCTTCTGATAGTCGTCGCTGGTGACCAGTTGATCGTTGGCGTCGATCTGATAATCCTGGCGCGGTCCGTCGAAGTTGCCTTTGGCGGCGTTCACGCTGGCCGCAGTTAGCGCCGTGCGCAGGTCTTCCATGTTGATGCCGTAGGATGACAGCGCCGTAGGATTGGCTTGAATCCGTACCGCGGGTTTCTGGCCGCCGCTGATGGTGACCAGCCCGACCCCGCTGAGCTGCGAAATCTTTGGCGCCAGGCGTGTGTCTACAAGGTCCTCGACCTGAGAAAGCGGCATGGAGCTTGACGTAATGGCCAAGGTGAGTACAGGGGCATCGGCCGGATTCGTCTTACTGTAGGTGGGCGGCGCGGGCAGAATGGATGGCAAGAGACTCTGCGACGCGTTAATGGCAGACTGCACTTCTTCCTCAGCTACATCAATGTTCAGAGTGAGGTTGAACTGCAGCACAATGACGGATGTACCGCCGGAGCTGGTGGATGTCATCTGGCTCAAACCCTGCAGTTCTCCGAATTGACGTTCCAGTGGCGCTGTCACCGTCGTCGCCATCACAGTCGGGCTTGCTCCGGGATAAAACGTGAGCACCTGAATGGTCGGATAGTCGACTTCCGGCAATGCGGAGACCGGCAGTTGGGTATAGCCAACAATACCCACCAGAAGGATTGCCGCCATCAGCAATGAGGTCGCAACCGGCCGCAAGATAAACGGACTGGATGGACTCACGGGGCGCTGCTCCCGCTCGTGCTAGCCGCGCCAGGCTTGCTCGACGCTTTGTTCGAAACCACGACTGCGGTATTGTCCTGCAACTTATCGAAGCTGCTGTTGGCGACAACGTCCCCAGAATTGATGCCGTCCACCTGCGTTAGGCCGCCATCTGTAACTCCCGGCTTTATGCTGCGCATATGAGCGATGTCGCTTTGAATCACATACACGAACGACGCCTGGCCATTTTGTTGAATGGCCGATGCTGGAATCAGCGTCACTCCCTGCAGCGTGTTTACCAGCAGCCGGGTGTTCACAAATTGGTTGGGAAAGAGTGCATCATTCTTGTTGTCGAAAACAGATCGTGCTTTTACGGTCCCAGTCGTGGTGTCAATCTGGTTGTCGAGTGTTAACAGTTTTCCGCTTGCAATCTTTGTCTGCCCGGTACGATCAAAGGCATCTACTGCGAGCTTAGCCTTTTTACTCAGCCGAGCCGCAACTGGGCCGAGGCTATCTTCCGGTATCGTAAAAATTATGGTGATGGGCTCCAGTTGCGTAATGACTGCCAGGGTTACGGTTCCAGAAGATTGCACCACGTTGCCGGGATCCACCAGTCGCAAACCTACACGGCCGGCGATGGGAGCGGTGATATGGCAGAAGTCGACCTGGATCTGGTCATACTGGACCGTGCCCTGATCGTTTTTCACGGTGCCCTGGTCCTGCAGTACCAGCTTTTCCTGGTCGTCCAATAGTTGCTTTTGGATCGCGTTACGCGCCCACGCGGCACGATAGCGCTCCAGGTCCATCTGCGCCTGTGCCAGGATATTCTCGTCCCGTTCGAGCGCACCCTGCGCCTGCAAAAAGGTCGCGCGATACGGACGAGAATCGATGTCGACAAGCGGATCGCCCTTGCTCACCACCTGTCCCTCTTTGTAATGCACAGCAACAACCAGCCCATTCACCTGGCTGGTAATCGAATCGGTGTAGACGGGAGTGACGGTACCGATTGCATCGAGGTAAACGCCAATGTCGCCTTTTTGAGCCGTCGCGGTGGTAACCGTGATCTTCGCAGGCGGGTGTGCGACTTTTTTCGCGTCCTCGTGGTGGCGCCATACCAGCACGACTGCAAGCACAAGGAGGAGCAACAAAACAATCCCTATGACGATCCACCATACTTTGCGCCGGTGAGATTGCGAACCGTGAGCCGGGAGTTGATGGGTGCGATCGATGAAAGGATGCTCAGTGGTGTCAACGGTCAAAAGGAGTCTCCTTTTCCGCCTCCGAATTGCTCCGCATTATAGCCCACGAGAAGGGAGTCCGATTCGCGAGCGCAATCTCCTTAAGTTCTGGGCCAGCACGGGTCTTGGATGCCGTTTCCATGACCAGGGCTGACGGAAGAGCGTCAAAATATGCCAAGAAACGTCCCACTTCCGGAAATCGGGTTGTCCGCGGTGAGGTACGCAGTTTTCGACGCTTGCTTGCTCACTCAGGCCTGTTACCAAAGTGCAGCCCAGAGAGCATTTCCTTCTTTATGGTGTTGTCAAACTAGTCATATGCTGTGCTATAATGTCTTCAACGCTACTGCCACGGTTTGCTCGTGACGCGGTGATCCTATTGGATCAAGATTCATCTCCGCTTTTCCTGCCCGCCGTTTATTCAGCGTCAAATCAAAAACAAGAGCGGCATGGGAACTCACGATACGTGTATCGAAATGCGATCAGGCCCCTCCAGAAAGAACAATTACGAATGACAAGTTTTACGGAACTACCGTTATCTTCTGCTTTGCAGCAGAGGCTGGCGACGGCTCAATTCATCATCCCTACGCCGATCCAGGCGCAGGCTATCCCTTGCGCCCTTGAAGGCAAAGATGTGCTGGCGACGGCGCAGACGGGTACCGGCAAGACGCTGGCGTTTCTCATCCCGATCATCGAGATGCTGCAGCGCGAACCTTCGCAGAAAGTTCGCGTGCTGGTGTTACTGCCCACGCGCGAGCTGGCGATTCAAGTCAACGAAGAATACGAAAAACTGCGTGGCAGGGGGCTATCCAGGGCGGCGCTGGTAATCGGCGGCGTCTCCGAGAAGGCCCAGATCCAGGCGGTGCGCGGCGGCTCCAGTGTGGTGGTCGCCACTCCCGGCCGCTTGCAGGATTTCATTACCCGCAAGCTGATTGACCTGCGCGAAGTCAAAGTCCTGGTACTCGACGAAGCCGACCGGATGCTGGATATGGGGTTCCTGCCCGCGCTCCGGCGTATTCTCGCGATATTGCCGCAGCGGCGGCAAACGCTGTGCTTCTCGGCCACGTTGGAACAATCCGTCGCGGGACTGGTAAACGATTCCATGCGCGATCCCGTGCGTGTGGCGATCGGTTCGGTGCTCAAACCGGTTGAAAGCGTCCGGCTGCAGGCCTACGAAGTGCGTCCCGCCGAAAAACCAGATGTGCTGCGGCAGTTGCTCTATGCCGAGAAAGGACAGACGCTGATCTTTGCCCGCACCAAGCGCGGCACGGAACGCCTGGCCAAGGAATTGATGCGTGAGGGTTTCTCAGCCGCAATGATTCACGGCGACCGCTCACAATCGCAGCGCAATGGGGCGCTCAGTGGATTTCAGCAGGGCCGCTTCCAAGTTCTGGTCGCCACCGACGTGGCCGCACGCGGCTTGCACATCGATGACGTGGCGCACGTGATCAACTACGACCTGCCCAAAATGGCCGAGGATTTCATTCACCGCGTGGGACGTACAGGGCGTGCCGGATCACAAGGGCTGGCTTCCAGTTTAGTGGCTGGCGCTGAGGTCATCGAACTTCGGAATATCGAGCGCGCCTTGAAGCTGCGCATCGAACGCAAGCAAGTCGATTGGGCGAATGCAGGGCGCTCGGAGCATGTCGTCCAAAACACCCTGGCAAGCCGGACACTGACCAGGATGCCTGGCGAAGTTTTCGCGTAGAAGAGAAGCGGATCGACAAACAAATCGAAGGGCGCGTCTAAAGACGCGCCCAACTTTTGGATGGACTTCGATTCGGTGGGCGGAACCTCTACGATTCAGTCTTCTCCGGGATGCGTTCACGGGGAATACTGGAAATATCGCCGTCGTCGGCCCCCATTTGAAAGAGGGCGGCTTGCTCGGCGGCGTGCCTTTGCAACTCGTCCAAATCCAGTTCGCTTGAATCGCTCGATGTTCCTAGCGGCTCCTCGGTCTTGCGTTGGCTACGGCGTTCGGCTTTGTCGCGCTGTTTTTGCTGGCGCGTGTGTTCTTTCTGGCGTTTGGTAAAGCTCGATCGACCTCGTCCTGGCATCCCAATCTCCAATCGTCAATTTTGGCAATAGCGGCTGGCGCTTTTGCGCTTCGGCCAAGTTCGGAATTCAAGCAGCGGCGGAGTCAACCGGCCTGCTCTGGCGAATCACCAGTCCGTGTCTTGAGCTCATCCGTGCAGAGGGTACGCTTTTTACCAGCGAGGCTCCCGGGGCTGGCGTGCGTGACCCTGATAGTCGTCGCGGCTGCCGCCCCCGCCGCCAAAACGTTTTCCCCCACCAGTTCCTCCGCCGCGCGGCGCATCGGTCTTTGGTTTAGCCTCGTTGATCTTCAGCGCGCGGCCGCCAAGCTCAGTTCCATTCAGCGCCGCGACTGCCTTTTCAGCTTCCCCCGCGTTCGTCATCTCGACAAAAGCGAAGCCGCGAGCGCGGCCGGTTTCGCGATCGGTGACGATGCTAACCTTCTCAACTGCGCCATGCGCTTCAAACAACCCGCGCAGTTCTGGTTCTGTGGTGCTGTGAGGCAAATTGCCAACATAAAGATTCTTCATAGGAGTTCTTCTCTTTCTGTTTCTGCTGTAGACAGGGGTGGAGCTGATGCGGTTGTAAACAAGGGCTGAGGGTTGATGGCTTCGGGCGCGGAATACCGCTCGATTGCTTCCTCCCAGCGGGAGGGCCTGGGGGTTTCCCGTACTGCGCGGGAACGAGCTTCGCTGACCGAGCGGACCGAGGAAATCCGTTTGCAGGCTTCCAGTATTCCCCACCGCTGATGTGACGAATCACTTGCAGCCTGAGCGAGCAGCGCAGCGACCATCTCCTTGTGGAGTGCGTCTGCGTCCGCCTCCGCAGGCCCTGCGTCAGAATGCGGCGCGGCGGCAAGATACTCGGGGCCGCCCACGAAAAAAGCAATTCTCTGCGGAGGACTCGCACTTCGCATGTCCGTACAAAACTTGTCGCGGCTATCCGCCTCTCCGGCCACGCTGATGAGTACCAGATTGTACAAATCGGCCCGCCACCAGCATCGCGCTTCGAGTACATCGGCCGCGCAATCGACCTCAATGCCGAGTTTCCTCATCACGTCGGCCCGTAAGTCGCGTTTGGTCTGCGAAGTGTCCAGCAGGAGCACGCGTTTTTTCTTCACGGGACTGCCATCCGGGCTAGGAAGCGGCAATGAAAGGACAGGCATGGTCATGCCATCTTCTCCTTCAGATTGGCTGGCGCTGCCGGGGCCACCAGATGCTTTTCAGCCAGCGCCTTCAACATTTTCTCATTGCTCTGACGGCGACTGATCTTCTGCCTGCGCCGCCGGTTAAACCTAGCTTTATCGCCGTTAATTGCGGACATTCTTCGTTCTCCTGCCTTCTGGGCTGGCTACCGTGAGCCGCCGGCATTGCGAGTTCCTGCTGCCGCATCCATCACAAAGTTGCGGGCACGTTGAAAATTCCTCTACGCGGGGACAGTCGAATCGGCCAGAACACACGGTCGTTCCTTAAAGCCGACGGCTAGGGATTGAAAAAACTGATTTCCAGAAGCTCTCAGGTTCGACACGTCACTCGCCTTTCAGGGAATTTCTCAATCGCGAAGGCGCAACGTGCTGTTAGGGTGTCTTCGGGGTCAAGACTTTCAGTATACGCCCCATTCGAAGATATTGCTCAGGTTTGCGAGTCGGAAAACTCCCGAGGTCCCGGAAGACTTCCTGCAGCTTCGAAGGAAAGTGACGCATAATGCAAGACCAGCTACTTATGGCTGCGACGGGCTTACATTGCTGGGGCCCGAACCTTTGCATAAAAGCAGGCAGAGAACTAAAACGCCTGCCCCTGCGCCGCCGCCGATCTCGAGCCATTTTGTGTTCAGGGGAGTGGTACTGGCGCCCCCGGGCCGAGGTGCGACTCCGCAGGCTGTCGATTCGTCGCGCGTTGCCCGCTGTCCCTCATGCACCGTGGCAGAGTCAGAGGAACCGCTCTCCGAAGACGCCTTGCGGAGAGCGCCCGTCAGAGTGATCTTCACATCGTTCTTGTTGGCTGCCACCTCGACCTTCCCGCTCACGTCCGTTACATCGTATTGCGTACGTTCATTGGAGATGGGCTCGACCTTTAGGCAGTTCACGTTTACGTTCATCGCCGTGGAGGTACCGACGGAAACTTTTCCGTGCTCCAGGGTCAGGGAGTTGCCCTGGAACTTCACAATCGATTCCCCTTGGATCAGGACGGACGACCCTTCGGCGTCAAGATTGGCGACGAAGCCAGGCTTGGTTTCAAGCACATCGCCCGGAAATACAGTGGTGGAATCGGCCACTTCAGTGCCGTTCACCCACACTCCCCCATTGCTATGCACGATTGCGGAGCCCGTGTCCGCTGCCGCAAGCGACAGGGGATACAGGATGACCATCACCCAGCAAAGAAGATTGCGTAAAACGGACACACTCATACCCAGGCTTAATTTCCACAACCAATCTAAAACGATCCTAGCGGCGGGGAGCCAGATCGTCTATTAGCTCTCTGGGTGCCAGTCGCACGCGAGAAATTTCGGGACAGGTTGTCCTGCTGTTCTGCACCTGGCCACGCGAACTCCGGTATGCTTGGCAAACACGGTTTGACCAAGATGGCTTAGCAGAACCTGGTTTGACTGAACCTAGTTTAAATAGACATGGAACGAACTCCCGCCACTAGTCCAGTGATTGAATTCCGCGAGGTTGCGTACGCGCTGCCCAACGGCGAGCCGCTGCTCCAAGGCCTGAATCTGGAAGTGCAACGCGGCGAAACTCTTGTTTTGCTGGGACGCAGCGGATCGGGGAAAACCACCACGCTAAAGCTGATCAATCGGCTGTTGACGCCGGGTGGCGGGGAAGTACGGGTGAACGGAACGCCCACCGCCGAAAGCGACGTGATTCGTTTGCGGCGCAGCATCGGCTATGTCATTCAGGACGTGGGCTTATTTCCGCACTTCACGGTGGAAAGAAACATTGGCCTTATTCCCCGAATCGAGGGCTGGAACGCCGAACGGATTCATCGGCGTGTCGAAGAATTGTTGCAGATGGTCGGGCTCGAAGCGCAACTGGCTTCGCGTTATCCGCATCAACTCTCAGGCGGACAGCGGCAGCGAGTTGGAGTCGCTCGGGCGCTGGCTGCCGACCCGGCGATTCTGCTTATGGATGAACCCTTCGGCGCGCTCGACGCGCTGACCCGCGACCAACTGCAGCGCGAGTTTCTCTCGCTCCAACAGCGGCTGAATAAAACGGTCGTCTTCGTCACCCACGACCTGCGCGAAGCGCTGCGTCTCGCTTCGCGCATTGCACTTATGGAGGCCGGTAAGCTGGTCACGGTTCTTCCTCCCGAGGACTTCCTGCGGTCCAGTGATCCATTGGCCGCCGCTTACGTGCGGGCCTTCGGAGAGGGACCGGCGTCGGTAGTGAATCGAGGCGCGTCATGAACGTCTTTCACTTTTTCTTGCAGAACCATGAACAGATTCTGGAACTCACGCTGGAGCATCTCTGGCTGGTGGGGATCTCTACGCTGCTCGCGGTGATGATCGGCATACCGCTCGGTATACTGAGCGCGCACTGGCCGGCGTGGAATAAGCCGGTGCTGGGAGCCGCGAACATCATTCAGACAATTCCGAGTCTCGCCCTCTTTGGCTTCCTGCTGCCTGTGCCCTGGCTCGGTGACCGCGCCGACCGCCTGGCAATTCTGGCGTTGACTCTCTACGCGCTGCTGCCCGTGATTCGCAACACCTACACGGGAATTCGAGGAGTCGATCCCGCCGTGGTCGAGGCTGGACGCGGCATGGGGCTCACCGGCAGCCAACTCTTGTTTCAGGTGGAGTTGCCGCTGGCGTTGAGTGTGATTCTCTCGGGCGTACGAGTGGCGGTTGTCGTTTCAGTGGGGCTGGCCACCATCGCCGCTGCGATTGGCGCGGGAGGGCTCGGCGAGTTCATTTTTCGCGGTCTCGCCATGGTGAACAATCAGCTCATTCTGGCCGGAGCCATCCCTGCCGCGGTGCTCGCCTTATCGGCGGACTTCGGTCTGGGATGGCTGGAGAGGCGTTTGCGGCCGCAATGAAACGAAATCGGCACGGTTCGCGTCGCGTCGCTCGCGAAGCACGGTTCCGCATATCTGTCTGCTCGATTCTCGCGGCTCTTCTGCTCTCTTCGTGTACACCTTCGCATTCCGACCGGATTGTAGTCGGCTCTAAGAACTTTACCGAATCGCTGATCTTGGGCGAACTTCTGGCGCAGCAAATTGAAGCGCACACGCACCTGAAAGTGGAGCGCCGCTTCTATCTCGCTGGAACTTATATCTGCCAGCAGGCGATGCTCTCCGGGCGCATTGACATCTATCCCGAATACACGGGCACGGCTTTGACCGCCATCCTCAAGCAGAAGGTTGGAGGCGATAAGTCCGAGGTTTACCAGCGGGTCAAGAGCGAGTACGAAACGCGGCTTGGCCTTACGCTCGGCCCGCCGTTCGGATTCAATGACACATTTGCGATGGAGATTCGCGGGGACGATGCGCGCCGCCTGAATCTAAGAACCTTGTCACAGGCCGCCGCTTTCGCTCCGCAATGGCGGGCCGGATTCGGCTATGAATTCATGGAGCGCCCGGATGGCTATGCCGGAATGGCCTCCGTTTATGGTCTACACTTTGCCGTCCCGCCCCGCATCATGGATCTGGGCCTGCTGGTTCCTGCTTTGAAAAATCATCAGATTGACATCGCCGCCGGCAATGCCACGGATGGGCTGATTCCAGCGCTGAATTTGTTTGTGCTCGAAGATGACCGGCACTATTTTCCTCCCTACGAAGCGGTCGCGGTGATTCGCCAGCAGACGGTCCAGCAGCATTCTGAAGTTGTCCAGGCTATTGCTGAATTAGGCGGCAAAATTTCCGATCAGGAGATGCAGCAGCTGAACTACGCTCTCGATGGTCAGCATCGCGACGTGAAGGATGTCGCGCACGAATTCCTGCGGAGCAAAGGATTGGTCGAGTAGACTCCTGTGGGGACGGCCGCCCTCGGCTGTCCGCCGAGCGCAGCGAGGCGTTCTGGCGGAAGTGTTTCAGAAGCCTTTCAGGTCAGATCAGCAACTCGCCGCGCAGCGTAAGCACTGCATTCCCTTTGAGAATCACGCGTTCTCCCTTGACCTCGCACCACAGTTCTCCACCGCGCTCCGAGATCTGACGTGCGTGCATCCTGGTTTTTCCCAGTCGCTTAGCCCAGTGCGGCGCCAATGAACAGTGAGTCGAGCCGGTTACAGGATCTTCTGGAATGCCGTAACTGGGTGCGAAGTAGCGCGACACAAAATCGGCATCCTCCCCCGGAGCCGTGATTGCGACTCCCGCGGGATGAAGTTTTTCCAGCAGCCGGAAGTCCGGACGAATGCGCCGCACATCTTCCTCGCGCTCGTACACTGCAAAGTAGTTGTCTTCGATTTGCATTACCGAAGCAGGGGGCGTTCCCAAACCTTCAATCAGCGCAGCAGGCGGGTCCGCACAGGTCCAGGGTGCCAGCGCAGGGAAATCCATGGCGAACAAATCGCCGTCACGGCAAACGGTAAGAGCACCGCTGAAACGCGTTTCGAAGCGCACCAAGTCGCGCTCCGGGCGGAGAATTTTCAACACAACGAATGCGGAAGCCAGCGTCGCATGCCCGCACAGCTTCGCCTCGCAACGCGGCGTGAACCAGCGCAGTTCATAGTCATCCCCGCAGGGCACCAAATAGGCGGTTTCCGAAAGATTATTTTCGGCTGCGACCGCGCGCAGCAACTCGTCATCTAACCACCCGGCAAGAGGGCACACCGCAGCCGGATTGCCCGCGAATGGCTTGGCCGTGAACGCGTCGACGTGAAATACCGATAGGGGCATTACCCTATGGTACTCGTGCGGCCCGGCGGATAGAATCCGACGCACTGATTCGCTTGCGCCAGTTCGCCGCTATTTATTCACTCGCGGCGGCCAGAGTAGGAGTTTTGAATGCTTGCTACACAGAGCGACGTGCCAACTCGTCACGGTCTGACTGATCAACTCGCGGCTGCTCGTCAACAAACTGACGACCTCTTCGCTCTGGTCAAATCCGATTCTTTCTACGAACGGCCCATTGCCGAGCGTCATCGCATCATCTTTTACATCGGACATCTCGAGGCTTTCGATTGGAACCTGTTTCATGAACGTCTTGGACTGAAGAGTTTTCATGCTGAGTTCGACCGACTGTTTGCGTTTGGCATCGATCCGGTTGGCGGCGGACTCCCTGCCGATCAGCCTTCGGAGTGGCCAACGATCGCCGCAGTGGTGGACTATGTGAGAAAAATCCGCGCCGCTCTAGGCGACAAGCTCGTGGACGCAATTGCCGAGACTGCAGGCGCCTCAAGCGCCGGTTTTTCGCTCAGCACCCTGCTCAACGTAGCCATTGAGCACCGGCTCATGCATGCGGAAACGCTGGCCTACATGCTGCATCAATTGCCGCTCGATTACAAAGTGGGGCAGAGAGAATCTCTCGACGTCGATTCTGTTCCGGTTGTTCAACGCAGCATCGAGATCCCCGCGGGCGTTGTTACACTCGGACTCCGGCGCGGCGATGTTTTCGGGTGGGACAATGAGTATGAAGCCCACACCGTCGACGTACCAGCGTTTGCCATCGATCAGTACATGGTTACGAACCGTCAGTATCTCGAATTTATCAACGCGGGTGGCTACGACACGCGCGCGTTCTGGGATGACGGTGACGATAACGGTGATTGGGATTGGAACTCCCGGCAGGGAATTTCACATCCGGCTTTCTGGAAGCAGAAATCCGAACAATGGCTTTATCGCACAATGTTTGCCGATGTGCCTCTGCCGCTCAATTGGCCGGTTTATGTGAGTCAGGCGGAGGCAAAAGCGTATGCCAATTGGGCAGGGAAGGCACTCCCCACCGAAGCCGAGTGGCAGCGCGCGGCCTACGGTACTCCGCGCGGAGATGAGTTAGCCTACCCTTGGGGCGGAGAAGCATCGGGAGGGGAAGCGCCCCCGGCAAGATTTGGCAACTTTGATTTTGCCCGTTGGAGTCCCACGCCGGTGAATGCATTTCCGGAGGGCCGGAGCGCATTCGGTGTTGATGGTCTGCTGGGCAATGGGTGGGAGTGGACCTCCACCGTGTTCGCTGCGTTTCCCGGATTCGAGCCGTTTCCCTTCTACCGCGGCTATTCCGCTGATTTCTTCGACGGCAAACATTTCGTCATGAAAGGCGGATCGGCGCGCACCGCTGCGTGCATGTTGCGGCGCACTTTCCGCAACTGGTTCCAGGCGCACTATCAATTTATCTACACCGGATTTCGCTGTGTGAGCCGCTAGGCGTCGCTTCGTCAATGTTTAGATTCTGATTGTTAAGGGAGTCGTCGATATGCTGGTTCAAACCATCACTCCGAACACCACTTATGAATTCGCAGCGGAGGTGAGCGCCGGGCTCACCAAGCCGGGCCAGAAGGAACTGCCGTCGAAATATTTGTACGACGATGTTGGTTCCGCGCTATTCGAAGTGATCAGCCACCTTCCCGAGTACGGTCTCACTCGCGCCGATGAGCGCTTGCTGCGGCGGCACGCCCATGACATCGTAGAGCGCCTCGCGACTCCAGTCGCGGTCGCCGAACTCGGCAGCGGCAGCGGCAGAAAGACCCGCCATATCCTTGAGGCTCTTTGCCGCCGCCAGCGTACCGCTTACTATCCCATCGAGATTTCTCCCTCTGCTCTCGCCATGTGCGAACGCGAACTCAGCGACATCGATTCCATCAGCATCCTGGGCTTCGAGCGCGAATACCTCGACGGACTGCTCGAAGTCGCCGCGCAGCGGCGTAGCGGCCAGCATCTTTGCGTGCTGTTCCTGGGGAGCACCATCGGCAACTTCGATCGCCCGGCGGGCACCAGGTTTCTCGCCGAGGTCCGGCGTATTCTTCAGCCCGGCGATTCACTTCTGCTAGGAACGGACCTGGAGAAATCGAGCGCCCAGCTTCTGGCGGCGTACGACGACGAATTGGGAGTTACTGCCGCCTTCAACTTGAACCTGCTGTCTCGCATTAATCGCGAACTGGACGCCGATTTCGATCTCGCACAATTCGAGCACGTGGCAAGAATCAATCACGAAGGCCGCAGCGTGGAAATGCATCTGCGCTCTCTGTCCCGCCAAACCGTCCGTATTCCAGCCGCCGGACTTTCCGTCCAGTTTCTTGAAGGCGAGACCATCTGGACCGAAAGCAGCCACAAGTATTCTCACAAAGAGGTGTTTGAAATGGCCCGCACTGCCGGCTTCCGCTGTGTCGTCCAATGGATTGACGAACAATGGCCTTTCGCGGAGAACCTGCTGATCGCGGAATGACTGCGTCGTGAATCCTCGGCCATTTTCCCCTTTAGACGCCTTCCCGTTCTCGCGCCGCTCTGTGAGAATCCTGTCATCTTGAGGTAAAACTTTGTAAATCCTGCGGTCTTGTGCGATGGGCCGATGTAGATTAGTAAGAGTGAATAAGTAATTGAAATGACGTGTACGAGCGCAAACATGAACCGGTTTCTGGCCATCGCACTCTGTGTCGCAAGCGCGACCGTCCCTCTGTCGCTTTTCTGCTATGCCCAGCCGTCCGGCCAGCAAACCCAGCCGTCCGCCGCTCCGGGCACCGCCAATCGGCGCATTGGCGCCATCAAAGCCATCAGCGGTACTGCAATCACGCTCACCCCCGATTCCGGTCCGGACGTCAACATCACCGTGCAGCCAGCGACCCGCATCGTTCGCATTGCTCCGGGCGAGAAAGATCTGAAGAACGCCACGCCCATCCAGTTGCGGGATCTCCAGGTGGGTGATCGCATCCTGGTGGGGGGGAAGCCCTCCGACGATAATTTATCGCTCGTGGCTTCCACCGTTGTGGTGATGAAGCACTCCGACCTCGAAGCGCGGCATGAGCTGGATCTGCAAGACTGGCAGAAGCGTGGCGTGGGCGGCTTGGTGACGGCAGTGGATGCTGCGGCGGGAACTGTTGCGATTTCCGTGGGTAGCTTCGCCGGGAAAAAAAACATCGTCATACATACTTCCAGCGCCACGGTGATTCGCCGCTACTCGAGGGACTCCGTGAAGTTTGACGATGCCAAGTCCGGAACGCTGCAGGAAATTCGCTCGGGCGACCAGGTGCGTGCGCGCGGCGACCGAAGTGCCGATGGAAGCGAACTGACGGCCGAGGAAATTGTTTCCGGATCGTTCCGCAATATTGCCGGTCTTGTCGCTTCAGTCGATGCAAGTTCGTCGACGATCAGCGTTCAGGATTTGTTGTCGAAAAAATCAGTCCTCGTCAAAGTAACGGCCGACTCGCAGCTTCGCCGTTTGCCCCCGGAGATGGCACAGCGGATTGCGATGCGCCTGAAGGCGGCGGCTGGGGGAGCGATGCCCGGGACCGTGTCCAGCGCCGGCTCCGCGACCAACGCCCAAACGACGAACGCCCAGACAACAAGTGGCCAATCAACGAGCGGTCAGCCTGCGCCTCCACCTGGTCCGCCCAGCGGGATGATCACCGGGGGGAATGCTACAAGCGGCCGTTCAGGCGGTGCCCCGGATTTCCAGCAAATGCTAAGCCGCGTGCCCGCCGTTACTCTGGCCGACGTGCATAAGGGCGATGCGGTGATAATCCTCTCGACTGAGGGCTCTGCGGGCGTAGGGACAGCGATAACGCTGGTCAGCGGCGTGGAGCCGATGCTGCAGGCCGCTCCCAGCGCCAGCAGCGCAGCGATGCTTACGCCCTGGAGCATGGCCGCGCCCTCCGGTGACGCCGGAGGTCCATAGCATTCGCTCCCTACGCAACCGAACTAGCAGCAGGAAGTTGTGCCGAAGACTCTTATCACAGAATGGAATATTGGATGACGGTGCGGAAGTATTCTTGTTTCATACTCATTTTTCTTTCGATGCAGTTGTGTGCGAAGTTCGCGGTATCGCAGGCACCCGCGGGGCAAACCTCCGCTGGGCTGGTAGCTTCAGGCATTTTGCGCGGGCAGGTAACCGACCCTTCCGGAGCCGCCATTGCCAGCGCCAACGTAGTTCTCACGCCGGCAGCCGCTTCCTCGACGCCCATCAAGACGCAAACCGACGGACAGGGTCTTTATGAGCTCAAGGGTTTGGCTCCCGGCCAGTACACGTTGAACGTCATTGCTCAGGGATTCGCTCTCTACGAAAACGACAACGTAGCCATCACCGCGCAGCCGCTGCGCCTCAACGTTGCCATGGCCATCGAAGTGGAGCAGATGAAGATTCAGGTCTCCGACACGTCGCCGACTGTCGATGTCAATCCCGCGAACAACGCCGGAGCCATCACGATCACAGGTAAAGAATTGGAAGCCCTGCCCGACGATCCCGACGAACTGCTCACGGACCTGCAGGCGCTGGCAGGGCCATCCGCCGGTCCTAACGGCGGACAAATGTATATCGACGGTTTCACCGCGGGTGAGCTCCCTCCCAAGTCATCCATCCGCGAGATTCGTATCAATCAAAATCCGTTTTCCGCGGAATACGACAAGCTGGGTTACGGCCGCATCGAAATCTTCACCAAGCCCGGCACCGACAAATTCCACGGCCAGTTTCTTGTGGACGGAAACGATTCCGCTTTCAATACCCACGATCCCTTCATCACAGGCGCGGAGCCGGGTTACGACTCCACGCTGTTCAATGGGAGTATTGGCGGGCCGATCAACAAGATTTCGTCCTTCTTTGTCAGCGTCCAGCGCAGGGATACCAATAACCTCTCGGCCATCAATGCGATCGATCCCGATACGTTGCTTCCCTTTAGCGCCACGCTTCCTAATCCTCTTGAACGCACCAATATCGGCCCGCGCCTTGATTACGCGCTCAGCAAGAACAACACGCTGACCGTTCGCTACCAGTACTACCGCGATACCGAATCCAACGAGGGCGTCGGTCAGTTCAACCTGGCGTCACAGGCGTACAACGGCCTGTCCACCGAGCAGACGTTGCAGATCGGAGATACGCAGGTAATCGGTTCCAAGGTCATCAACGAAACCCGCTTTCAATATTTGCGGGAACACGACTCGCAAAACGCATTGGACGCCAATCCCGCAGTGAATGTCCCGGGGTCGTTCACCGGCGGCGGTAACAACCAGGGTACGAGTGCGGATCATCAAGACCACTATGAATTCCAGAACTATACCTCGGTGATTCGTGGCAACCACACCATCAAGTTTGGCGCACGCCTGCGCGAATTGCGCGACGCCGACGAGTCGACCTCAGGATTTAACGGCACCTTTACGTTCTCCGGAATCGACGATTACCCGGCCAATCCCAGCCAGCTCTTGATTACCCAGGGCTTGCCTTCCGCGGAAGTAGGGGCCTTCGACGCCGGACTCTACGTGCAGGATGACTGGCGCATACGCAGCAATATCACCCTGAGTGGAGGCCTGCGTTTCGAATCGCAGGATCACATCTTCGATCACGCTGACTGGGCGCCGCGGCTGGGTTTCGCATGGGGAGTGGGTGGTGGCAAGAGTGCTCCGCCCAAGTTCGTGATCCGCGGCGGAGCCGGCATTTTCTACGACCGCTTCCAGGAGCCGCAGATTCTTCAAGCCGAGCGTCTCAATGGCGTGACGCAGCAGCAGTTCATCATCGACAATCCTACTTGCTTCCCCGGCCTGGATCACCCCCTTACGATCCCAATCGCCAACTGCGGAGCAAGTACGAGTACGTCCTCCATCTATCAGATCAGCCCCTCGCTGCACGCGCCCCACACCCTGCAATCGGCGATCAGCGTGGAACGGCAGGTAACGAAAAGCGCGACGCTGGCCGTCACCTACCTGAATTCCCGTGGCTTCGACCAGTTACTCTCCCTCAGCCTCAATCCCGCGACCGCCGGTGGACCGCGCATCTACCAGTACGCTTCCGAAGGCGTGTTTCGTCAGAACCAGCTCATCGTGAACACCAACGTAAAGGTGGCCTCGAAGATTCAGCTCTTTGGCTTTTACACATTGAACTATGCCGATAGCGACACCGCCGGCGTCTCTAGCTTTCCCTCCAACTCCTACGACATCAGCGAGGATTACGGCCGGGGTTCGTTCGATATCCGTCATCGGCTGTTTCTTGGCGGGAGCTTTGCGTTGCCCTATGCCTTTCGCCTGAGCCCGTTCATGATTGCCAGTTCGGGCAGTCCCTTCAATATTGTTACGGCTGACGATCTGAACGGCGATTCCATTTTCAACGATCGTCCTGTTTTCGTTTCCAGCGCGACTTGCCCCGGGCTCGGTACAATGACCGGAACAACCTACTGCACTCCGCTGGGCACGTTTAATGACGCGCTTCCGTCCGCAGGCCAGAAGGTAGCTCCCGTTAACTACGGTACCGGCTCGGCGCATTTCGTGATGAATCTGCGTTTCACCAAGACCATCGGATTTGGCCCTAAGTTGAAGGGTCCCGCCGGTAATCAGGGTCAAGGCCAGGGCGGTCCGCCGGGCGGCGGTGGCGGGCGGGGCGGTGGCGGCGGTCCGCGTGGACCTCTGTTCGGCAGTGGACCCCAGTTCGGCGGCGGCGGCTCGGACCGCCGTTACACCGTGACTTTTGGCGTTTCTGCGCGCAATGCCTTTAATAATGTCAATCTGGCGAATCCCAGCGGTATTCTGGGTTCTCGTTACTTCGACACTCCGAATACGCTTCAAACCGGCCCATTCTCCACCGGCACGGCCGTTCGCCGCATCGACCTGCTGGCGACGTTTAGTTTCTGATCGGGGTGCGATGCGTCAAGGTAAACTCGATGGAGCTTTCATACCGCAAGAGTTGCCTAGGCCCTGCACCGAATCCTCTGTTCGGTTATTCTGGAAGTGCGGATGCTCATCCCTCTAAATGCCCGCTGAGTAGTTTCGTTTGTCCTTGATGCCCACCACAAGACGCCGCTTTCTTAGCTGGGCTGCCGCCGCTGGCATAGTCGCTATTGCCGGGGACTCCATATTGCTGGAGCCGAACTGTCCGCGCATTGTCCGCCAGGACTTTTTCCTACCGCGCTGGCCAGAACGGCTGAACGGCTTCACCGTAGCGCTACTCAGCGATTTCCACTACGATCCGTATTTTTCTGCCCATCCGTTGCATGCCGCAATCGCCATGGTCAACGGCCTTCGTCCCGACCTGATCGTGCTGACCGGGGACTTCGTTTCCGTGCCCCTGCTCGGAAGCCGCAGAAAAGCGGCGCTCGCCGCCGAGCCATGTGCTCGCCTTTTGCGGCAGATGACCGCGCCCTACGGCCTCTGGGCCGTCATGGGAAACCACGATGTCGATACCAACCGCAAATACGTTACACGTGTACTCCAGGCTGAAAACATCCAGGTTTTGGCGAACGAATCCGAAGCGATCGAGCATGATGGCGCACGTTTCTGGCTCGCGGGCGTGGATGATGTGCTGGGTAGGACCGCCGACTTGTCCAAGACCTTGCGCACCGTCCCCGCGAATGAATCCGTTATTCTGCTCGCGCACGAACCGGACTTTGCCGATGAAGCCTCACGATTCCCCATCGACCTGCAGCTTTCAGGTCACTCCCACGGAGGCCAGATTAGGATCCCGTTGCTGCCTCCGCTTTACCTGCCCGAAATGGCGAAGAAGTATGTGCTGGGCACCTACCAAGTAGGTCCCTTGACGCTCTACACCAACGCAGGCCTGGGAACCATTGGGGTTCCGGCGCGCCTGAATTGTCCCCCCGAGATCACGCTCCTCACGCTTCGACCCGCTCCGAAACGATAGCGGGTAACGATGAACCGTTCGCGCCCTGCAAGATCTGCTGTCAGTTCCTGTTTCAGGGGGCCTGACATATGCAATCGCCTTCACATTGATCATCCATTGCCGTCGAAGATCTTGCGTAAACGACTGATAACAAACCATGTAACGCAGCTCTGAACCTGGCCCCACACTTGCCGATAGAGAGCCATAAGGGAGCACCCCCCGCCCGAATTGGAGGGTTCCAGCGCATGCTTCGTCGCCTCTGGCCTTGGTTCTTGCTCTTGGCAATTCCTGCCGCCGCATCTAGGCAAACGGCCTCTCCGCGGCTGCGACAGGCGGTTTTGACCCAGCGCGAACACCAAGTCTGGAAGACTCCCACTCGCGCCTCGGAGTTCAGCGACGTACCGCACGTGAGCGCGCGGTCGCGCTGCGAAGATACTCAGCCACCTGAAGCTTTGACCACGCCCGACCCGCTGATGGTTCCCGCACTTGCCGGCATCAAGGTAAAGGTGAGCTTTATCATCGGGGCCGACGGCCGCGTGCATAGCCCACTCATTCTGCAGAGCGTCGGCACCGTGGGCGATCGCAACGTCCTGCAAACCGTCCGCGCCTGGCGGTATCGTCCCGCAACCTGCAACGGCGTTCCCACTGAAGCGGAAGGAAAGATCGTGTTTTCCCAGCGTTGAGATTCCGCCCACTTGGGGCTTAGAATAAACGACGAGCCCGACTTAATTAGCACGCGGTCTAAATCGTGGACAGAGACAGAGAAAAAAAATTCGCCAAGCCGTTCGGCGCCGCGCACGCGCAGGATTCCGAAGACGCGCCGCCAAGCATAGGCCCGCACAACCCAGCTCTCGGCGAAATCTATCAGCGGCTGTATCCGGAAATGCGGCGACCCAAGCCCAATCAGGAAGCCATTGCCGCAGCTCTGCAAGCCATGCAGCGCCTCACCATGGAAACCGATTCCGAAACAGTCGCGGAGGATGCCAGGCCGCAAACCATTCTCACCGCTTCCGCTGCCTGCCGCGTCTGCGGACATCACAATCGCGAAGGCAACAAGTTCTGCGGCATGTGCGGACTTCCTATAGAAGCTGTGCAATCTGCGGCGCTTCAATCGACTACTGCGGAATCACCCGCCATCGAATCGCCCGCTCTTGAGTTACCGGATTTCGCCCGGGGGTTGACGCAAACTCCGCCGCCAGCGCCTGAGCCCGAGCAAGAAGTTCACCCATCGGCAGGCGCTCCCGCCGGTGCGCATCACTACCACCACCATTACCACCACCATTATTTCCAGGGTGGGCAGGAAGCCGCTGCACCAGCGGCACGATCCAACGCTCCCGAGAGTGCGCGGGAGACGGACAGAATGCGGGTTGCGGCCGCTGCCAAGGGTGAACCTATGAGCCGCAGCGAGGCTGCAGTTCGCCGCCTCACGCAGGAATGGGTCTTGGCCTGTAACACTCGCCAACTCGATGAATTGATCGAACTTTACGCCGCCGACGCGCTCGTGCTGCGCTCGAACCTTCCTCCGATTCGCGGCGCTGCGGCCGTGCGCGAATTCTTCTTTTCCGCGCTCGAAGCCGGTCTGGGAGAAGTGGCCGTCGAGCCCATGCGCGTGGAAGTCGCCGGCGATCTGGCTCACGAGGTCGGCCGCTACAGCGCGCTGGTGCCAGGAACTGCAGGTAAACGGCGCGAAGAGCGCGGCAAGTATCTTTGGGTCTTCGCCAAGCAGAGCGGGGGAGATTGGAAGCTGGTCTCGGAATGCTGGTCGAGCGACCTGACGCTTTCCGGAGCGGAATCTGATCTGCCGAAAGCAGCGACTCCGTCAGCGAAGCCGCAACCTCGAAGGGGCTAACTGCTGCAGGTGGGTCTCAGGTCATAGGTCTTAGACCAAGACCTTGAGTTGCGTTCACGCCTTCACGCCAAACTTTCCCAACTCATCCCGCAACTGATCCAGCGTATGCATCTGGATCGTCTGCATGCCCAGCTTCGCCGCGCATTCCAAATTCAGCGAGCGGTCGTCGATGAAGCAGCACTCTTCTGGATTGATCTGCGTAGTCTCAATCGCCAGACGATAAATGCCGCTCTCCGGCTTGCGCAGTCCGACGAAGCAGGAACTGACGAACAGCCGGAAGATTCCGCGCAAGCCGTACTTCTCGATGCGGTGCAGGTTCAACTCGCGGGACTCGTTGTTGATCGTGGCCATGAAGTATATGCCCGAATCAGCGAGAGTGCGGGCGAAGGCGAGAACTTCCGGCATCGACTGAGACAACGAGAACATGTAATCCCGAAACTCGTCGCGCGTGAAAGGACGATTGCGGTAAAACACGGTACGATCCAGATATTCGTCGAGCGAAATCTTGCCGCGCTCAAACGACGAGACCACCATCTCGTGCCGCGAGTGAAACTCTTCTTCGTCGAGACGAAAGTGTTCGAGTGCCGCGACGCGTTCGGTGCGGTCCCAGGCATCGGTGAGCAGTACCCCTCCTACATCCCAAAAGATGGCATGAATGGTGGACACCTTGAATTCCTCCTGACAACGTTCTTCCGATCAAGAGTGTAGATCAATTTCTTGGGATGTGAATCTGGATGCCGAATGGGAGAGTGAAATTCCGCGTGGCGCGAGGCGTTCCATTAACCGCGCATGAATCTCTGGAGTTACTTCATAGCATGGCGCGGGCCTCCACCAAATCAAAAGCCCCGCCCTTGTCTTTCGCAGAACGGAGAGACAAGGACTGATTGGATAAGAGTGAAGGCTCGATTCGAACCCATGTAGTCTTTGTTTGAGGACGAAGACGCTGGGAAGAAAGGAGCCTTCGATGATGATTATAGGGTGTGATTTCCATCCCAGC
>Ga0182015_10001851_pt1 | contig 26909 bp, 25 predicted proteins | sample 712P3MmetaG_FD_120478 | JGI IMG/M metagenome (GOLD analysis project Ga0182015, IMG submission 120478) | Permafrost microbial communities from Stordalen Mire, Sweden - 712P3M metaG | ecosystem: Environmental > Terrestrial > Soil > Wetlands > Permafrost | place: Sweden: Stordalen | collected...
AAGGCGTACAGCAACCTGGCGAAGTTTCAGGAGCAGTCCAAGTTTTACACCTGGCTGGTGCGCATCGCCGTCAACGAAGCGTTGATGAAGTTGCGCCGCAAGAAGCCGGAGCGCACGGTCTCACTCGACGAGGACATAAAAACGGAAGACGATTCCCTTCCGCGAGAGATTGCGGATTGGAGTCCCAATCCCGAGCAGCAGTACACGCAGGCAGAGTTGCGTGAGATTTTGAGTAAGACGATCCAGGGCCTTCCCCCGGGCTTTCGGACCGTGTTTGTACTGAGAGACGTGGAAGGACTTTCGACCGAGGAAACTGCGGCGGCGCTGGAGTTAAGCGTGCCCGCGGTGAAGTCGCGGCTGTTGCGGGCACGCCTGCAGCTTCGCGAGCGCTTGGGGAGGTTCTTTCAAACACGCGTCAGTGGAGATGGCGATCAGTGAAATGCTCTGAGTTTCTGCACGAGCTGACAAATTATTTGGATGGGATGCTCGACGAACCTACAAAAGTCGAGTTGGAAAACCATCTTTCCTGGTGCCATAACTGCTACGTGGTTTGCGACACCACGAAGAAGACGATTGAGATCTATCGCGACTCCCAGCTCTACGAACTGCCTGATGACCTGCGCTCGCGTCTCCGTTCAGCCATCATGACCAAGTGCCAGCAACACAAACGGCGCGGCCCGGAGAGCGTGTGAGTGGGCAAGCCGAGTCTTGAATCGGTAGAAGTTCCTGCACACCACTTGCCCCATCGCTTATAATTGAGTCCGCGCCCTGGGGTGTTGCATGCCGCATTCTCGCAGTACCAGCGTTGTCCTGCTCCTCTTCCCTTTCCTGCTTTTTTTCGCCTCATTTCTGGTTTACGGTCAGGCCGGCGACGGGGCGCAAACCCAGAATCCAGCACCGGCCTCATCGTCCAAGACATCGAGCGAGCAAACCCCGGTACCGGCAGCGGGTCCTATTCCTCCGAATGCGCAGCGTATCTCCAAGCAGAGTCGCTATGAAATCATCCGCGATTTTGAAACCCAGCTCGTGTATGCGCGGACGGCCTTCCCCATGGGCAGGAAAGGGCTGCAGTTGAAGGAAGGTGTGATCACGCCGAACGGCGAAGAACTGAGGCAGGCGCTTACCCTTTGGGGGCCGGCGGTCAAGCCGGGCGACCCGGCGCATATCTCACTGGTGCAGATCAAGGACGACCACATTCATTTCGAGATCAATGGCGGCCCGGTGCACCACAAGAAATGGTATCAGCGGGTGGAGGTTTCGGGGACGTACGGCACTCCGGTTACGGGTGGGCCGGATGAGGCTCAATCCAACCCGCACGGTTCGTTCGTGGACCTTTATTTCGGCAAGTATGTTCCGGAGATGACGGCCCAGCAGGTGCGGGGATTGCTTTATCCAGTGCTCGACTTCAACGCCCGTAATAAAGAGCAAGCCTACCTGGACACCGTGCCTCCCAAGGTCAAGGAGGCGATCCAGGCCCATCATGTGCTGGTGGGGATGAATCAGGAAATGGTGCTGCACGCCAAAGGCAAGCCGCCAAGGAAGGTGCGGGAGCGGGACGGTGCGACGGAGTACGAAGAATGGATCTATGGAGAACCTCCGGCGGATGTCGATTTCGTCCGCTTCGTGGGAGAAGAAGTGGTGCGCGTGGAGACCATGAAGGTGAGCGGCGAGAAGATCCTGCGCACGGAGAAAGAAGTCATCTTGCAGCCGCCGGACAAAGACAAAGAAGCGAAGAAAGAGCCGACCGAGCGTCCGGCGAATGCGCCGAGTTTACGGCGGCCCGGCGAAGACTCGCAAGACGTACCCAAGCCGGCGAACGGTCAGTCGCCAACGCTTCCGGTGCCGCCACCAGACTTGCCCTCGCCTCCTGGCGGACCAGGAGAGGTCGTCGCGACGCGATAACATCCGGAATGCCCTTGGTCCAAGTCAATCCAGAAATCGGACCCGCAGTGGTATCCAGCGTTCTCGGCAGAGTGCTTGTCGGGCGGCAGTGGAATCCGATCTCGAAGCGGGCCGGAATGCCTTGGGGTCGCACCCTCGCAGTGAAGACCAAATGGAAATCGGAGTTGCCTTTCTTCGCGTCGCGGTCGAGAGAACGTCGTCGCCTCCCCGGCCGGTTCGCGTCTCGTCGCAGCGCGTGGTAGTGAAGCCCGTAGTCCCAGACGGCGCGAGCTTGGTCGAGCGGTTCCGTCTCCCCCCTGTGTGACCCTGGCCGCAGATCAGCCGGGAGACCCATCCCTCGAACAAGCACGTCGGGCTATTGGTGAAAAAACCTACTCCTCACGGCCTCCCTCCGGATCGGTGGCTACGGTAGAATCGACAGCATGTACGGCGCCATCCAATGCCGCGACTTGCGGAAGACCTACGATGGCAAGGTTGAGGCCGTGCGTGGGTTGAGCCTCGAGATCCAAACCGGCGAATGCTTCGGTCTGCTGGGGCCGAACGGTGCCGGGAAGACTACGACCATTGAGATTCTTGAGGGCTTGCTGGAGCCCACTTCGGGCGAAGTCTCGATTCTCGGCCACCGCTGGTCCGAGGACGCGCGCCAGATGCGGGAGTGGCTGGGGATTTCTCTGCAAGAGACACGGCTATCGGAAAAGCTCACGGTGCGCGAAACCGTCGAACTGTTTGCCAGCTTCTATCGTGAGCCGCGATCCTCTGATGAAGTGCTGGAAGAGTTGCAGCTTACGGAGAAGGCCGATGCGTGGGTGGGAAAACTTTCCGGCGGGCAGAGGCAGCGGCTGGCAGTGGCGACGGCTCTGGTGTGCAATCCGAAGATTCTTTTCCTGGATGAGCCGACCACGGGACTCGATCCGCAGAGTCGGCGGCAGTTGTGGGACATTGTTCGTGAGTTTCAGCGCGCTGGCGGGACCGTACTGCTGACCACCCATTACATGGATGAGGCGGAGCGGCTGTGCGACCGGTTGGCCATTGTCGATCACGGGCAGATCATCGCCGAGGGCTCGCCCGCGGACCTGATCGAGCGCTTGGGCGGGCATCATGTGGTGGAGTTTGCGGTGAGCGGGAATTCTGACGGCGCGGCACTGGAGGCGTGGCGCACGCTGCCCAGCGTGGAATCGGTGCGCGAAGATGACGGCATGGTGGCGCTGAGCGTGAAGGAGCCGCATCTAACCATTCCAGCACTGCTCGAGACGGTCGGGAAGCAGGGAAGCGTGTTAGAGCATCTGACCACGCGACAAGCCAGTCTGGAAGATGTGTTTGTGCGGCTGACCGGACGGCATTTGCGGGAACAGTGACGTAAGCGGAAAGGATGGACAGGACCTGTGACCGGATATTTTCGCTACCTCGTGGTTCTGGTAGTAACCGCGTCTACGGTCCTCGGGGCACAGCATGGCTTCACACAGGCATCGGCGGCGGACCTGCCGACTGGATTTCCTCCCCTGGATCAGTGGAGGAACGCGATTGTCGCGGGAGACGCGCCGGGATTGAAAGCCCTCTACAGTGTCGATCCGGTGGCGCAGGTGCAGGCTAACGGAGTCGCGGCCAGCGCCGATGCGGACGTGAATTTCTGGCTGGGTCTGAAAGCGCGCAGCATGAGACTGGAAATCGTCGGAACGAGGGAGCGGCCCGGCGGCGAGACCGTCATCTTCAAAGCCGAAGTGCAGACGGGTCCGAATGGCGAGACCGTGAGCGTGACCGACGCCCAGGCATGGCGCAAGCAAGGAAATCAGTGGCTTATGATAGGGGCCGAAAGGACAGACGCTCCTCACCTGAAACAGCCCTCGGACATGAAGAAGGATCTCTACCCGGCGAATGCGAACGCGCGCGCTGAGATCAAAGAGGCGGAAGAAAAGGCCGCGGGAGAACGTAAGCGCATCTTGCTGGTTTTTGGCGCGAACTGGTGTTACGACTGCCATGTGCTGGATCTGGCGTTTCATCGGCCCGATTTCGCGTCGGCTATGGCGAGCTATGAAGTAGTTCATGTGGATATCGGGCCGGACGGGCAAAAGAATGGCGACCTGGCCAAAGAATTTCAAGTACCGCTCGACGAGGGCATACCCGCCCTGGCAGTGCTCGAAGGCGACGGCAAGCTGGTAGTCAGCCAGAAGAACGGCGAATTCGAGGACGCGCGTTCTCCCACGCCGGAAGCCTTGCTCGAGTTCCTGAACAAGTGGAAATCCGAGTCGCGATAGGCAATGGTCCCATGGTGAATCGGCTATGAGTGTGGCAGAGCAAATCCCAGCCGCTGAACGAAAGATTCCGCGAAAACGGCCGCCCAAGCGGAACGGGCGCTGGGCCGGCTATCGTCATCTCTTGATGGCCCGCATGCTGGAGTTGAAACGCGAGCCGGAGGTAGTGTTCTGGGTATTTGTGTTTCCCCTGCTGCTGGCGACGGGCCTCGGGATCGCCTTCCGCAATAAGCCGGCCGATGCATCCTCGGTCGCGATTGTGGCGGGAGCCGGCGCGCAGCAAGCCGAAGGGTTGCTCGAAAGTTCCCCGCAGCATGCAGCATTCAAGATCGATGTGCAGGACGGCGAAACGGCGCGCAAGGGTTTCCGCCTCGGGAAATACGATCTCGTAATCGAAGCGGACGGCGCGGGAGGGCTTCGGTATCGCTACGATCCGGCGCGGCCGGAGAGTGTGTTGGCCCGCGCCGAAGTGGACGACGCCCTGCAGACGGCAGGGGGACGCAAGAACGTCGTCGCGACCTCCGTCGTGACCTCGTCCGAGCCGGGTTCGCGCTACATCGATTTTCTGATTCCCGGATTACTGGGGATGAACCTGATGAATTCCGGAATGTGGGGCATTGGATTCGCGCTGGTCGACATGCGGCAACGCAAACTATTAAAGCGCTTCGTGGGTACTCCCATGCGGCGGGGCGACTTCCTGCTAGCGCTGCTTTCGAGTCGTCTGGTGCTGATGATTATAGAAATCGGGTTGTTGCTGACGCTTGGGGTCATCGTTTTCCACATGAAAGTGATGGGATCGGTGTTCGCGATTGTGCTGCTGGGTTCCCTGGGCGCCATGTGTTTTGGAGGAGTAGGGTTGCTGACCGCGAGCCGGGCGCAGAAGATCGAGAGCGTGAGCGGGCTCATGAATTTGGTAATGATGCCGATGTGGATTTTTTCCGGTGTGTTCTTTTCATACGAGCGCTTTCCCGCCGTTATCCAGCCGCTGATCAAAGCGCTGCCGCTGACGGCTCTGAACGATGCGCTGCGCGCGAGCATTCTGGAAGGCACGCCGCTGATCCATCAATGGCCGCGCCTGTTGGTGATGTCTCTGTGGGGTGCTGTCTCGTTCGTGCTGGCGCTAAGGTGGTTTCGGTGGACTTAACTAGTTGGGAGGGCCCAAGATGTCCAGCGTGTCCGACAAGCAACGTTGATTTGCGAATAGGGTCGGTATTGCGGTGAAAACGCGGCGCAGATTTCCGCGATGGTGTTTGTTCTGCCTAGCGCTCATCACTTTCGTGATCATCTGACGTATTGGTCGATCTTACCGGGGGAACCGGCGGCACATTCTTTCACTACGGAAACGATAGGAATGAGGGATTCCGGAAAACCACGCTTCCTGAGGTTCTCTATATTCTGAGGTTCTCGCCGCAGAAACCGACGGCGGATTTCACAAGCGGACGGTCACTTTGGGGCGACCCGAAAAACTGAGCGTGCAGGCTCGCCGCGGATACTACGCCCTGAAGCCCGGGAACTCAGTCCAGGTGGGCGAAATCGGCAACACAATGAAAGTGGGAGAGATTTAGCCGCCGAAGGATCGAAGGATCGGGGCGCCGAAGCTTGGGCCTCGTCCGCAAGTTTCAGGAGAAGTTACGAACGAGGCCGGCTGCGGTGCTTGCGAAAGCATTTCTCTACTTACTTCTTCACTAGCTTGGCGGCGGCCTTTCGGACTTTCGCCCAGCGTAGTTTTTGTGCCTCGGCGATTCGCCTGCGGGCATCCTTGCTCAAGGTACGGCCCGTCTTCGTGAGCTTCTTCCCGCCGGCGTGGCCAAGAGCATCCAACGCCTTCCCCACTTGTCCTATCTCTTTTTCGAGACGGGAGTACTCTTTCCGCAGGGAAGCTACCACTTTGGTTATCATCATTAGAACCCCCTCTGCAGGTAGGCTAACACGGAAGTATGTCGATTGGGATTTATTAGAGATGACTTTAAGTAAGTGACGCTATGCCCTGGGCCTATTCGGGACGGCTGTGCCAAATTGAGAGATACGAGCGGCGACTAGTTAGCCCTCTCCGATGGTCGTTAAGAAGCGCGGAGCCTGACGAGCCTTGGTGGCTTGTTCGAAAGCGAATGCCAGGCGGATGAGAGTGGCTTCGCTCCAGGCGCGGCCAAAGAATGAGATTCCGACCGGCAGGCTGGAGATAAAGCCGGCAGTGACGTTGATATTGGGATAGCCTGCGACGGCGGCGGCATTCGAGCTCCCGCCGGCCACATGATCGCCGTTGACCAGGTCCGTGATCCAGGCTGGACCGCCAGTGGGTGCGACGATGGCATCGAGGTGGTACTTATCCATGGTGGCGTCAATGCCTTCGGTGCGGGCGAGTTGATGATTCTTCTCCAGTGCATCGAGATATGCCTTCTCACTTAGTGGGCCTTTAGCCTCGGCTTTCAGAAATAAGTCCTGGCCGAAGTAGGGCATCTCTTTCTGGCGATTCCGGTCGTTAAAATCGATGATGTCCTTCAATGTGTGGACGGGAGCGTTGGGGCCGAGGCGTGCGAGATAGGCATTCAGGTCGGCCTTAAGTTCGTACATGAAGACCAACAGTTCGCTTTCGTCAAACTTACCGAAAGTTTCAATGTCAGCAGGATCAACCAGAGTGGCCCCCTGTTTTTTCATAGCATCGAGCGATTGCTCCATGAGAGCATCGACGGCATCGTTGAAGCCGAAGTACTTTCTGGCTATGCCGATGCGTGCGCCCTTGAGGCCGTTGGGGTCGCAGAACTGGGCGTAGTTCGTGAGCGACTTGCCTTGACTCGCCGCAGTGGCCAAGTCCTGAGGATCGACGCCGGTGAGTGCGCCCAGCAAAATCGCGGCATCGCGCACGGTTCGGCACATTGGGCCCGCGCCATCCTGGCTGTGAGAGATCGGAATGATGCCACTCCGGCTTACCAGGCCGACGGTGGGTTTGATGCCGGCAAGTCCGTTCGAGGAGGCTGGGCAGACGATGGAACCATCCGTTTCCGTGCCGATCCCTACAGCGCATAAATTGGCGGAAATGCCTGCACCGGTGCCTGAGCTTGAGCCGCAAGGATTGCGGTCAAGCGCGTAAGGATTCTTAGTGAGGCCGCCGCGGCCACTCCAGCCGCTGGTGGAGTGGCTGGAGCGAATATTCGCCCACTCGCTGAGATTGGTCTTGCCCAGGATGACGGCTCCCGCGGCGCGCAACCTCTGTGCCACGTAAGAGTCTTGAGCCGGCTTCGAGCCGACCAGAGCGAGCGAACCGGCAGTGGTCATCATCTTGTCCGCGGTGTCGATGTTGTCTTTGATCAACACGGGGACACCGTGCAGTAGGCCGCGCGGGCCTCTCGCCTTGCGTTCCTCATCGAGGGAGTCGGCGATGGAAACAGCGTCGGGATTCAGTTCGATGACACAGTTGATCGCGGGACCCCTCTTGTCGATCTCTGCGATGCGCGCGGAGTACTTCTCCACCAGGGAGCGGGCTGTCAACTTACCGGACTTCATTCCATCTTGCAGGTCGGAGATGGTGATTTCGTCGAGTTCGAAAGGCTTGACGTCGGAAGCGGGTGCGGCGGATGCGATATCCCGCGCAGCCCCCAGCGCGGGGTAGAACCGAGTCATGGTCGCAGCCGCGCCACCAACAAGAGCGGTCCTAAGGAACGAACGGCGATTGGCGGCAAGCTGCACAGCTTTTCGGGACATGATTGAGGAGATCCTCTATGGGGTATAGATGTTGGCCAATGATAACGAAACATAGTAATCCATGTGGTCCGAACCCTGCAGAGTCATACATCGAGAAGCGGGAGGTGGCGAGTCAACGAGCGAGCGGTCTAGTGCCGGACTGTGTTCGTCGATTGAGTATGCGTGATCTCCCCGCTCTTACCTCCGCCGGCGGCCCCACCAATGGGGAAATCACGGCTTCAGCAAGGCTCTCCCTCCACCGCGCGGACGATGGCAAAAGCCAACTCGTAGCGACGAACGCCGATGGTCCGCAGCTCGGTGGCACCCTGCTTGAAAAATTCCTGTTGGCGCTCCTGGTAGCTAATTCGATCCCCATGAAAAGCTGTAAAAGCGCCGCAAGCAACATGGCTTGTTTCAAAATGGGACTGCTTGGTAAAAGTGTATAAAATTGGACAGACGCGGGAATGGTAGACGGTCTATTGTGGGCCGCAGAGCAGCAAAGGGTCGCTCCGACAGGCTGCGGCTCTTGGTGGCGCGTCGGATCCTTGTCTTCGTTCCTACGAATTGCCGGCGCGTCCCCTCCCCCAAAGGTCCGCGTTCGATGGCCAGTTCCCGGCTGCCCTCCAGTCGCTGCGGTAGGTAAGGCGTGCGAGGTGTAGCCCTAAAAGATGAGCACAATACATCCAGAAGTAGTCGATTCCGGCCCTGAAGATCGCTTGGTGGCGATTGCCACCCAGATTCCGGGAGAACCAGACGAAGAAGAGGAAGAAGAAGAAGAGGATGACGACGAAGGCGCAAACGAAGACGGCCGCAACTCCGACGGATACTCGGAGTGAACGCGTCCTTTCGCCCGCTGTTCGGGCGCCAAGTGCCCATTCTGCAGTGGCCTCAGAACACCTCAGGATGGGCCGGCCTCGTCGAAGGGACAGGGCAAGGGGCGAAATCGGCAAGCGGACTTTGAACCTCGAAAATCAATTTCCATATCTTAGCCTCTGCTAAGATGTTGCCTCATGCCACGTGGCGTAATTCCCCGTCAACCCGCGCCCGCCGGCCGCCAAGACCGCGTTGCGCGGGCGTCCCTTCGGCAAGCTCAGGGCAGGCTCTCGCCCGGGAAAGCAGCGCCCAAGCAGCCGCGCCGCGGGAAAGATAATCGTGTAAGGGGCGAAGCCCCGGCGGTACCGCCGCAGGGCCGAACGAAAACCTATAAACCACTCGCTCCTGAGCGCATCTCCGAAATCCTGAAGCGCCTTGACCAGTTCTATCCCGACGTTACCTGTGCGCTCACCCACTCGAGCGCCTGGGAGCTTCTGGTCGCAACCATCCTTTCTGCCCAGTCGACCGATGTCAACGTCAACCGCGTTACACCCGAACTTTTTCGTAAATATCCCACGGTCGAAGCCCTCGCTGCCCTCACTCCCGAGCAACTCCAACCCGACGTGCGTTCCACCGGCTTTTTCCGCAACAAATCGAAGTCTGTGGTTGGCGCAGCCCAGAAAATTGTCGCCGACTTCGGTGGACAGGTTCCCGACGACATGGAAAAGTTGCTTACCCTCCCCGGCGTGGCCCGCAAGACTGCGAACGTTGTGCTGGGAACATGGTTCAAGAAGGCCGAGGGCGTGGTGGTTGACACTCACGTCCATCGCATCTCGCGACGCCTGGAACTCACTGCGAACGATGATCCCCAGAAAATCGAGCAAGACTTGAGGCGCATCATCCCCCGCGAAAAATGGATTCTCTTCGCCCACCAGATCATCTGGCACGGACGCCGCCTCTGCCTCGCCCGCAAACCCAAATGCGTCGACTGCCCGCTCGAGGATCTGTGCCACGCCGCCGACAAAACCTGGAGTACGGTGGAAATGCACAAGAACGCAAAAGCGTGAACCCTCCTCTGCTACACTTTTTTTTCGATCCTCACAGTAGAGGCTCTAAACCCCTCATGCGCATTCTCGCAGTCTTTGCTATCGTCACACTTATGAGCACAGTCGTTGCCGAAAATCTCGCCGCGCAGACTCTGCCCGCGCCGCAGGCCATCGCCGATCCCAAGCAGATCGCCTCGAAGCCCAACGCGCAGGTCGAACCGCGCAGCCTGACCATTGAGAAGCTCTACATGACCCGCCAGATGGGTCGGCCGACGTGGTCGCCCGACGGCAAGAGCATTGCCTTCATCTCTAACATGAGCGGGCGCAACAACCTGTGGCTGGTGCCTGCCGAGGGCGGATGGCCGGTGCAGCTTACGGTCAGCGACCAGCGCCAGTCCTCACCTGCGTGGTCGCCCGACGGCAAATGGATCGCCTACCAATCTGATTACGACGGTGACGAGCTGTGGGATATCTTTCTGGTCTCACCCAAGACCGGCAAAGTCATCAACCTCACGAGCACGAGCGAGATCGCCGAAACGGACCCTACTTGGTCGCCCGACGGGCGCTACCTGGCGTACCTGGTTAAACCAAAGACATCAGCCACCCACGAGATCGACATCTATGATCTGGTCGTGCGCGAGGTGAAGCACCTCACCGCCAACACCCCGCAGGACAAGGGCAACTCGAATCCCATCTGGTCGAAAGACGGTAAATACATCGTCTACTCGCAGGAGCAAGCCAAGGGCACGGATTCAAGCATTTTCATTACCGACATCGCGACGGGAAAGAAAACCCTGCTGACGCCTCACGAAGGCGAGCAGCGCTGGTACAACAACGACATTTCGGCCGACGGGAAGCGCATTCTGTTCACTTCAAATGCTGCCAACGGCTATTACAATGCCGGCCTGATCGAAATCGCTACCCAGAAGATCTCGTGGCTCACGCGTGACAAATGGGAAATTCGTGGCGGTGAGTTCTCGCCAGATAGCAAGCACGTCACATTCAACGCCAACATTGATGGCAACGACGACATCTACCTGCACGATCTTGCGACCGGCAAATCTAGGGTGTTGCCCATCCCAAAGGGCGTCAACGAGCCTGCGGGCGGACCCTCCGCCTTCAGCAAAGACGGCTCACACCTTCTCTACTACCACAACGGTCCTACCGCTCCGAGCGATCTCTGGGTGTATACGCTAGCGACGGGCGTATCGCATCAACTCACGCATTCGACGGTGGCCGGAGTGCGTTCGGAAGATATGGTCGAGCCCTATCTCATCCACTATCCGAGTCGAGACGGCAAGTGGACCATCTCTGCGTTTCTTTACGTTCCCTTCAACATGACGCGCAACGGGCAGAACGCTGCCATCGTTTACATCCACGGCGGGCCGACTGCGCAAACCATGAATTCGTTCAATCGCTTCGTGCAGTACGCAGCCAATCAGGGATACATGGTGCTCGCACCCAACTATCGCGGTTCGACGGGATACGGGAAAGAATTTCAGGAAGCGAATTTATTCGACATGGGCGGTGGCGATTTGCAGGACGTGCTGGCGGGGGTCGACTGGATCAAACAGACCGGCTATCTTGATCCTAAGAAGATTGCCGTCATGGGCGGAAGCTACGGCGGCTATCTCAGCATGATGTCAGTGACGAAGGCGCCCGATGTTTGGGCCGCGGGCGTGCCCATCGTGCCCTTCGTGAACTGGTTTACTGAAATCGAGAACGAAGATCCGGAGCTGCAGCAGTCCGATCTCGCGACTATGGGCGATGTAGTGAAGAACAAAGCGCTGTACGAAGACCGTTCGCCCATCAACTTCATCGACCAGATCAAAGCGCCTCTGCTGTTGCTCGCCGGAGGACACGATCCGCGCTGCCCCAAGCAGGAAACGCAGCAGGTAGTGGATGCCATCAAGAAGCGCAACGGCACGGTTGACTACAAGATCTACGAAAACGAAGGACACGGCTTCGCGCGAGTAGAGAATCAGATCGACGCCTACCAGCGCGTGGCAGATTTTCTGCTGGCGCACGTCCCCCCGGCGGATTGCAGTTGTTCCCTGACGGAATGAGCGAGCTGGCTCATGCCGGGACCGCGGTGCTGCCCGAGGTCTTAACCCGTTCCATGCTCAATTCGCGCAGATAGAGGAACATCGGCAAACCGAGCGACACTCCGACCGTGAGCACGGCCAACACCGGCAGCCACCGCCGGCCAATGTTCCGCCGGGCGCTCTCGACGCGCATGAACACGACTAGAACCAAGGCGGAAACGAATACATCCATTCCAAAGAACGCACTGATCCGGTTCACGAATAGTTCGTGGACGAAAAGCGGAAGATCGATCCCGTGTCGCAATAACCAGGGTACGAACTGCCAGTATGGAAGCAACGCCCCAATAAAGCAGAGTACGAGGTAAATCGTCTTCGGTTTCATTTCGGCAATCTAGCAGATCTTGCGGGCGTGTCAAACGCAGGCGTTCAGCTTCGGGTAACCGAGGCTGGATCGGTCATCGCGCGCAGAATGGCTTCGACCAGCCCGGGAATGGTGAACTCTTTGGCTTCAATGTCCACCCGCAAGCCAAGCTCGCGCAAGGTCGAAGAGGTAACTGGTCCAATCGAGGCGAGCCCTATCCCTTCGACGTTCGCCCGGCGTGAGCGGAGCAGAGCCACGAAGTTGCGCACGGTGGAAGAGCTGGTGAACGTAATCACATGCGGACGCCGCAGCGGATTCGCGAGCGCAATGCGCAAGCGCCTGCGCGAAGATTGCGGCACTACGGTTTCATAAGCTTCGACCACGTGCACCTGCGCTCCGGCCCTGCGCAACTCGCGCGGAATCACGTCACGAGCGACCTTGGCGCGCACCAGCAGCACCCGCTTCCCCTTCACCCGCCGCCACAGACTGCGCACCACCGACTCCGCGACGTACTCTTTGGGAACAACATCCACTTTGCCGCCGCGCTGCTCGATCGCTTTCTTCGTCGCCGGGCCGATGGCCGCGATGCGCAAGTGTTTGAGAGTTGCTTTCCTCCGGCGCAGCTTGATGAGGCGCTCCCACATGGCCTCGACTCCGTTCGCGCTGGTAAGGATGAGCCAGTCGTAGTCTGCCAGGCTCTCGAGAGCGGAGTCCAACGCCTGGAACGATCGCGGCTTCCGAATTTCGATGAACGGAATTTCAAGCACCGTCGCGCCCAGCTTGCGGAGTTCTCCGGATAGCGCTCCGGCCTGATGCCGAGCGCGGCCTACGAGAACGCGCACTCCGGAGAGCGGGCGGCGCGACAGCTTTGCAGATTGCACGGAACGGTTCGTATTCCGCAATCACACCCCCAACCCTTTCTTCTGCATCAGCTGAGCGATTCCGGACACGGCTGAGTCCGCGCTCTGCCCCAAAGAGGCGATGACTGCAGCCTGATCCTTCTTGGTGCGATTTTGACTGATCTTGAACTTAGCTTCGATCCGGGTGGCGACCATCTCAAAGCCGACGATCTGTTTCAACATTCCATGGCGAAACTTATCACTGAGACTGCTCCATTGCGCGAAGTAGGTCGGATCGAATCGGTTGATGATTTCTCGCACCTCTTCCAGAAGACGCTCCGGCTCGGCGACCACGCGGGCTTGACCGTACACATGTACGGCAGCGTAGTTCCATGTGGGAACGCTCTCCCGGCTCTCGTACAGGCTGGGAGAGATATAAGCGTGCGGCCCGTGAAAGATCGCTAAGGACTCCTGACCATCTTGCAGAAGACCCCAATGCGAATTCGCCTTGGCCATGTGTCCATGCAGAACGACCTGATTGTCCGCTTCCCGGGCGAGGATGGGAATATGGGTGGCAAATGGGCCACCCTCCGACGGGGAAACCAGAATGGCGAACGGATTCGCCTGGACGAAAGAGACTGCGTCCGCGAGATCGCGTACTCGGTTAAATTCAGGGATGTACATGCTTCGAGTCTCCTGTTCCAGAAGGAGTTAAGCCGTCTTATCACGGGTTGCGATCATTTCTTTCGCACGTGTATAACTTTTTCGACTTCGGCGATTACAACACCGGCTTGATCTTTCACTTCCACGGAAAATACAGCTTCATATTTCGGCAACGTCTTCAGTTTCTCGCGAATGTCGTCAATTTGGCTATCGGACAAGCGAAACTCCGCGCCTACAGTTCCCTTACCCGGCTTTCTGTAGCGGATGGTCGCAGCTTTATCCCAGACGATGTAATCGCGACCCAGGTTGGCCATCAGCATGAGCATATAGAAGGGATCGGTCATGGCAAACAGCGATCCGCCGAAGTGAGTGCCCACGTAGTTGGCGTTCCAGAAGCGCAGTTTCATCTCGACATCGACCGCTCTCATGTCAGGCGCGATATGCTGAATACGAATGCCCGCGCCCAGAAACGGCGGCCAGAGGTTGATCCAGCGGCGGAGAGCGTGCGAACTCTTGCTGCCGCCGAGAAGTTCGAGGAGAACGCTGCCGCTCTTCATGCTGGATCACGGTCCGAAATCATGGTTGCGGCGGGACGGCCAGGCCGCGGCCGTAGACGGCTTCGAGGATTTCATCACCACCGCGGCTGAGCAGCGTTTGGCCGACTTCGTTGCCGAGTTGTTCAGGGTGGTTGAGGTCGCCGTCGCGCGATTCGCGGAGAAGCTTTAGGCCATCGGGATCGGCGACGATGGCTTCGAGATGCAGCTTGCCGATCCGGTCGTCTTTGCCAGCTTCAGCGAAGGCGCCGATGGGGACCTGGCAGCCTCCGCCCAGGCGGTTGAGCAGAGCACGTTCGCAGGTGGTGGCGGCGCGGGCGGCAGCGTCGTTCAAAAATTCCAGGTGCTGGCGGGTCGCGGCGTCGCCTTCGCGGATTTCGATGCCCAGCGCCCCCTGCCCGGCGGCTGGGCACATGGTTCCGGCGGGGATGATTTGCTGAATCAGTTCGGTCCTGCCCAGGCGCTTCAGTCCAGCGGAGGCCAGGATGATGGCATCGTATTCACCTTGTTCGAGCTTGCGCAGGCGCGTGTCGACGTTGCCGCGCAGGGGATGAATGTCGAGATCGGGGCGGATGGCCTTAAGTTGCGCCCGCCGGCGCAGACTGGACGTCCCCACGCGCGCGCGGCGGGGAAGGTCTTCGATCTTCCCATAGAGCCGCGAGCAGAAGGCGTCGCGCGGGTCTTGTCGTTCCGTGATGGCGGCGATTTCGAATCCTGGAGGAATCTCAGTGGGCAGGTCTTTCAGCGAATGCACGGCGAGATCGACCCGGCCGGCGGCGAGAGCTTCTTCGATCTCTTTCGTGAAGATTCCTTTGCCCAGTCCGCCCTTTGCGCCAACCTGGCCGAGGGGAACGTCGGTGATCTTGTCGCCGGTGGTGTGGATGATTTCAATTTCTACTTCATGGCCGCGCGCAGCAAGAAGCGCGGAGATGAGGTTAGCCTGGCAGAGGGCAAGCTGGGAGCCGCGGGAGCCGATGCGGAGTTTCGGCATCACCGGCCCGATCCCACTCCCTTGTCCGACGCATCTTTGCCAGACCCTTCTCCGTTCACATCCTGTGGAACCTTTCCCTTATCGTGCAGGTTAAACAACCGCCGCACTACGTCGATCACCGTGGTCGCTTCCGCCTCGCGGGCCGCGGTCTTCAGGGTGGTGATCGGGGTGTGCATGACCTTTTTGATGATGCCGCGAGTCAGGGCCTCGACGGCCCTTTCTTGTTCCGGAGTCAACGGACCCATGCGGCCGCGCACCCGATCGATTTCCGCCTGGCGGATGGTTTCCAAATGATCCTGCAAACTCACGATAGTCGGCACTACACCGAGCGTGTGCAAGCGGGCTTCGAATCGTTCGACTTCGCTCGTGATGATGGCTTCGGCGAGCTCGGCTTCCTTGCGGCGGTCGGCGACGTGGCTGCTGACGGCCTGTTGCAGGTCATCGATGTCGTAGGCGAAGATGCCGTCGAGCTTGGCCATTTCGGGCGAAACGTCGCGGGGCACGGCAATATCGATGAAGAACATGGGCCGGTTCTTGCGGCGGGCCAGGAATTGCTCGCCGTGTTCGCGGCGGAAAATGGCGTGGGGCGAGCCAGTCGACGTGATGACGATGTCGGCACGGTCGCAGCAGTTGTAGAGTTCTTCGAATTTAATAGCCTGGCCGTTGAACCTCTGCGCCAGGACGATGGCGCGGTCGTAGGTGCGGTTGGCCACGAAGATGGAGGCGCAGCCGTGGGCGATCAGGTGGCGGGCGGCGAGTTCGCTCATCTTCCCGGCGCCGACGATGAAGACGTTCTTACCTTGCAGCGTCCCGAAAATCTTTTTAGCCAGCTCAACCGCCACCGAAGCGATGGAAACCGACGACGATCCCATAGCGGTTTCCGTGCGCACGCGCTTGGCGACAGCAAAGGCGCGGGTGAAGAGTTGATCAAGTCGGCCGCGCACCGACCCAACGGCGCGGGCTGTCGCATAAGCCTCTTTTACTTGGCCCAGGATCTGGGCTTCACCGACCACCATCGAATCGAGGCTGGCCGCCACGCGAAAAATGTGGCGCACAGCCTCTTTCTCTCGAAACTCGTACAAATACCCGTCCAGCTCTTCCGCGGTCAAGTGAAAGTGGTCGTGCAGAAATCCGCGCAGATCGGCCGAACCGTTGGTGGTATGCGCAATCACTTCCACGCGATTGCAGGTGGAAATAATCAAGCCCTCTTCGATTCCAGGGTGCGCAGTGAGATCGCGGCATGTATCCGGCAGCTTGGATTCCGGGATCGCCAGGCGCTCCCGCACTTCCAGGGGCGCGCTGTTGTGATTCACGCCGATGAGCTGGTATCTCATGAGGCGACAAACCTGTGGATGGTGGAGAAATAGTTCGCGGCCCAGGCCACAATAGCGGCCACGAACGCAAACGTAGCCAGGACGGCGGCGCGGCGGCCACGCCATCCGGAATTCCAGCGGGTGAAGACCATGATCATGTAAACGACCCACATCAGGATCGACAACAGTATCTTGGGATCTTCAAAGTCAATATGCCCATACGTCGACATGGCCACGATCGAACCGGTAATCAAGCCGAGCGTCATGAAAGGAAAACCGAGCAGCAAAGAGCGGTAGCCAATCTGGTCAATCACTTCCAGCGCGGGCAGGAAAGAAATCAGACTGCTGGGCTTCTTGGCCTTCAGGCGTCGCTCCTGCAACAGGTAGAGCAGGCTGGCGCCGAAGCTGAGCACGAGCGCGGCGTAGCCAGTGAAAATCAGGATGATGTGCGCGATCAGCCATCCCTTGTGCTGGACGAAACCAGTCAGCAGGACAGGTTGCTGGTCCATGGCCGCGACAAAGGTCAGAAAAAACACAAAGGGGAACACCACCACTCCGGGCGAAGTAGTGTGGTAAATGGCATAGATGATCATGAAAAACGTCATCGAAAAGAAGGCCAGAAGCGACTCTCCGTTATGCACCGAGGCCCAGACGATAGGGCCGTAGAGGAAAAGCTCGACCAGCGAGACGAAGTGGAAAACCATGCCCAGGCTGGCGGCATGCAGCGCAATGCGGCTGAATAAGTCACTGGTGCGCGTGAGCGCAAAGAAGGCGTAGATCAGCCCGATGAAGTAGCAAGCCAGCGCGAAGCGCAACCAGAGCAATGCCGCCATAGGCTAGGTAAGTATCAGAGTCCGCTGAGTTTAATGCAAGTACGGCCCAGAACCCCCAGGGGAACCCTTCCCGCATTATATTCTGCACAGAGAACGGGCAAGGGGGAAACGGCAAGTGTCGTGCGTGTTTGTGCTTGGATCACCGCGATTTTGGAGCGCCCCGGGCTCCTAGACCTTGACTCTTGGATTCTCACTCGATGCGTTTACCTCCATCCAAAACTAACGCCCAACACCTCAGGCGCGAGACCCTATCCCAAAGGTCCGCCGGCTCTGCGACCTCATAAAGTTTCGCCGGAATTACTGGAACCGTAATAGGTTCATGGCGCGGAATTTCCGTTGCCGGAGGGTTGGCATGCGGTACGGAGCGACAGTACTGGTTTTGGCGTGCGTTGTGGCACCTTTGCTAGCGCAGGAGAAGACGGACGATGGTCCGACCAACGAGAAAGCGCAGAAGACATACAAGGAAGCCTTGGACGAGCTGCACCGGAGAATGAGGGATGCGGCGCTTGACGGGTTCAAGAAGGCCGACAAACAGGACGGCGGGCATTGCCTGGCATGCCAGAAAAAAATGATCAGGTATGGCGTCGAACTTCGGGACTGGAAGACCGCCGAAACGGCGGCGCAGGAGATGGTGGAGCAAGCGCAAGGCAACAAGAGTGTGGCGCTCGCACACTATCAATTCGGCTTCGTGCTGTTCGAGGAGGGCATCGACAAACACAAGGATGAGCTGTTCGCCCGCACGCACGACGAGATGACCAAGGCGCTGGCGGCTCCGCGAGCTTCCCCGCTGCCGTTTTTGCCGATGGACGGGCTCTGGCATGTCTGAAGCAAGACGACCGAGCCAAGGCGCGGTTCGAGGAGTTCCTGAAAATGCGGCCGGAAGACGGTCCGGATCGGCAGCGTGCGCTGCGCTATATCAGCCAGCCGGAGATGGCGCGGGCGAGGATGGCGCCTCCGCTTGCAATTACCACCACCGACGGACAGCGGGTCTCCATGGACGACCTGGCCGGAAAGGTCGTGCTGATCGACTTCTGGGCGACCTGGTGCGCGCCCTGCCGCGAGGCTCTGCCGCATATGCGGGAGATTGCGAACAAATTCCAGGGGCAGCCCCTGGTGGTTCTAAGCGTGAGTCTCGACAAGGATGAGCAAAAGTGGAAAGACTTCATCGGGAAGAACGAAATGACATGGCCGCAATACCGCGACGGTGGCTTTACCGGGCCAATCGCGAAGATGTTTGGGGTAGAAGCGATTCCGCACACTTTCACCATTGACGCCGATGGCGTGCTGCAGGAGGAACACATCGGCGACGCTGCCATCGAAGGCAAACTGAAGAAGCTGGTGGCCCGGGCGCGAGAGCTGCAGGCGCCGGCAAAACCCTCGCAATAGGATCACAGTGGACTACTGCTTCCCCGTGAGTTGCCGGATCAGGTCCACCTCGGCCTGCCGGTAGGGTGTTCCGTCGGAGCGCAGCACTTCGTGGAACCACACCGAAGGCTGTTCCAGAACGTAGGGGCGCTGCCACGAATCCCAGGGCAAATAGGTCTGCGTCTTGCCCGCGACGAATCCCCAATTGATCGCCCCAACCCGCTCCTGCTTCGCAATCGGCAACACCGTGTCAAACGTGCTGCCGTGCGAACGCGCCATATATTCAGTGCAAATCACCGGCCGCTTGTACTTTTGTTGGAGCCATGCCACTTCCTTCCTGAAGGACTCCGGCCAGCTGTAATTGTGAAAGGTGATGATGTCGGATTCGCGCAGTTGGATCGGCTGCAGTTCGCCAAGGCTTCCGCTGTCGGACGAAGTGTCGACGTCCCAGACGCCGCTGGTGAGAGGCTGCGTGGGATTCGCTGCTCGCGCCCACTCGAACACCTGTGGTAAAAGCGCCGTCACTCGAGCAATCTTGTCTTTTTCTTTCAGCTCCTGATTGGGATACGTCCCGTCGCTCACGCTGCCGGGCTCATTCCAAAGGTCCCAGGCGAGGATGCGGTCGTCTTTGGCGAAAGCTCCCACCAGTCCCAGCACGTATGCTTTGAGCCGCGGATATTGATTTGGATCGGCGAGCGCCGCCGCCCCGGGACTCTGCACCCAACCCGAGTTGTGCACACCGGGAGTGGGGGGATGCTGCGGGCCCAGATGCGGTAACGGGTCCCAGCAGGAATCGAAGATCACGAACATGGGACGGATATGGTGCCGCGAAGCGATGGTCAGAAACTGGTCGATGCGCTTTACAAAGCCGGCTGCGTCCTGCTGCCACAGCAAATCGTGCAGAAAGACGCGCATCGTGTTCATGCCCATCGCTTCAGCCCAGGCCAACTCTTTGTCGATCTCAACCGGATCGAAGGTCGGCTCCTGCCACATCTCCAGTTGGTTGATCGCCGACTCGGGAACGTAATTGCTTCCAACCAGCCAAGGCTGTTGCGCATACCAGCTGTTCGCCTTCTGCTCTGACCAGCGTACGGCTTGTTGTGATGTCGCACTCGTGCACCAGATAAGCGCGACCAGGACCGACGTCATGAAGCTGTGCTTTAGTCTTCTCACTCTCAGAACCCCCTGCCCTTGTGTGCCCTGCCTTGGACCATCAATCGTCAACTGGTTCGGTAAGCGCGGCTCTTTTTTCGAGTTGATTTCAAAAGGCTACTCCACTCCCAAACTGGCGAGCGCGGCTTCGAGCGCTACTGCGTCGATGACGAGCCGCCGGCCGTGGGCCTTCACATCCTCCAGTTCGTCGAAGGCACGGAAAAGGCGGAGTTTGGCTGCGGCGTATTGCTCCGCTTCGGTGAGTGGACGTGCGTGAGTTGCTGCCCACGTGGCCACTGACTTTTCCGGGAGGAAGACGCTAATGGCGTAAGTCAGCTTGCGATCCGATGTGACATCGAAGACAAATTCCGTAGCTGGGGCCTCGGAATCATTGGCGAGCGCGGCACGCTGGCCCACGAAATAGTACTGATAGACGTATCCCTGTGTGCCGGCGTAGGTCTTTAGGCGGCGGACGGTCTTATCCGAAGACATGCGGACATTATGAACGGTTGGGGAATTTTGTGCAGGTCGTTGTTCGTTTGTTCTTGGTTGTTGGCCAGCAAACGGCAGCCAGCCCCAAGTAGGGATGAGCGGGAGCTTCATACCCGGAATTGCCGATATCTTCATTTCAAGACAAGTCTTCGCATCAAATCATCCCGCACTGGCGCTCTCGTGGTCTACCAGCAGTTCCGCGTGTACCGGGAGGCTAGGGAGCCCATTTGAGGCACGATGATACCGTTTCCCGTGCACAAGACGAGTTAAACGCAGGGTGGTGACGAATCTATTACTCTGCTCGGTCAGGTAACCGATCCGAGCAGCAGAACAGTTTCTGGGTCGTGCCTCAGTTTGAAATTGCGTCGTGTATGATGGCATAATGCGGTACGGCATGGCTAAACAGCGAGGTTATCCCGACCAGCGAGGCTTGTGGGCAGAGAGCGACACGATCGCTGAGCGATTCGTACCCAGTGAACGTTACAAAGCACAACAGAGGGCAATGGTTCGGACGTTAATTGCAGCAGGGTTGAGTCCTGAACAGGTCGCAAGTATGCTTTTTGTTCCGATTGAGCTGCTACCTTCAGATGAGAAGTCATCAGATTCCGCCGTAAATCTTTTGTAATCGCAGTCTGCGCCAAATGCGGTTTCTACCGCTTCCAAGTAGGGCTTGTGTCCATCCGTTGTCACCCGCACACGGCCCTTGATTCCGGCCGCACAGTCCAGCGTGAACTCCGTTGCCCAATTCGCATTACGTCCGCCCACCAGATAACTAAGACAGAGCTTGGTGTCCGCATCATTTCAAAAAACTGAGGCACGACCAGTTTCTTCGCCAGCGCGATCCGTTCCCACACGCGAAGGTCGCGCGAGCGCAATGACTTCATCTTCCTTTCCGCAGTCCCGATTTCGGCAGGTCCCGGCTTCCGGCTTCGCTTTCACGGGTCCAGCACAATGTCTATACTCTTCTTTCTGGTAGACGACGGTCTGGTAGGCGACGATGCTCAATCCAACCTCTAGGCACATCCGTCCCGCAACCTGGGCAGTCGTGGGCCTGGAAGCAGGGGCAGTACTATTCATGGCTGGACTGGCGCTCCTTTATCTCAATCCATTTTGGCATTTTGATGACAGGAATTTCCTGGATTGGCGCGCGCCCTGGTGGAACAGTACCGGTGAAGTATTCATTGCGGCGGGCCTGTTGACTGAGGCGTTGGCGTTGGTTGGGTCGGCGGCCCTTATCGTATCCCGATGTTTCAGCCGGCGATCCTGGCCCTACCTGGTGGCGGCCTTGCTGGTGTGCGGTGTTGTCGTATGGATCAGCCCCGCTGGTTTCACTCGTACCCTGGATGCCCACTTTGAGTGGAACTCAGCCGACGGTTTCAACGCCTTCCGTTTGCAAGCATGGAACGAAGGCGCTGGCGTTTGGCGCCCGGCAGGAAACTCGGTCTGGCAATCGATGGTTGAAGTACAGATTCAGCCGTTGTTGCGAGGATATTTCAGGATGAACGATTGGCAAAAGATGAATGGGGATATCGGCGTCAATGTGGTCAGAATCATCCCGGCAGCCTGGCCCATCGGGCTCGGAAGCGGCGGCGAAACCCTTGAGGACCCCGATCGAACTCCGCTCATGCGGGCCGCGGCGCGGGGAGACCTCAAGGCCGTACAGGAGCTGCTGTCTGCGGCTACGCGTGCCGACGTAAATGCCTTGGACCAGACTGGACAAACAGCATTGATCCTGGCCTGCCAAAACCCAAAAGCCGACCCGAACGTGGTCAAAGCTCTCCTGGCGGCCGGTGCGGACGTGAACCTGCGTAGCCGCAACAGCTATACCGCTCTGACCTGGGCCCTGGCCCACAACAACGGCGAGCTCAGCCGTCTATTGCGCCGCGCCGGAGGCAGGCCTTAGGCAGGCTGCCATCCGGCTCCTGCAAGGGATTCGCCGTCCATCCCAACGGTCTTAACTGATAACAGAGAACTGAGAAAGAAGTGGTTTTCACACTCCCGTAACAATGTTTCCGTATAGTTGCGAACTTCAGCAGTTGCACGACTCCATCACCTTGCGGACCTGAGGAATAACTTATGGCCACGGCAACAGGGACCTTACTTGACCAGAAACTCAACCGTTCTCCCGGCAAACTCGGAATGCTGGTTTTCGGCGTCGTGCTCGTCATCGGAGTTGGCTACGCCGGCTCCAGGCTGCTTCACGATCTTTCCTTCGTGCACAACGAATCCGTCCTGCCCTTTGTGCTTCTGGGCCTTGCGCTGCTGGTTGCGCTCGGCTTTGAATTCGTCAACGGATTCCACGACACTGCCAATGCCGTGGCCACGGTCATCTACACGCACTCCCTCGAGCCTCACATCGCAGTGGTTTGGTCTGGCTTCTGTAATTTCCTCGGCGTGCTCGCTTCGAGCGGCCTGGTAGCCTTCGCCATCGTCTCCTTGCTCCCCGTCGAACTGATTCTGCAAGTGGGCACCAAAGCCGGATTTGCCATGGTCTTCGCCTTGCTCGTGGCCGCGATTATCTGGAACCTTGGCACCTGGTGGTTCGGCCTGCCCGCCTCCAGTTCGCATACCCTCATTGGCTCGGTGATCGGCGTCGGTATCGCCAACCAGCTCATGTCGGCCAGAAGCGGCACCAGCGGCGTCGACTGGGGACAAGCCGCCAACATCGGCAAGTCCCTGCTGCTCTCGCCCATCGTGGGCTTCGCCTGCGCCGGGCTGCTCTTGCTCCTCGCCAAAGCTCTCATCAAAGATCCAAAACTCTATCAGGCTCCCGACGGCACACAACCTCCGCCCTTCTACATCCGCTTGCTGCTCTTCCTCACCTGCACCGGCGTCAGCTTCTTCCACGGCTCCAACGACGGACAAAAAGGCATGGGTCTCATCATGCTCATTCTCATCGGGACGGTTCCCACTGCCTACGCGCTCAATCACGCCGTCACTCTCAAGGATTCGCAGGATTTCATCGCCGTCTCCCTGGAGGCCGCCGACACCCTCACCAAATACGTCAGCCCCAACGCCGTCGTCGGCGATGCTCATGACGACGTTACCGACTACATCCGCACCAAGGACTTCACGCCCAACACCATGCTCGCCCTGCGCACTCTGGTCGGCGACATCGGCAACGAGACCGCTCTCTACAAGGAGATGAAGAATATTCCCAACGACCGCGTGCGCAACTTCCGAAACGATATGTATCTCATCAGTGAGGCCATCCGCCTCATGCAGAAGAATCACAATCCGACTTTTTCCGCCGCCGACACCGCCATCCTCGCCAACTATAAACAGCACATCGATCACGCGACTCGCTTCATTCCCCTCTGGGTAAAGGTCGCCGTAGCCATGGCTCTCGGCCTGGGCACGATGGTCGGCTGGAAGCGCATCGTTGTAACCGTCGGAGAAAAGATTGGCAAGAGCCACCTGACTTACGCGCAAGGTGCGGTCGCCGAAATCACGGCCATGGCCACGATCGGCGCGGCCGACGGATTCGGCCTCCCGGTCAGCACCACGCACGTACTTTCTTCCGGCATAGCTGGCACCATGGCCGCCAACCGTTCCGGAATTCAATGGTCGACCGTGCGCAACCTGGCGCTGGCCTGGGTGCTTACTCTGCCCGTTGCCATGCTGCTCTCAGGATCCTTATTCTGGCTATTCCGTAAGACGTTTTAGGGGATAGCTTCCCGGTGAGGGTGACTCGGCAGAATCCAGGATCGGGTCGACGAATCGCGATTGGCAAGGCAGATCCAAGCGGTTTGCGATCAGGCGGAAGCCGCTGCTAGTCCTCGTTGTTTGCGCAACTTCGACAAGAACAAATCGACTGGAAGCGTGGCCTGCTTTCGGAAAAATGCAAGCAGTACGTCCTCCTCACCTGAGGCCGCGGCAATTCGTGAATCCTGCGAAGTCTCGGTTTCCAGGCCTTCGGGCTCCACCAGCAGCTCGGCCCGCAGGAGGGGATTCTTCCTGAGCACGCTCAGGAACTTCTCCAACAGCGCGCGATGTTCGGGAGTGCTTCGCGTAAATTCCACTCCCATTCCCTTATCCGGGTGCATGACGCGAACCACACCCTCTGCCCTCAGTTCAACTTCGGCGGCTCGCATCGAGAGCGTTACCCGCGTGGAAACCGGGAAGGGCGAAGCGACCTCGAGGTAGCAACCGCCCAAACTTAAATCCACAAGCTGGCACCGGACGGGGGGGTCGTCCTTTTCAACCTCCGGAGAATTCCGCCCCAGCCATTCGCGCAAATCCCGCACAACTACCGGCGACTGATCCTTAAAGCGCAGCCCCACCTGTGTCCCGCTGCCTTCCCAGGCAAACTCCGCCTGCACCTCCAGAGCCTTGGTGGAGCCCGGCAGCGTGAATGAAAGATCCCACCGGCCGCCGGTCTGGTTGCGCCGGGCTAAGCTTACCGCCAGGCCACCTTCGCCTAAATCTGTAGTGTTGACCTTAAACCGTGCGCCCGAGTCGCGGCTCGACATTTCCACCGGCATTTGCACAGGAACCCGGGTGTTGCGCCGCCGTTCCTTCTTCATCAGGGCTCTCGCCGCCCGGAAACTTGACTTGGCCCGTTCGGCCGTAACCGGCTTATACAGAACGAAGTTCGCCCCGATCTCGAATGCTGAACGCAAACCGGTATTGGGATCTAGAATTGCCACCGCCACCGCCCGCTGGTTGCACGGAGAGGTCCGCAAACTACCGAGCACGTCAGCCGCACCGGGGCCGGCGCAGTCCACGATGATCGCTTCATACCGCCCTCGCGTTAAATGGCTGAGAGCGATCTCCGAACTAGGGCAGTGTTCGACGCTAATGTCAAGTTCGCCCAGCGTCCGGCGCAGCACCCGCACAATCTTATCGTCGGAACAGAGCAGCAGTGACTTCAGGTCCATTGGTACCGCCTTAAATCCTTCCAGTTCCCGTTACATTCACTCAACGCGAGCGGTACCGGACAGCATCTCCGGCGGCTCCAGCTCTCGGAACGGAACCCGGCCCTATCCACTGTAAGCTCGCCCCAAAAGCCCATCAACGAAACACTTGCGCCAAGGGTTACGGGTGTAACGTATCAGACGCCGCCCGGCTGCCGGAGCCGCAAGCCATCGGCTGACGGAAATCCAGGCCGCAGGAGTCTGGGTTCGAGCCTCTGCAGCCGCGGCCTGCTCAGACCAAAAGCGGAATCGTCCCCAACCCCGAGATGGCAGTAAGGGCAATGAATACAATTACTTAGAGTGACTAACTTAAGTGGAGGAGCGCAGATTGTGATTGACTTCCCGGAGACATTACCCTAAGATACTGTCTCTCCGATTGGGTTTCAGGATGCAGTTGGGAAACTGGAGCAGATTTGTCGTCCAGTATGAAACGTGGGGTTTTCTGTGAATCCCGGAAGTATTTGGAGAATCATATACATAAAACAGCCTAATTTGAGTTCATTTCCCCCTATTTGTAGGAAAGGCATGTTTCATGGCCAAGCGACGCGGAAATCCAAACTGGGGCAAGCCCGAGCCGATAGGGCCCATAGTCCCTACCATCACCGAATTCGAGCAGGTCGTGCGCGAATACAAGCTGACCCCCGACCAGTATCTCCGGTCGACCCGTCTGCGCGAGTGGGCACGCCGCAACAAGAACTCGAAGTACATCCCCGAGCCTCTTCTAGAAGCCTGGGGATTCGAGATCGAATCCACTCTATAACCGCAGCCGTAACCGAAACTTTCAAGGGTCGCTCACGAGCGACCCTTTGCTTTTGAGCCCTAAGCAAATCCCAAGCCACATTCGGTCATTCCGAGAAGCGAAGTGGAGACCCTGCGCTGTAAGCGAAGCCGAAGGGGGGCTGCTGTTTGTCTGGGGACGCCGTAGATGATCGAAGCACCGTGGAACAGCGGCACTTCAGCGCCGCGCAAGGTTTTGGATGGCGCAGCGCTTCGAGCGCTCGGAAGAGAGTCCCGGACGGTAGCGACGGACGCAGACTACGCCCGCCCCGTTCCAAACCCCAGCCACCGCGAACCAGGCGCCAAGCCCCGGGAGGACGCTCTTGATCCCGCGCTCGCGTAGAGCGAACAACCCTGTCGGCTAAACGCTGGCCTGATCGCTTTGCGCGATCAGGCGCATGTGGTTTGCGGGGCCAAGGAGGCAGAAGCTCAGCCTCCTGGTGCCCAACAAACTCCAGAGTGTCTGTTATGCAGTTACGAGTTCGTGCTTCTGGATGGTCGAGGTGACCACGTCAAAGGTGTGAACCTGGGGCGTTCCCTCGATAAATCCTGCCAGCGTCTTCAACACCTGCGGATAGGTATTGGTGTTGTAGCTGTCGGCATCTTTCTTGTTTTCCCAGATGCTGATCGCGGTCACATCGACTCCGCTCGGGCCGGCGAGAGTGATTTCGTCCTTAAAGCCGTTCTGCTTACCGAGCAAAGGCAGGACGTCTTTCTCAAAAGCTCGCGTGTAATCGGACAGCATATTCGACTTCAGATGGAAAGAGACATGGCGTGCAAACATAGAGGCAACCTCCCTAGGTTGGGGGTAGCTAAGAAAGAGAACTTCAGGATGGGCTGACTTAGTTCAAGGAACCTGAAATGAGGAGAAGGTGATAACCACCTCATCTACGACCCTAGTCTCATCCACCCGAACTGTC
>Ga0182015_10001852_pt1 | contig 26908 bp, 38 predicted proteins | sample 712P3MmetaG_FD_120478 | JGI IMG/M metagenome (GOLD analysis project Ga0182015, IMG submission 120478) | Permafrost microbial communities from Stordalen Mire, Sweden - 712P3M metaG | ecosystem: Environmental > Terrestrial > Soil > Wetlands > Permafrost | place: Sweden: Stordalen | collected...
CGCGAGCGGCCACGCTTTCGTCAGCGGGATCGTGCCCGCCCTGTGGGTCGGGGTTGCCGTGCTCGGCGCGTTTGCGCTGCTCGTCGCGATCGCGCCCTGGCAAAGCCGTGCCACGGCGCCGGCGCACGCGAGCGGGTCGGAGACGCAGCCGCGGCCTTGATGTAACAGGTCTTTGCGGAGGATCGCGCGGACTGCGCGGTGTTACGATGGCCGTCGCCGCTGTCAGTGTCACAACGGCTCCCGGGGCTATAGCTCAGCTGGGAGAGCGCTTGCATGGCATGCAAGAGGTCGTCGGTTCGAGCCCGACTAGCTCCACTTCGGAAGGGCCTGCAAATCAGCCGCTTTTGGCTCGAGTCGGGTATTTCTCAGCCATCTGGCCAACAGTCTTGTGGAACTGAGAAGGAACGAGCTCGCGCATCACAGCGCCGACGCATACGACGGGAGGTACGGCGAGATGCGCTGCGTGATGTCGTCGTCCGTCCATCCGCGCCGATACAGCTCATCTGTGAGCGCAGACACTTGGCCAGGGTGGAGCCGGGGGACGTTCTCCTTGATCCAGTTCTGGGTAAAGCGTCCCGGGAGGTCGAGCGCTGGTGGCGGGCCTGCGAGCCACTGTTCGTGAGCAATGCGTACTCGCCGCACCCGCTCAGCCTCCTGCTCGGCGGCAAGTCGGCGTCGCTCGATGGCTCTCGCCTTCCTCCTCTCCCGTAGCGGACGAGAGGCCACAATAAGGACAACGATTGCAACGACAACGGCGGCAATGATCCGGAGGCCGACCAGCGGATAGTGCCGGTGCATCCAGGTCGTGCCTCGATCGACCAGCTGAGGGAGTGTGGGGGTGAAATCCACCGCGTGACCGAGAAGCAATATCGGCCAGAGCACCACGAGGACAGCGACGCCCACGACGACGACAAAGACCATGAGGAGTCCGACGATCCATCCGTTGTCGCCCCCCGATCCCCCACCCACACGGCGTGAAACCGATACCGGACCGGCACGCGCCCCAACTCGCAATCCCATGTGCCGATGATCGCAAGCCTGGTCAGAGGCGTCAATGCTTCCTCGGGGACTGACGACTTAGGGTGTGCGCAAACCCGCGCGCATCTTTGATCGCCTGCTCAGCACTAATCCGGCGCTTGGGGTCGTATTCGGCGAAGGCTCGCGCGTACGTCGTGAGGCACATCGAAGGCGAGTGGCCGAGTTCCTGCGCGACCTCGACGACGCTCATGCCGCTGGCGATCAGCAGCGAGGCGTAGCTCGAGCGGAGATCGCGGGGCCTCGAGCCGGCGGGTAGCCCGGCCTCCGTAGCCGCTGGCCGCCACACACGTCGACGCCAGTTTTGCCAATCCGTATTGCTCCACGACCCGCCGTCCCGCGGGAACACGAGGGATGTTCCCTGTGCGTTCCCTCCGGTGCTCTTGCACCATGCCTTGAGGTCGTCTGCGAGGGGCTTGAGGAGCCGGACATGGCGCGTAGCGCCCGTCTTCGTCGCATGGATGCGGAGCGTCTTCTCGCCGACGTCGCCCCAGGTAAGAGGAAGCGCTTCGCTCTCGGGACGTAGCCCTGCATACGCGAGCACGCTGACGAGCGTGGCGTCATACAGCTTGAGCAGAGAGCGAATCGCCTCGATGTCCTTCGGAGGAATCGGGTCGACACGTCTCGGCGGCGCTAGACGCGGCTTCCGTGCGGCGCGTGCGGCGTTCATATCCACGAGATCAGCGACAAGAGCCCGCTGCAAAATGGCGCTTAGGACCGCGGACGCGCGGACAATCGACGGTGCGCCGTCCCCGCGGCGCTGCATCTTCGCGATCCACGATTCGACGGTGGCCGGCCGAATCTCCCGCAGACGCATGCTGCCTAGCTCCGGGACGATGCGAGTGTCAAGCTGCGTCGCGTAGTTCGCGCGCGTCCGCGGGAGGAGGTGCGCTTCCGCGTAGTCGCGCCACCACTCCTGCGCCCACGCCTCAAGCGTTGTGTCATCGCCGACGACGTGATCGACTCCGCGGAACTGGCGAAGACGCCTCTGCTCAGCGTCGAAGAGCTCCGCATCCCGCTTCCGCGTGAAGCTGCGGCTACGGTTGCGGCTTCCCTCGCGCCACCGAACGCGCCATCCGGTCTCTATTCGATGCACGCTCATGCTGGCGGAAGCTATGCGACGCTCGAGCGGGACGAGGTCGATACGCGCGCCGATTCTCGCTGTTTGCGGAGACGAGGGTCGACTCGAGCCACTCGATCAAGTCGTCCTCGAGAATGCGCAGTCGTCCCCTCGGCTTGAACGCGCGCAGCTCGCCGTCAGCGATCGCGCGGCGAACAGCCCAACTCGATAGCTGGACCTGCGAGCAAGCTTGCTCGAGAGTGAGCAGACGGTTGCTCATACGAACGTGAATTGGCCGAGTGTCGCGGGGATCGTGGTTGGGCTCGAGCCCGTCGCGTTCGTCACGGACACAGCGACCGTCCCCGCAACCTCTGCCGGCGCAACAGCCACGATCTGCGTGTCGCTGATGACCGTAAAGCTCGTCGCGTTCGTAGCCCCAAACTTGACAGCCGTAGCCCCGGTAAAGCCAGTGCCGGTGAGCAGGACCGTCGAGCCGCCTGTATGCGAGCCGCTCGTCGGACTAACGCCGAGTAGCGCCGGGGGTAAGAGGAACGATGGACCTCCGGGCGATGTCCAGCTGCAAGCAGCGCAATAGATTGCCGAAACGGTCGCTACCGCCGGCTGCGAGAGCGTCAGCGTAGTGCCGGAGATCGTGAACCACGTGCCTGGTGTGATCACAACACCTGCCGACGCTGACTCTGCGCCAATCTGCATGCCGTTGCTCAGCCCTGCAGCACTACCGACCGTCGCGGTGATGCTGCCGGCTGTGGTCGAGATCGAGGTCGTGACGAGGCCCGTTTGATACGCGGTACCAGCCACAGAAGCCAGCCCGGTCCCGACCTGGCAGCCCGGGCCGGTGAAGCTGATTGGCACACCAGAAGCGTTCGCGGTCGGAAAATTCGAGATACCGAGCGTCGACGCGCCGACCGATGTGATGAGCGTCGCGGCAGGGATTCCTGGGCCGGAGATCACCATGCCGACCTGTGCGCCCGCAGTCGAGGCGACAGCCGTAAGCGTCTTCGAGCTCGTGCTCGTCGTAGCCGTTGTCGTTAGAGGACCGACCGCGCCGATCGTCACGATCTGATTTAGCTGGCCGACGATCTGCGTGTGATTACCGAATTGGTCCGAGTAAAGCGTCGGCAGGGCTGTGGACTGGTTCTGCGCCGTTTGCAAGGCCGCGAGCGTTTGCATGATCGCCGTCCAGAACGGCGGCAAGCCATTCTGGACACCGACTGGTTGAGGGTAGCTAGGCATCAGCTAGCTCCGAGAAAGATGGGCTCGACCCCCCCGCGGCGTGGAAGTCCAAGGTCAGACACCGCGAGGGAAATCGAGCTGTTGCCGTCGCTCGAGCAGGAAAGAGCAACGGCTCGACATGCGGCACACCACCACCGAGGAGCGCCGCAAGCTTGGTCATACCGCGGATGTCGGATACGCATTGCCCGTGATAACGGCTGAACCGTTCGGATAGCGGATAACCGCCAGCACGTACGCTCGCAAATTCAGCAAGACTTCGAGGCTCGAGGCTGCTGTCTCAGGAAATACCGACAGAATTGGCTCACCCTCGAAAAGTGCGACACTTTCATCCGGCGAGCTGATGATCAGCTGCGTATTCGAACTCGACGCTGGAATTGCATCGGCCGTGTACCAGAGCACCGATCCCGGCATCACATGACCCGTGAACCGGCTCCATTTGGCTGGTGAATCGCCTGCCTCGATGGGATAGCCGGGCGCCCATTGGGGTGTTACGATCGGCCGTCCAGACGAATCGACTTGGCGACTGACATACGAATACAAATCGCTTGTCGTGAACAGGCAGGTCGGGCGCAACCTCGTCCCCGCCGTGTCGGTCAAGACTTCGCGACCCTTCGCTAGGTCTGTGTAAAGGCCGGCGACCGTGAATGCTGCCTGGCCCGCGACTGCCGCGGCACTGTTGATGATCTGGCCGACGACGTACTTCTCGATGCTTTCGTCCAGCTGTTGCTGCAACTGTCGTTGACACGCGAGGTCGAACTGGCCCCCACTCCCGCCCGCACGATCGAAACCCTGCTGCGAGAGTGTGAGCTGGCCAGTCGCGGTAACGAGGGTGCCGGCAGGCAGGCCCGTCGAGGGGTCGAGCTCGGCGACAGCCGCACCTTCCGTCTGAAGGGAGGTGCTGTCCGTGCTCGAAAAGCTCGGCAGAATCACGCTCATTCCCGCCGGCGGTAGCGGCAGGCTCTGGCACTGATCGGCGACTGTTCGGTGGATACCGCGCCACAGCACCGTTTCCTTGAAAGCCCAGTAAGGCGGTACGAAGCTGCTTGCGCCGCTCGTGGCAGTTGCAGTCGCACCGCCGCCCGTCGAGAGTGCTCGACTCTCAGGCATACCCGGCCTAACGACCTGGTTCTCGGGGACGGCCCTCCGTCCTCTCTCTCTCAGACAGCGCAGCGCCCGCTTTCCTTCGCGAGTTCGATCGCGCACAGCAGCGTCGAGCTCTGCGCCATAACGCTCGAGATTCTGTTCCGCACGCTGCCTTGTTGCGAAGTCGACGCCGGGCGATGCAATCAGAGCGACGTCGCGATAAAACGAGTTCGGCGACTTCGAGCTGTACACACGCGGCTCTTTGACGACCTTAGCCTGCGATGAGAACCGCTTCTGCATCTTCGAGAGCTGCTCGTCGAGCGTCTCAAAGCGCGCCGCGAGCGAAACAGAATCTCGGAACGAGGTCCAGTCGTCGCCCTGCAGCTTCGCGCCGCGTGCTTCGACCAGCACATCGGCGGCTCGAGTCACGAGACCGCTGGCTGACGTGCCGAGTCGATCCCGAATGAGAGCGATCTCATTTTCTTTCGTCGCTGCGCGCTCAGCGAGAACAGCGTCCAAATCCTCATCAGGCGTGGGTCGTCCTACGACACGTTGGTCGTTTTTCAGAGCGCTTTTCGAGAATGCTTTTGTTGCCATGATTCGTGACTCATTTCTGCCAGCGGCCTAGCCAGCTTTAGATTTGGGGCGGGCTAGAACGCCAAGATTGCGTTACCTAAGGGTGGATTCGGAGACGATCGCTTCGGTGAGCAGACCTAGCTCTCGAAGGCGACCATCAATCAGCTTGGTCGTCTCGAGCACGAACTCGGCTCGAGCGGGATTCACAGGCGCTTCGCGGTCCCACCAAGGTTCAAACCGCTCGGGAAACGTGTTCGCGGGGTCAACAGGCGTTGACGTTGTCTTGCGCCACTGGCCGCCGACGTAGCCGATCATGTTGGCGGCCTCATATTGGGCACGGAGCGAACTGAGGCCAACACCATCGCCTGGTCGGAGGTTGGCGTGCTTCATCAGCAGCGCTTCGAGTTCGCCGTTTGTGGCGCCGAGTTCGTCAGGCAGCGCGGCATAAATCTCAAGAAGGTTCATGCGATCCCCTTAATGCGAGCGAGAGCACGACGGATGTCGGCCGGAAGACTCGATGACGCGTCACCGATGGTGGCTGTACGCCGCTGTGTTGGGCGGTGTTGAGCCAGGCGAGCAGTGATGCGCTCTTCCGCGAGAGCGGCATCGCCCATCAACATTTGGCGGGAATACAACGTGGCATATGCGGCGCTTCGATTTTCGGCGGTGAACTTCTTCGCACCGAGTTGCTCGAGGACTGCGCGCTTGCGAGCGTTCATGGCTATGTCTTCTCCTTTGGGCCGGCGCTAGTCGCGTCCGGTGTAATGGGAGGTCACCCTGTGATGACCTGTATCCCAATTTTGACAGTTAGTACGAGCATGAGTGAAATACCTGATCGAATCAAAGTCCGTCATTTCCTCTCTTCACGTTCGGCGGCAGGTACGTCCCATCGGCGATCCGCTTCGCCCGTTCGCTCGCGCTGGCTTCTCCATCAGCGGAGCGGACGTTGTCGCGGCGAACTGCGAGCGCCGGCGCCCAGTAAGGAAGGACCGGATCGTCGAGGGCGATGAACCTCTGCGCGAGAGGGTCGGGCTCAGGCTCTGTCGACGTCGCTTCAGCTACAACCTTCGCTGCCTCGTTCTCAGCGGCGATTTTGCGCCAGCTCTTCAACAGACGCCGAATGCCATGCCGAGGCGGAGCGGTGGTCGGTCCTCCTCCTCGTGCGCTCGAGTCGTTCCCGATTGCATAGGGGTCAAGTCCACCCCGCGCTGGAGGGTGCCGGAACGGATCGCCGCCCTTCTGGCTCCGCGCAGCCATCTGTCTGTCGTACTCACGCGCGTCATCGCCAGCCTGCCGGGCGTGCTCGAGTGCGCGCTGGTAGTCGGGATCACGCGACCACGATGTGATCGAGGCTGAGGTTAGATGCGGGAATTCGCGCAGCGTTTGCATGAGCGCTTCTGGCTCGCCTCCAGGCAAGCCGCTCCTGATGTTCACAAGGTGCGACTCGACCTCCGGCACGAACTTGCTGAAGTCAAGGTCCTCTTTCTTGATGGCGGGCACGTCTAGCCTTCTTTCTTCGTTGCTTTGGACCAGGCACGCGAGACGTGCTGGCGAACGGGTTTGCCTGCTTGGCGGCGAGCGTTGCAGCCGTAATGCGCCGGCCGAAGGTTTGACGCATCGAGCCGGTAGGCCTCCCGAAGCTCGTCCGCCATGTAGCGAGTTGCTTTGAGAGGCAACACGTGATCAACGCTAGGGGCCCACTTCGACCTTGCTGGAGCGTCGTAGTCCAAGAATCCGCCGCACAGATGGCAGATCCGCGCGCCGTCGAGCACTCGAGCGCGAGCTCGACGCCAGCCTCGGCTGTAGTCACGCCGCATTAGGCTGCCTCGACCGCAATTTGGGGCTGGCCCCAACTTCCGAGCCAGAAGGAACTCGCGAACGTGAGCGCAACAAGAGGCGTGATGTCCGTTCCCGACCCGCGTCGCGACCAGGCAAACCCGTCACCCAGCGTCCGCGTCGCCGCACCGTCGATCGCCGTCAGTAGCTCAAGCTCGCCTCTATGGTGCAAATGACCTTCTTTCACTAGCCGCAGCCAGAACGCGCACGCAGGCGGGACCTCGGCCGTCGAGAGCTCGATGAGCTTCGAGCCGAGCGCTGAGCGCAGCTCCGGCAGGAGAGCGGCGACGGCTTTTGAGTCGACCATCACGTGCGGCCCGTCGAGCTCTCCCTTGAGCCGTTCGAGGGCAGCCAGGATCCAGTCCGCGCCGGGACCGGTCTCGAGAACGGCCGCATGAAGGTCATCGTTGACCTTGCCAACAGCGACTATCGCTGCCGATGCACCCTTTGGCGCCACGTCGACGCCGAGAACGACCCACTCGGGCCGCGGCCCGTCTGGTTCTGCAAGAGAGGACCAGTGCTCAAGGTCAACGATCGACTCACCCATAGACGCCGTCCAGACATTCAGAAAGGCACGCTGGAATTCGTGTCGCGCCATGCCTTGGTAGTCGGTGCGAATCGCGTCCTCGTCGATCGTGTGACCGAGCGCGGGAATCGCTGCCCACCACGTCGCAGGATCGCCAGGGTCCGCGTCGTCGCTCGCTGACCATTCCAAGTAAGCGAGGTTCGACGTTAGCCCTGCCTCGACGGCTGCGCGGCCGGTCTGCACCTTCTCGAACAGGAACGGTGAGCGCCTCTCCGTGCCAGCGGTGCTGATGACGTAGAGCTGCGTGTTGGGCCGCGTGATCATCGCGGGACGCAGGCTCTGCTCGAGCCGGTGGTCGCTGTGCGCCCAGGCTTCATCGAGCACAGCCATATCGACCGTTGAACCGTGGCCTGAGCGCTCCGTGCTCGCGACGAGTCCGAGCTTGCTCCCGTTCTCGAAAAGAATCGCCTCGTGACCGCTCTGCCGACGAAAGCGCATGACCTCAGCGAGCGGCGAGTGCTCCAGCAAGGGAAGCCAGTCGTCAAACATCTTGGCGCGAGCATCCAAGCCCGTCTGCGCCGTGTACTTGACGTTCTGGTTCGGCCAGCGAAGGCAGCGGTGCAGCATCAACGCGAGCTCAGCCGTCGACTTCCCATTTTGTCTGCCTAAACCGCAGCCGACCTCGCCGTAAACGAGCTTGCCGTTCTCGTGCTCGAGGGCGACATCCCACAGCAAGCGCTGCCACGGCATCGGCTCGAAGCCGAGCAGCCGGGCAAGCTTCGCGACCTCACCGCCGTAGGTCTTGCGGGCGCTTCGCGGTGGAGCAAACCGTGGGGGGCACTCAGTCATCAGCGAAGACCTTCTCGAGGAGCTCGCGGGCGCCGGCACCTTGCTTCGCCGACTCGCTCGCGGCGCGCTGCTCGAACCAGAGCCGTAGCGCAGGAACACTTCCCTTGCGGGCAGCAGTGGCGAGCAGCAGTTCAGCCTCAGCAGGATCAAGCGGGGCCTCGAGTGCCCGCTCTGCCGTCTTTCGGCTTGCTCGAGCTTCGTCAACGGCGGAAGCAAATGCCCCACACCGTCCCTGTGGTGACTTGCGACCATCACGCAGCCACCGGCGAACGGTCGCCACCGGAACGCCGCTGTGCAGCGCGGCTTCCTCGATGCTGGCGCCGGCTTGGACCGACGCGACGATGGCTTCAGATGTGTGTTCGAACTGGCTCAAGAGGGATGGTCCTTGGTCGCGGGGCGCGATCGGTCAAGTAGTGGCTCGCGCAAAGACTTTTTTGCTGATGGCGGGGTCGCTGGCGATTTCAATTCCACGGAGGACCTGCCCCCCCATGTCTGATTCGGGCTGCGACATCCGCTCGATCGAGGCATTCCGCTAGTGCTACTCGTCCCGACTCGTCCCGACTCGGACTGGCGTTTACTGGGCCAGGATTCACAGCCTGTTTACTCGTCCCCACACTCGTCCTTCCTATAAGGTCGGACGAGTGGACGAGTAAACGCTTTCCGGAGCCGGAGAACGGACTTACTCGTCCACTCCTCCGGACTCGTCCCGGGATTTGGGACGAGTAAACGGTTGGGCTAGAAGAGTTCATCTGAACCTTCCTTCAGGCCGTAGAGGATTGCTCTTGCTGAGCGCGGCTTGCCGGTCTCGGGATTTGTGAACTGTCTGGCTTCGTCGCCGGTGTAAATGACGAAGTGCTCACCGTGCTTCTGCAGTGCGTCCTTCACGAGCGTTCTGCGGCTCTTGATTGCTGCCGCGATGTTGTCGATCGTCAGCGGGCCCGTAGTCAGCGCCACCATGATCTCCGCGATCGGGTCCGCATCCTCGTTGACACAGAAGCTCTCGCCTTCGGTCCAAACGAGATCGTGAGTAGTGCCGTGAGCTTCGCTCGACCAGCGAGCTTTCTCGATCGTGAGAGTCGTCTTCCCGTTGCCGTTGGCCTCGACGTGAAACAGCGTGTCGCCAGCACCTTCCCAGGCGCCCGATACCGTTCCGCCCTTGTTCTCGTGATGAACCAAGATCACGGTCAGTGGTCGACCGCAGAGTGCTCTTAGGTCATTGATGAACTTCAGGAACGCCACGACTTCTTGCAGCGTGCCAGCCGAGTCCATTCCGATACGCGTCAGTGGACCCGCGATGATCACATCGATCTTCTTGGCGACGATCTGCGAAGCCAATGCAGCACGCCATTCCTCCGTAGCGAAGGTGAACTGCGCCCAGGGCTTCTCCCACACTGTGAAGCGATCGCCTGGTAGCGCTCCCGACCAACCGTCAAGCTTGCGACGCAGCTTGCGGCGAAGCAGAGGTCGCGGGCCTTCGCCCTCGATAATCAAGGTGCTGACGGCCCGCGAGATCTCGAAACCGAGCCAGTCGGTGGCCGTCGCAAGGTGCATCGCCAGGTCGATCGTCAGCGTCGTCTTGCCGGCACCCCCGTCGCCGTAGAACATGACGTCGCCGGCTTCGGGAATCAGTACTTCCTCTGCCGTGCCAACCAGTGCGTCTGCGCCGCGCTCATCAACACGAGCAAAGTCAGCAATCGGCGTGAGCAGAAGACCAGGAACACCGGTCTCCTTCGCGCGTTCAGCGTTCCAGATCGACTCGATGACGCGATCGACCTCTTCGGGCTCGAGGTCGAGGCCCGCGGCCTGCTGTCGCACGAGCGACTCGTAGGCGTCGCGGTACGGCGTCGACTTGGCGAAGTGGCCAGCGACCTGTGTCAGCCAGTTGTTGCGGTTGCCTTCCTCCGGCCGGTGGTCGAGCAGATGCGACAACCGCGAGCGCGAAGTCTCCGACGAGTCCGACTCAGAGACGCCCGTCAGCACATCCAGCAGCCAGGCCGGTGCCTCAGCGATCCCGATCTCGGGCTCCCACGGCGGCACGACCCACGTGTAATGCGCGCCGCTTGCGTGTTCGCTCGGCGGAACAACGACATAACCGCCACCGGCTTTGACGTCGATCCCGGCGCCGAGTTTGCCTCCGCTGGAGCGAACCTCACGGCCAGGCGAGTAGCGAAAGAACAAATGCCGACCCCGACCTGTCCGCGAGCAAACCGTTGCCGGCAGTTCGCCGTACCTCTGCTCAACATCGGAAAGTGACGCTTCGCCGTCCGCGCCGTCGACGTCGACGACCAGCAGACCGTCTCCAGTAGCGACTCCGACGTTAGAACCGACGTGCTCGCGCTCGAAAAGACGCTCAATCTCGCCCGGGTCCCGCGTGGCATCCTTGTAGCCGTGCGGTGTCAGAGGTTGCTTGCCGCGGATTGGGAGAACGGGACCCAACATGTCCGCAACACACACGAGCTCCGCCGACGAGGCGGGCATTGGATTTGGTAAAGTAGCGGAAGACATTTGCGCTGGTGTAGTTCCTTGCGGCCCGCTCTAACACAGCGGGCCGCTTCTTTTGTGGATAGAGCTAGGCCGCCGTGGGCTGCTCGACGCGTTCGCGATACCGCCGCGCAATGCTCGGCTTCGGCGGCTCGCGAAGCGGCAGCGCCTCCTCGAGAATCTGCCGCATGACCAGCGAGATGGAAACGCCGTTCTCGGCTGCGAGCTGACGCACGAGGTTTGCTCGCTCGTTAGGGATGTGAACGCCCAACAGCTGGGTTGGTTCTGTGCTGCGCTTGGCTCGGGACACTTCAACTTTCTCCTCGAGACGGGGTTGTTGTAAAGCTCTACGTTCACCGTATCGCACGAATCTGGCGCATGTGAAAAACCGTCTTGGCCGATTTGCTAGCCCTTGCCCACTAGTCAAGTCTCTGTCTTGAATTGCTCGACTGAACAGACCGCCACGCGCTGTAAGCCCGTCTAAGCGCGTGGGTGCGCTAGGCAAGGCCACCCAAGGCCAAGCGCCGGAGAACGACTGAGAGGGGCGGGGGAGCGGGCTGGGAGGTGCTGAACCGGTGCGAGTCGAACGGCTGTCTCGTTTGGGCGCCGTCGCATACCTGACCGACGTGCCCGCCGACACAACGCCGAACCCGCCAGATGAGATCTCAGAGCGCGCGTGGGATGAATCGATCGGCTTCCAGATCCTGTCGACCCTCATCGAATTCACGACGTTCTCGTGTCCCTCGGCTGGCTCAACGTGTTCCTGCGCGCACAGCGAGCCGGAGACGACGCTGAGATCAAGCCGAGCCGCGGAATCTTGCGTGGCACTGCGTTGCTACTCACCATTCGAGCGCTCACGCGTGCTAATCGTGCACAACCCAATCTGATGCTCCACGAGAGCCTCGTTGAGGTTCGCGGCAGCCTACGAGAGTCAGCTACGGACGCGCGGGATCGCGACGCGCGAGCAGAGGCACGAGACCAAAGGCTCTACCGAACGACGCGGGCGCTGCTGGTTGTCGCCTTGATCGCGCTCGTCGTCTCGATCATTGCGTTGAGTCGTGGATAGGGCACCGACCGACGTCGCGGCGAGAGCTAGCCTTGAGGCGTGACTGCCGCTGTCGTCATCGCAGCCATTGCGACGCTAGCGGCGATAGCGAGCCTCTTTATCGCCGTGGCCACGCCGCGCAGTCACGAAGAGCAAGCGATGCGGCCGACCGCGCACTCGAAGGGCAGCAGACGCGCGACTCAAACTAATTTCGCCGATCAGCCCCCGCTCGATGCCGAGCCTGATAAGCACGAGCCGGCGTAGGAACCGCTCAACCCGCTGGCACGAAGCTGATATCCCACGTCCCGTCAGCGAAGATCTCTACATTCGGGTAGGTACCGCCATCCACATATGTCTGTCCGCTCGATTGCTCGAAGGTGTCCAAGAAAATGCCGAGCGAGCTGCTTTCGACAGTGAAGATCGTGCAGTCGGCACATGCCCAGATCAGATATGAGTTGACCGGCACGGTGATCGGGCCGAGGTTGAGGCTGCCGCTCCCGCTAAACGCCAGGCCGGCGTCCGGCCCAGGCGGCGGTGGATTTGGTCGTATGTACAGCTTGCGGGACGCGGTGGCACTTCCTCCCCCGCTCCTGGACGAAACGGTGGCGACGACTTTCAGCTCTACACCGCCGTGAAGGCTGACCGCTCTCGTAAGCTGTGTCAGAGCGGTCCCGCGATAGGTGTACGAGAACCGTTCCCGCCCAGCCTTGCTCAACGAGAACCGCGTCGGTCGCAAATCGAACGCGCTGTCGCTGGCAGCGATGCCGACCTTTCCCGAACATGCCTCGTTGCACGAGACCGTCCACATGATCCGCGGCGTAGCGATTCGAAACGTCGTGTTGCCACCGAGCGTTACGGCCACCTTGTTCGTGAGGGTGAGCGAACTCACTGGCCCAGCAACGTCACATGGCGGTGTCGGGTTGTCCTCGCAGTTGACACGCACGGGCTGCCAGTAGAGCGTCCCTGGAACATCGAGTGCAGCGGGGATGCGAACCGAGATTTTGCTTGTGGAACCAGTCTCCTCGCTTGTTAGGTCCGCAGTCGCATGGGAAGGCTGCGCGAGAACGCCGTCCGATGAGAGCGCGTTGCTGCTGGAGAACACCAACTCTATGCCCGTGTCATCCGGCTGGGCGTTCGGGATGAAGTCGAACCGTGTTGAGGCCGAAAACCCCTGCTTAGCGCCGTTCGCGGGCGAAACAGGCGCAGGCGCCGGAAGTGGTGTGAGAACGATTGATTGCACTGGGGAAACCACGCTGCCGCAAAAGGACTCCACGATGCATACGAAGCTCGATGCGTCCCAGTAGTACGTCCCTGCCGCCTGCTCAGATGGGTCCCATGTGTACGTCCCGGAAGAAGCACCACTCACGAGGCCGTAAAATCCGGAGACTGGATCGGCAAACCCGCCGGTCGCTGCAATCGTCGGTGAACTCCCCATCTCTATCTCGGTATCTGAAGCGCTCGTCGCCTGCTCGACCGTGAACGTGATCGACGAGACGTTGCGCGGGTAGGTTGCGCCGTTCGCGGGAGACACCAATGTGGGCTGCGCCAAAGCGCTGCTGGCACCGAAAACCAACGTCAATGCGCACACCAATGATGCGACCGCACCGCCCCATCGTGAGTGGCGCCGAACCCTCTCCATGCAACGTGGAGCCTAGCGCTGTTTGCGTCCTCAGCCGAACCGATGGCGCGCCCACAACCGTTGAAGATCGCTCATGGCGTCCTTCGTGTCGGTCGGGAGTATGACGAGAGCGTCTGCCGCTGCTCTTACCTCATTCAGTGTTGCGTTCCGCGCTTCGAGCGCAAAGCGCCCCATCCACCGCAGAGCGGCGCGCTTGTAGTGCCCGGGATCGCTGATCCCAGGAGGAACTTGCACCGCACGGGGCGTTCGTGCGATGCTCGCGCAGCCCAAACGAGGGGAGGCAACCTGAGGTCGACGGTCGTAGTTCTTGCAGCTCTAGTCGTATGTGCCGCGGTCCCGTCGTCGGCCGAGGCGAAGACATGCTCCGGCGCCTATGTTCATGCCGTGATCGGCGGCGAGCAGAAGTGCCTCGGTCGCGGCGAATACTGCGCGGTGGGCGACAGGCGCCAGTACCCGAAGTACGGCTTTGCCTGCCAGGACGTCGACGGCAACTACAGGCTTGAGCCGAGGACCTGAGCCGAACACCATGCGATTGGCGGACGGGCGCCTCGTCGGCGCTAAACCGCTCGATGGTCAACGAGTACACGTGGCGATCTAACGGCGGCATCGTGCCGGGCGCCGAATGTTCTGCGGTTAGTTGATCGTGCTGCCAGCTTTGCCCTGACAGCCGCCTGACAAACGGTCTTGCAGTCGCCTGACAACGGCTTTCTCACGTGGTACGGTGTCGTGTAGCCGAGGCTTGGAGCGCTAGCCGAGGGTTTGGGTTTCGACCCGATCTCCTACGACAGCTAGCCCATCCAGGCCTCGACTGCGTCTGGCCTCAGTTTCGCTTGCGCTCCGGGAGCCAGCACCAAGCGCTGAACCGCGGATGCTTCTGTCGCAGCGTCGTGTGGTGGTACTGCTTCCAGAAGCCCGGCACGAGCCGCTCCACGCCAAACGGCGCGAGCGCCTCCGCGAGATACGAGCTGAGTTCTAGCTTGGCAAGACCGCTCGACGGCGAGAAGGCCTGCTTAATGCCCCCGAGCAGTAGATCGGTGAGCTGTAGGCATTGGTTCGCATCGTGCCAGGATTGCGTGTGCTGGATCTTGGTGACAGCACCGGGTGAGAATCGCTCCCGGAGGTGGTCGACCACGTCATAGCCGTATGCAATGCGGAGGTGGTCAAGGAAGACCTCGGTACCGCGCAGTCGGCCACCATCAAGCGGAGAGCTTATCTCCGGCTGCAGGAGCAGCTCGCACCACTTTTTGTAGGCGCGCCGTTTCTTTAGCGTGTCCGGCTCGAACGGGTCGCCGAAGTACTTGCCGTTCCACGTAGACCACTCGAATGCCAGCACTCGAAAGTGGGCCGTCGAATTGCAGAAGATGTCAATCCACGCTTTGCCGAGGGCGACATCTCGGGCCGAGCGTGCCTCTGCGAAGTGGAACTCCCGATACTTCGCCTTGTTCCTAATGCCGGTGTGGTAGTAGCCAACCTCATCTTTGGCGGTACAGGGAGCGTTATGCAGTGCTCCGTGCTGAGGAACGAAGAGCATCCCGATTAGCAACCACTCGCTATCTCCGTGGGTGCCCGACTCATCAATGTAAATGCGATACGCCACGAGCGGTAAGAGTAGCCTCGCATGGCCCCCTTTGAAGGGAACTCAGAGGGAACATCAGCCCGCCAAAACGCGCTCAGACGCGCTCAGGGAAGCACCGGTAAATCCCTACAAATCGACGATTTATGCCGTAGCGTCGGATTGTGCGGTTCTTCATGGCATGCAAGAGGTCGTCGGTTCGAGCCCGACTAGCTCCACTCTCAAACAGCCTGCAAACCGGCACTTTTCGCCTCACGCGGCCCGTGTCTTTGCGTCGCTGAGATCCACGACGTTGCCGCTGCTGCCAATTCGCTGCCAATTGGCGCCCTCCACGAGCGCGCGCAGCCGCTCCGGTTCGCCATCGCGGCGGTTCATTGCGCGGGCATAGAGCGCGAGCGTGAATGCGGGCCGCGTGTGCCCCATCTGAGCCATCACGTACGGCGGCGCCTCACCAATCGCGAACAGAATCGACGCGAACGTGCGCCGGAGACTATGCGGCGTCAGCCCGGCCGGGAGCGCGTCGCGCCCCGCCTTGGCTAGCTGCCCGCTGGCGATCAGCACGGCAGGCGCGAGCACCCTGCGGCGCACGTTCGTCGCGCCGAGACTTGCGCCCGACGCCGTGCCAAACACGAGCGCGTCCGCGTCGTGCGAAACCTGCGCGCAGTAGGCGTCCAGCTCGTCGCGGAGCACCGGCAGCACGTTGACCGTGCGAACCCCTGCGTCCGTCTTGGCGTGACCGACCGTGATCGTGCCGCGAGCGAGGTCAACATCGCGCCAGCGCAGAGCGAGTGCCTCGCCGATCCGCAGCCCGGCGAACGTCAACGTCGCGAGCAGCGCACGCCGCTGACCATGCCTTGCCCTCGCGTCAAGGTCTAGCGTTCGTGCGGCCTCTAGCAGCGCCTCGACGTGCTCGGCCCGGTCGATCCATGCGCGCACCGGCCGCGTTGCCGCTAGCCGCCTCCTGCGGCCCCTGGCGACGTTGCGCGCGATGATTTCGTACTCGCACGCCGCCTCAAGGATCGCCGCGAGCGTCCCGATCAGCTTGTTGATCGAGCCCGGCGCGATCGCCGTCCGGCGCCGCTGCCACGCGCGTCCAGTGCGCGGGTCGGTGTAGTCCTCCATAAGAGGTTTGCCGGCCGCGGCGGCCTTGTCGATTGCGTCGCGTTCGCGGACCTTCGCGAGCCGGAAACGGTCCACGTCCTCGACCGTGATCGCGTCGAGCCGCACGCCCGCGAAATGCGGGAGCAGGTGATACGTGAGCCGCCATTCGAGGTCCACTGCGCCAGCCTTCGTGAGCCCGCCACCGTGCCGGCCGCCCTCTAGCCGCTGGCGCTCGAACCATTCCGAGGCGAACTCGTGAAACGTCGGAACGTCGCGCGGCGCCTCTACCGGCTCGCGTTGCGCTGGCCGCCAAATGCCGCGGCGAACGTCGGCGAGAATGTCCGCGAGCGCCAGCTCGGCCGCCTCGCGCGTCATCCCATCCGCCGCCGCGCCAAGCGTCTGATAGCGCTTGACGCCATAGGCCGGGAACCTCGCGCCGTAGACGATGCCCCGGCTCGTTTTCTTCACTACCACGTGACCTGTCGCTGTGCGTGGCATCACTGCATCCTTTCGCTTGTCAGCATCGAAGCGAGAACGTCGAGCAGCCTGCCCGGACGGGCGGCTGAATCTGCGTGCGCGAGGTTGTAGCGTGGCGCCTGCATCGAAGTCCTATCTTCGGTGCCACGGCCCCGGACGTTTGCGCGTCGCGGGGCCACTTGATTGGTGGCGCGATCATACGCCCGGGTCGGGCGGATTGCTAGCGGACGCCGCGCGCCTACTAGAGTCGGTGGGGTTCCTCCTAGGAACCGTCCCGGGACCCGTGCGAGATCGGGTCCTGGGCCGTTAATGAGGGTGGGGAGCCGCGCTCTATTCGGCCGTCAGCCGAGCGGTATGCTGCCAGCCCAGTCACCATTCGCTGCCATGTCCCTGTACCCGAAGACTGCGATCGACCTCGCGCTTGCCCCAGTGGCGGCGCACGTTGACATGAACCTCGCGGCGTTTCGTGACTCCTCGCCCGATGAGTTGGTTTTCCATCTTGAGCTTAAGCTCAATTGTCCGGAAATTCAGCACACCGTCGAGGAGCGTGCGGCACGTGTCCTCGAAGCGTCCGTGCGCAACGTCGGGCTGCACGGCTGGCACGCTGCTATCAGCGACGACCACTGCCGACTGCGGCTAAGCGGCGGGTCGGTGTCGCTAGATCTCGGACTGAGCGCAGCGATCATGCGCTACATCGAGACTGGCAAGTAACGAGTCGAACCCGCGTGAGTCGTCAACAAGCCAGATCTCGTTTGGTGCTACGCTCGCGCTGTCCTCAACCTCTAGGAGACTGCGATGGCGAAAGAAGTCACGTGCCCGCCGTGTGGCGCGATCATCCGCGGTGAGGATGACGCCGGGCTGGTCGCAAACGTCCGCCAGCACGCGCTCGATCACGAGCACGAGATGCCGGCGGGGATGACCGACGAGCAGTTCGATGCTCACGTCCTCAGCGAAGCGCGCGAGGTGGCAACCGCCTGACGGCGGTGATCGCCGCTCCGCCCCAAGTCAGGACGACGCGGGGTGGAGTGTTGAGTCCTGCGTGATCGCGCGAGGCTGCCGCCTTAAGCCCGTCGGCGGCGCCGTCATCACGATGTGGGGCGAGCCGCGCGAGCACTTGGAGACGGAGCGAGTTGGGCACGGCGACGCGCAGCTCGTGGTTTATCGGTGATCTGGCGGCTGGGCGCTATCCAACGTTCCGCTGACCCATCAGCTGGGTTCCGCGTAGTGCGCCACCAATTCACGGGGCTCCACGGGTCACCCTGAAACGTCGGTGGATTCCTCCTGCTCGACCGCGGCCATCGCGCCCTCGAAGCCGATTCGCGAATGCGTGCCGTCGCAGAAAGGCTTGGTCGTGGAGCCGCCGCAGCGGCACAGGAAGATCGTGTCGCGCGTGACGGGGACGGTCGTCCCATCAGACCCGACGAGCTCAAGGCCCTTGGCGCCCTCCACCTTGTACGGCCCGTTCTCGGTGATCGTGACCTTCATCGCGGCTCTCCTTTGGTAAGGGATCGGCTAGGGCGCACGATATCGCCGGCCAAGGTTTGGACGGGCGCATGTTCCGCGCGTCAACATTGCTCCGCACAGAGTGCCGGCGAGGGCTACGAAGCTGCCCGGGACCTGGCGCACCAGTGGGCCCACATGCTTGGCGGCGGACAAGAACCCGAAATGGCCTAGGCCGAAACGCAAGCCCCAGTGGTCGCTGCCCCGGCCGTATCTAGGCGAGCTGGGCGGCGGCGCGTTGCCGTGCTGGGCGGGCTTCCATGAGCGCTAGATACGCTGCGGTCCGGCCCTGAGGTTCGAACGCTCCGATACGAGCGGAGATCCGAAGAACCTCGCTCGCGACGATGTCGGCGACGGTCAATCGGTCTGCGACGAGGTACTCCTTCCCCTCGAGCGCGTCATCGATCGCGAGCACGCCACCACGAGCGCGATCGGCCGCTGCCTCAGCGATCTCCGGCGCGTCGTCGCGACGCCGAAAGTTCTCGATCGCTGCCGGCTCGATCTCAGTCATCGCAAAAAACGCCCACTGGTACACGAGCGCCCGATCGCGTGTCCCCACGGCCGGCACCAGCCCACCGTCGGGATGAAGGTCCGCAAGGTGCAAGCACAACGCGGTTGACTCGAACAACGCGCCCTCATCGTCCTCGAGCACCGGCACCCGACCCAGAGGATGACGCGAGCGATGCTCGTCCCCGGCCGCCTCATCAGACGTCAAGGTCACCAAGTCATAGGCGGCGTCCAACTCCTCGAGAGTCCAGACGACCCGAATAGGACGCCCCGCTCGCTCCCGATGGTAGAGGCGCATTAGCTGATTTCACGGCTCGCAAGATCGCGGCCGCGAGTCCCTGGGTAAAAGGCGATCGCCCGGCCCTGGTGGCGGCGCGCGGGAGAGACGCCGCCGCCACCGGGCCGAGCACCCGCGCGCACGAAAGGGAACGCGGAACGCGCGAGGGTTTGCGACGCCCAGGAGGCGCGCCGCAAGATGTGGAGCGCACGTCAGCGGCGCGGCAACACTTTGAGCGCCTGAGGGTCGCCGTAACGCTTTCGGAACGCGGTGGCCTTATGCTCGCGCCATTCCCACAGTGGGGGAACCGTACGTCGCGGTGGGCGAGGCTCATCCGGGACCGCGGTCTGTGTTTTGCCTCGCGCTGCTTCGGCGGGGCTATCGAGCGGGAGAGGTTGAAATGTCGGATCGTTTGAGCCGCTTGGCGACTCCGTTAGTGACCGTGCTGTTCGTTGGCTTTGCATTGGCGTGGATATTCGTCGGCAGTAGCAACACGCCGGATTCGAATTGGAGTGGCGCGCGGGTGATCGCGTTCTATGTAGCCCACCACAATGACCAGTCGATTTCCGACATCCTCGGGGCGGTCGGGTTCACGTTCTTTGTGTTTTTCGCGGCACTGCTGCGGGGCTATCTGCGCCGCGTCGAGCGCGCGGAGGCGGCAGCCACGGTGATGCTTGCCGGCGCCGCCCTGCTCACGGCTGGCGTTGCGATCATCGTCGGGTTCGATTTCGCGCTCTCCGATGTTCCTGGCCGCCTTGCTCCGGCGGCGGCTCAGGCGCTCAACGTGGCTTCGAACGACATCTGGTTCCTGATCCCGATTGGCGCGACAACGTTCGGGATTTCCGCCGGAGTCGCGATTCTCCGTGGTGGACCCCTACCGAAATGGCTCGGCTGGGTAGCGATCGTGATCGGCATCGCTACGTTCACGCCCGCGCTGTTTTTTGCCCTGTTCGTGCTGCTGGTGTGGGTTATCGTCGTCAGCGTCCTGATCTACCTGCGCAGCGGAACCGCGACGCCAGCAGTGGTAGCGGCTACCGCCCAGCCATTGGCCCCCGATTGGTAACAGTGGTCGCCCGGACCTGGCGGCGGCGCGCGGGAGACACACGCCGCCACCGGGCCGAGCACCCGCGCGCACGAAAGGAAGCTCGCGAGGGTTGCGACGCCCAGGAGGCGGCGCCGCAAGATGTGGAGCGTACGTTAGCGGCGCGGCAACACTTTGAGCGCCTGCGGGCTTGCCGCGCCCGGGTGCTCGCGCTCGTAGAGCCGCCCCGCCTCGAACGCGGGATAGACGCCGGCCTCGATGCCGGCCTGGTACGCCTGCTGCGCGACCTGCTGCGCGACCCCGCTTGCAACAGCGCCGGCGACCTGGCTGATCGCCCCTTCGACGGCGCCGCGCACGGCTTCGGCTATCTGCTGTTGCTGTGTCTCGGTTACGCTGGTCGCGACCTGCGCCGCGGTTTGGGCGACCACCGCCTCGATGGCACTGCGTACCGATTCAGCGTTTCGCGTTTCTAGGTCGGTGGTCATCAGACGAGCGATGCTGTGTACGCGGCGCTAGTGATCGTCGCGGTGCCGCTCGGGTAGCGCGGGATGGCGGCGACATAGGCGCGCAGGTTCAGCACGATTTGCAGCGTCGTTGCGTCGGCCTGGGGGTACGCGGCGAGGATCGGCTCGCCCTCGGCGAGCACCATCGCCTCGTCTGGTGCCGAGACAATGAGCTGCGTCTCTGCTGTCGTGCCGAGGTTCGGGATCGCGTCCGCCTCGAACCACAGCACGCCGCCCGGCATAATCGTGCCGGTGAACCTGCTCCATTTGGTCGATTCGTCGCCTGCGGCGAGCGGGAAGCCCGGCGCGAACCGCGGCTCGACGATCGGCCGCTGCGAGCCGTCCACCTGGCGCGTCACGTAGCTGTAGAAATCCGACGTGCTGAAAAAGTGCGTCGGCCGCAGCCGCGTGCCCGCCGTGTCGGTCAGCTTCTCACGCCCGGCCGCGATGTCCTGATACAGACCTGCGATCGAGAATGACGACTGGCCCGTAACGGTCGCAGCACTTCCGAGCGCCTGAGCGAGCACATATTGCTCAAGCGTTTGGTCGAGCTGCTGCTGGAGCTGCTTACCTAGCTCGGTGTCGAACGTTCCGCCGCCCGTAAAGCCACGGTCGCTGAGCTGCTGACTCATTACGACCTGGCCGGTAACGGTCGCGATCTGCGCATTCGGTAGCCCGGTGCTCGGGTCCGTCTCCGTACCGTCTGCCCTTCAGTCTGCTGCCCGGTGCCGGTCGTGCTCGTGAACGCCGGGATATACAGCTCCAACCCCCACGCCGGGAGCGTCGCCGTGCCACACTGGTCCGCGAACGTCCGGTGAATCCCGCGGAACGGTGCGCACGCCTCCCAGACGAAATAGGGAGACACGAGCGCCGCACCGCCACCACCGGACGCGGACGCCGTAGAACCTCCGCCGGTCGCCAGTGCCCGTAGCTCGGCCTGCTTCTGCGCGATCAGCTCACGATTGTTCGGCAGGTCCGAGCGGTAATACTCGGCAACCGCGCGCTCGACGCGCCGGCCCTCCGGGGAACCTGTACGGACCTCGTACGCCAGCTCGCGGTCGTAGCGCGCCATGCGCTCCGCCAGCAGCCGAGACATCGCCAAACGTGCCGCCGCCGACCATCGCAGCACCGGCCGCGACGTCCCGGTAAAACGAGTGCGGTGAATCGGGCGCGTACACGCGCGGCTCGGTGATCCGCATGCCGCCCGACGTTGCGAACCGCTCCTCTAGATCGGGGACACGCTCACCGTGTCCGGCGTCTGTTACGGCGACACAACGATCGGCACCAACCTCACGGTCAACGGGATCGGTCGCGGCGCGGCGCTGAACGGCACCGGCTACGGCAACGGAGCCGGGAGTGTCGTCACGGTCACATCCATGTTCTCTCCCTCAGTGACGGTCACGTTGGCGAATCTCACGATCACCGGCGGCAGCAACGGTAATGGTGGCGGCGGAATCCAAAATCAGGGACAGGGTTCCGCGCTGACGCTGATCGGGTCGACCGTCACCAACAACGCCGGGGGCTTCCACGGCGGCGGGATCGGCAACTATGGCGGCGCGCTGACGCTGATCGGGTCGACCGTCACCAACAACACCGCGAGCGTAGACCCAAACGGCGACCAGGGCGGCGGGATTTACAGCACGCGCACGTTGACGCTGACCGGCTCGACCGTCAGCAACAACACCGCGACTTCTGGCGGCGGGATCTTCAATGGACAGGGCACGGTGACGCTGAACTCGTCGATCGTGAGCGGCAACACCGCCACGCTATCCAGTAACTCTTGCGGGGGATCCGGTCCCGGATGCTATGACCTGGGTGGTGGCGGAATCGAAAACTACGGCGTGCTGTCGGTCAAGAACTCGCTCGTGATCGCCAACAAGGCGGAGAACGGCGGCTCCGGCGGCGGCATCTACAGCGCCCCCATCAATGGCCCCGAAAGCCTGTACTCGCTGACGCTGACCAACGCGATCGTGGCCTTCAACACCGTGACCGGCGGCGGGACCGGCGGCGGCCTCTACTGGACCGGCACCACTCCGCCGACACTCACCAACGCGATCGTGGTTGCCAACAGCCCCACCAACATCAACTAGCAACGATGCGTGTGGCCGGGGGCGTCGGCGAACAGCCCCCCGGCCACACCGGGAACCTGCCCGGTCCCCGCGGGCTAGGTGACGCGCCGCACCCCCCCCGTCCCCGCGTTGTCCCTTTGCGCGATGAGGAGCACTCTGGCGCGGCTGGATCACGCGCGACACTCTGGTTCCTCTGAGGCAATGGCGCGTTAGCCTGCCCTAACTAACTAGATTGGTTCGAGCGTGTCGAGGTAGCTCGAGAGAGATGGCGCGTCCTCGCCCCACCGCTCTTCGAGGTATGGCCCGAGGTATCGGGCCGCGATCTTTGCACCGGGAACCCACTCGGCGGGCTCGGCGACCCTCATGTCGTGGGCTCCCCAGGCGCGGACGCGAACGCTGAAGTATTGGCGCCGCTTCGCTTGGCCGCGCATCAGGAAGCCGTGTACGACTCCGTCGTAGAGCGCCGGCGCAACCGCCACGCCGGCCGTCGCGGCGATCGAGGCCGCGACGGCGTCAGCCTGCCCAGCGGCGACGCCGCCGTACTTCACCGGGAAGTTCGTGGCATCACCGGCAGCGTAGACATGCTCAGCTCCGATCACCTCGCCGCTCGAGCTGGTCGGAAGGAACCCGTCTGCATCCGCTGGCAGTCCCTTGATCGCGGGTCCGGCGAGCTTGGGGAACGCCACGACACGGTCGAAGTCCACAGGACCCGCGGTCGGCACCATGACCAACCCGTCCGACGTCGATTGCACGTTGGTCCCGGGAATCGTCGTGATACCGGCATCGGCAAGGATCTTGGCCGCCTTGGCGCCGACCTCAGCGCCGAACACCGCCAGCGGGCGCTGCTCGGCGGTGACGACGGTGACCGCTAGTGCTCGCGCACGAGCAGCGCCAGCTCGTAGGCTCCGAGCGGCCACGTCGGCCAGGGAACGACAACGGCGAGTGTTCGCACGGCACCGCGGTCGATCTCCTCGGTCACCTCGGTCAGGCTTCGGTACATGTGGGCGATGTCCACCGTGAGCGCGCCTGCCAGCTCGCCGGTGGCCCTCGCCCCCACCGCGATCACGAGAGCGTCGTAGTGGACCTCCCGATGCCCTTCGGTGTAGAGGAGTCGTCGGTCGCAGTCGACGGCCACGATCGCATCGCGCACGAGCCCCGCACCCACGTCGCCGGCGATCGCAGCGAGAGGCAGTTGCCGTGGCGCGCGGTGCACGAACGGCTCCAGGACGGCCAACGGCTGATAGGTGAATCTGCCGCTCGGCGCCAGCAGCGTCATCCGCACACGCTCTCCCGCGAGCGCGCGCAGCGCCAGTGCAGTCTCGAGCGCGCCTACCCCGCCACCGGCGATCATGACCTCCAGCGGCTTGACCGCCTGCTTCCGTCGCAACACGGGGCCATGGTAGCGCCCGACGCCAGGCGCACCGACCGTGGCGTCCCGCAAGGCCCCGACGGGCCGGGCTTAGTCCTGATCGGGCACTACGACGTAGCCTGGATGCATGAGCCTCAGAGCGAGGTCAACGTCGTACTCGCCTGCGTCCGCCGTTATACGTAGCACCGCCCGTGGGACCATGCTCGCGATATGCCAGGTCGCGAGTTGGATGAGCACGAGTTGCGAGCCGCCACCATTGTCGGTGCGATCCTCGACGGGTACTTCGTGCCGCGGGACGTTCCGGGGGCGCCGGACGCCACCCATGATTTCGATGTGCTCGTGTCCGGCAAGCGCGTCGCGTTAGAGGTCACGCGCGCCGCCGACAAGCATGTGCTGTCTACGCGCGACGCGGCGTTTCGTCGCACATTCCCGGCGCCCGCACTAGCGAATTCGTGGACGCTCAGCATCCGGACCATCGGCGCGGCGCTGCCAGCGGTCAACAAGATCGCGAAGAAAAGTCCATCGCTGCTCGCCGTCCTCGAGCAGCACGGCATGTCCGAGGTCGATCGCCAGCTCTACCCCGGCCAGGCTCCCGCCGCTGTCGTCGACGCGAGCACGAATCTCGTGCTGCTCGGCGTGTCGCGCGCCCGCGTCTGGGACGTGGACGGACCGCCGCAGCTCTTCTTCATCGGTCACGGCGGAGTCAGCGCCGACGCGGATGCCGTGAACCGGCTGGCCGTCGAGCACGCCGCGAAGAACGCCGACAAGCTCCTAGCTGCGCAGGCGGACGAGCGCCACATCTTCATCTGGATGGACTCATCGCAGCCGGACGCAGAACTCGCGATGCACACCGGGCCACCGCCTGACGCGGCCCCTGTGCTGCCAGACGGGGTCGACGTGGTGTGGGTCGCCAACCCCAGCGGGCACCTGTGGCGGTCGCGTCCGCCGGGCACATGGGAGGCGCTCCCGTGCCCACGTGTGGAGATCGTGGTCAACGGCTAGCTCAATCGCGCCCACACGCGCATCGTTTCCCTTGATGGCAATTGGCAGGGCTGCCGTTATCGCCGCAAATCGACCGTAATCCGCGCACAAAACCGCCGCAGCCGCGGCCCGGCTGAGAGGCGCGAAACGCCCGTAAACATTGACGTTTCGCGCCTCAGCGTCCTCACCAGTTGGACGCATGGCATGCAAGAGGTCGTCGGTTCGAGCCCGACTAGCTCCATTGGTCGTTGCGATTTTGACAACGGTTTGGCCTGCTATCGGCCACGTTATGAGTGTCGCGTCGCTCGGGCGATTGGCCTGAGTGGGCGTGCGCCCTGCTCGCGCAAGAGCTTTCGTCGCCTGCACCTCGAAGCGACGGCGGCAGTCGTGCTTTTGGCGAATTGCGGGACTCACGGCGGCCCACTCCGTGGACCCGCTTTCAGGTGGGCGCGGGACACGGTCTGGTGCTCGCACGGATTCACTGTAGGGCTGAGGCTGCGCCCTCGGCCCGGTTGTCCGGCGGGTTCGCGGCTTTTTGGGGAGGCCTAGCTTGGCCTTGGCCCGAGCATTTCTGCCTCGGGCGGCGTGAGTCGAGCGTGCCGTAAGCCGAGTAGTACGAGGATGGCCATGATAACGGCCAGGATGAAGGAGGCGACCGCTCCCCAGAGCATCACCTGCCCGATCGTGGAGAAGGCATAGGCTTCGAGCAGGAGGCCGCGCAGGGTGGTGCCTTGGAAGGAGGTTTGCTCGAGCGCGGCGAGAGTCTTGTTTGTCGGGTTGGCGCGCGCCGCGGTGCTGAGCTTGGAGTACACGCCACCGTCGGGCAGCTCGGAGAGGTGGATGGCGATGAAGTGGTCTGCGTAGGCTTCGGCCTGCGCGCCGGTTAGCATCTGCTGTCCGGCGTACTGGGAGACGGACGGGATCATCGCGGGCGTGATCTCGGTCCCGGGCTTGGCGTGGGCGAAGGCGGCCTTCGGCGGAAAGACGATGTCTTGTCGAGCCAGCTGATTGTGGACGTTTGAGTTGGTGAAGCTGTAGCCCCAGATCAACAGTCCGCCCGCCACGAGCAGCACGAGCACCATGGCGAGCCCAAGTGTGCTGGTCAGAACGTCAAACACCCTGCGACGCATCGCATGCTCCTTCGTTTACGTAGAGACCAATATCGGTACGCTCGTATCGATACTTGCGTAGCGTAACAGGATCGCCAGAGCAGCGACAATGGCGAGGATGAGCCCCAATCCCAGGTCTGCCGGCGGTCGTCCCCGGGACGCCGCGATCGATGAACGCGTGCTGAGGGCGGCCCGCCAGCTGCTCATCGATCGCGGGCTCCGGGCGATCAGCCTCGATGCCGTAGCGGACATCGCGGGGGTTTCGCGCAGCGCGATCTACCGCCGCTGGGCGTCTAGTGATGAGCTCATGCTCGACGCGCTCGACGACGCGCTCGGTCAACTCCCCGGACCCGATCCCTCGGTCGCCTCAGAAGCCTTTTGGAGGGAGGTGCGTGAGGGCTTGCGCGTCGCGGTCGCTGGCCTCTCCAACCCGATGGAACAAGACGCCATCCAGCTCTGGCTGGGGCGCCTGACCAACCAGCCAAAACTGCATCGACGCTACTGGGAGCGCCGTGTCCAGCCACGCCGCGAGCGCGCCATCAACAGCCTCCGCGCAGCGGCGGCGCAAGGACAAGTTATCGACGCCGCCGACGCCGATTTGCTGGTCGACATGCTCGCCGGGCTGCTCCTTTACCGCTACTTCCTGACCCCGCACGAACTTCGCACAAGCGAAACCGACGAACAATGGCTCGATCGAGTCGTCGACCTTGGTGAACGGCTGCTAGCGCCCGCTCCGCATAGTCACGACACCTAGCACTGAGGCACTGCATGAGGCCGTCGAGTGTGAGGTTGTTGATGACAACGATTCGCATGGATGACCTCTGCGCCAGAGTTCTTCTCGATGGCAGAACTTGAAAAAGACGTCGGCACCGGGCGTGTGGTCGAGTCACGTGCTTTCTGTCAAGGCCGGTTGAGAATTGACCCTGTAGCGCCGGTTGAGAATTGACCCCCCTGCGGGTCGCCGGTCGGTCGCGGAGCGATGGCGCGTAGCGCCGAGCGGAGCGAGCGATCGGCGA
>Ga0182015_10001855_pt1 | contig 26903 bp, 28 predicted proteins | sample 712P3MmetaG_FD_120478 | JGI IMG/M metagenome (GOLD analysis project Ga0182015, IMG submission 120478) | Permafrost microbial communities from Stordalen Mire, Sweden - 712P3M metaG | ecosystem: Environmental > Terrestrial > Soil > Wetlands > Permafrost | place: Sweden: Stordalen | collected...
CGGTCAGCAAGGCGGCGTTGCTGCAGATAAGCGGCATCGGGCCCGTGAAGCTGGAGAGCTACGGCGACGAGCTGATCTCTATCGCAGAAGAGCTCCGGGGGCGCTGAGCCCACGGCTCTTACGCCAGCGGGTCAGCGAAGCGGCCCCATGGGCATGAGAAGCGGCCCGGCAGTGGGGAGCCCCAAGATCTCGGCCAGCGCGCCGTGGCCGCCCCACTCGGACAGGTCGGGGCCGAACGTCCCCGCTCGAACGAAGCCTGCGAGGTCGTCGCTGTTGCGGGGCTGGCGCAGGCGCTGGATCGGCGCCACAGCGAGGACGGGCCGCACGGGGGCGTCGCTAGCAAGCCCCGCCCGATCGCGGGCGATCTCCACGGCACGCCTGAGCCCGCCGAGCTCGTCGACAAGGCCGCGCCCCAAAGCATCGGCACCGGTCCAGACGCGGCCTCGCGCCACCTCGTGGACGGCGTCGCGGGTCATCGACCGCCCGTCGGCGACCTTGGTAGTGAAGTCCTCGTAGACAAAGTCGAGCCACTCGTTCAGCTTGGCCCACTCGTTCTCGCTGAAGCCGCTCTGGGGCGAGAACATGAGAGCGTGGCGACCCTCGCCCACGCTTTCGACATTGAGGCCGAAGCGCCGGAACAGCCCGCTCGTTTGCATCTTGCCGCCGAACACGCCGATCGAGCCCGTGAGCGTGGCCGGCTCGGCGACGATGACATCTGCGGCCATGGACACGAAGTAGCCGCCCGAGGCGGCAAGGTCGCCCATCGAGGCGACGACCGGCACCCCGGCGCTGTGGGCGTTGGTGACCTCACGCCAGATCGTGTCCGAGGCGACATAGGAGCCACCGGGACTGTTCACGCGCAGGACGATGGCCTTCGTGCGCTCGTCTTTGACCGCGGCGCGGATGGCTGCTGCGACGGTGTCACAGCCGGCTGCCCGTCCGACCGGACCCGGCTTGGACCGCCCCATGCGGATCTGGCCGATGACATCGACCAGCCCGACCGAGCTCTCGCGGGCCTGGCGTGCCCGGCGCAGGTTCTCCCATTTGCGGTGGTAGCGCGAGACATAGAGCAGGCTCGGCTTGTCGGCCCAGCGGTTGTCGAGCGCGGAGCGCACCTCGTCGCGGTAGCCGAGGTGGTCCACGAGCCCGGCCTCCTGCGCCTCGGCGGCGGGGATCGGGGCGCGGTCGATGAGCGCCCGCACGTTGTCCTCCGGAATCTTGCGGCCGAGCGCCACGGCGGAGACGATCTGTTCGTAGGCGGACGCGGCGAGGCGCTCGGTCGCTTCCCGGTGGGCGTCGCTGAACTCGGTCCTCATGAGGGTGTCGACAGCGTTCTTGTACTCGTGGCGCTGGGCGAAGAGCGGCTCGACTTGAGCGCGGTCCAGGGCACCGCGTACGAACGTGCCGGCGGCTGCCGCGCCCATGAGCCCGATGCTGCCCGACGGCTGCAGCCAGAGCTCGGTGAAGCTGGCCCCGATGAGGTACGAGGTCGTCCCGCGCCCGAGCTCGCCGAAGGTCTCGGCCCAGGCGATCGTCACTTTGCCCTTCTGGCGAAAACGGCCGATGGCGTCCGATAGCTCCTGGGCCTGGGCAAGGGTGACCGAGGTGGAACCGAGCTTGGCGAGCAGCCCGACCACGTTCGGGTCCTCAGCGGCAAGCGCGAGCCGCCCGATGAGGGTGCGCAGGGCGAGGCGTCGGCGGTTGACCATCTTCTCGATCGGATGGGTGCCGATGTCCTCGACGAGAGCCCCGGTGAGGTCGAGCTCGAGCAGGGTCGTCATGAGCGGGACCCTAACGGGTCGCGGTCGGGCAGTCGAGCCGACAACGACGGCGGTCGACCTCCCCTGACGGGTCAAGAGCAGCCGGCAGCCTCAACCGCCCGCCGTTGCCGCTCGCCGCGGGGAGCACCAAAGCGGTGGCGTTGAGCCGGCCCGGCCCCGCCCCGGGTTCGGTTGGCCACGTGTCGGCGGCCCGGGCCGTCGGGCCTCAGTCCGCGAGCAGCGCTGGCCGGCCGAGCAGATAGCCCTGCCCGGCTTCGACCTCGAGCGAGGAGAGCATGGTGAGCTCGGCCTCGGTCTCTATTCCTTCGGCCAGGCTGATGGCGCCCGCGCGCCTCGACAGGCTGGCGTAGGCGATGGCGACCGCCTGGCGCAGCTCGTCATCCGCGATCCCGTGGATCACGGTCGTGTCGATCTTGACGATGTCGGGACGGATCTCCAACAGGTGCTGCAGGCCGACATCCGCGGCCCCGGCGTCGTCCAGCGCGATCCGCACTCCGAGGGAGCGAAGGTGGTCGATGGCGCCGGTGAAGCGCTGGTAATTGTCGACGGCGGCATTCTCGGTTATCTCGAGCACGAGCCGGTCCGACGGAACGTTCGACGCCAGGTCCGCGAAGGCCTTGGAGGCCGCCGTGGCCGGTGAGAGGTTGACCGACAAGAAGGCATGGGGCTCGAGACGGACCAGCTGCTCGATCGCCGTCGTGGCGGCGAGGAGCTCGAGCGCCTGTTGCAGGCCGAGCTCTATGGCCTGCTCGAACCACTGCCGTGGCGTTGTTATCGCCCAGCCGGGAAAGCGCGCTAGGGCCTCGTAGCCGATGACCTCGCGGGACTTCAGATCGCAGACGGGCTGGAAGGCGATGCGCAGGGACCGTTCGCTCGAGGAGGGCTCACTCAGCACCTGCTCGACATCTATCGGCGCACCGGTTTGCTCTTCCACGACGCTGAGCCTACCTGGACCTACTTTCGACGGCGTGTAATGCCTAGGCGGTAGCGCGACCCGGAGCTTCGAACTGGGGCGGTGGCTTTCAGACGGCGACGTAGTGGCGTCCTTTCCCTGATCTCTTGGCTGTGTACATGGCGTCGTCGGCCGACTTCATCAGTTGCAGGGCCGATTGGCCGAACATGTCGGTATAGGCGATCCCGACCGAGGCCCCTATCTGGGCGATGCCGCTCGCGAGCAGGAACGGCTCGGCGAGGCAGTCTACGATCCGCTGGGCGACCACCTCTGCGGCGACGAGCGAGGTCGCCTGCTCGAGCAGGACGGCGAACTCGTCGCCGCCGAGGCGCGAGACGGTGTCGGTGGCGCGGACGCACTTGTTGAGCCTCACCGCAACCTCGATGAGAACCTCGTCGCCAGCCGCGTGACCGAAGTTGTCGTTGATTTTCTTGAACTCGTCGAGGTCGATGTAGAGCAAGAAGACCAGGCCCCCTGAGCGCTCGGCGCGGTGGAAGGCACCCTCGAGGTGGTCAACGAAAAGGGCCCGGTTTGCCAGACCCGTGAGCGGGTCGTGGAAGGCCTTTTGCACGAGCTCGTCCTGGGCACCGGCCAGCATCGCCAGATCCTCGTGCAGCTTGCCGTTCTGGAGGGCGAAGGCGAGCTGCTTGGCAAGGGTGCCGAGCAGCTGGACGTCGGTCTGCTTGAAGTCGCCCGCGAACTTGTTGCGGTGGGCCACCACGAGGTACCCGAGCGGGGGAGCGTTCTCTCCGGCGGGCACGGGCACGCCCATCGCCGTCGGCCGGTCGTCTGCCGCGATATAGCGGGCGAGGGGCGTGTCAAGGCCGAGCTTTTTGGTCACGAGGATGTTGTCGGCCACAAGGCCGAAGGCGAGGCCGTCCGGCAGGGACTCCATGGGCGTCGGAGCCATGACGTCGTCGGCGGCGCCGTTGACGGTGCGTGTGACGAGAGCCGGGCCTCCGGGCGAGGACGGCAACAGGGTGAGCTCGACGTGCGACGCATGGAACATCGAGCTGATGTGGTTGAGGAAGTCGACCGCGCCCGTGGTGACGCTCTTCGAATAGCTGAGGATCCGGGTCGCGGCGAACAGGTTGTCGATATCGGCCTGCTGCTTGCGGCCGGCGATCTGGGCGCGGTAGGCGGCGACGGTCACGAAGACCAGGATGGGGATGGTGAACAGCACGACTGGTGCCGCCACCGTGGTGACGAGCACGATCATGGCGAACACGGCGTTGGGCACGGCGATGAGCGCCACGAGCGGGGCCGTCGAGGCGAGCCCCTGGGTGACGATCGTGAAGTCCGCCTCCGAGAGCGACATGGCGGCTGAGATCTCGACATTGGAGACCTCGCTCAGCAAGATCACCGTCAACAGGTACGCGCCCACGCTGCGGAACGAAAAGAGGGCGTTCGGCTGCACCAGCCAGCGCAAAAGCACGTAATAGAGGGGGGTCGCGAGCAGCTGGGAGCCGAAGTTGAAGATCACCTGCACCGGCTGGTGACGCTGCACCGCCTGGACTATCCCGAGGCTGAGCGCCATGGCCACGGCCGTCACGAACGGGCCACTGCCCAATATGGCGACGATGATGACGGCGTCGTTGAGCGTCAAGATGACGTTGGTCTTGCGGATCGGCAGCTCGACACTGGCGAGCTCCGCGGCCGTGGCGAGGAGGAAGATGCCCCACCAGGGGATGCTCCCGACGTGGCTGGCGGCGACCGCGGGGGCGTGGTGGAGGGGCCCGAAGACGAAGCCCAGGCCGCCCCCCAAGATCAATGCGACGTACGTCCACAGCCGTACCGGTTGGCCGAAGGCGCGCGCCTGATCTGTGTTTGCTCCTTCGGCGCCAGTTCGTTCAGACAACAGGACCGCCCTTCTCGAAACGTCGAAAGGCCCTCGCAATGGTCCTTGGTCCCTGCTGGAACCTGAGACACGGTTCTTCTGTTCCTGTTATCGGCCGCAGTGTCTCTCACCTTGAGCGGCGATTCACGGTCCTGAGCCATGGGCTGTCGGGCCGGGTGAGGCGGGTACGCGAACTGCCCCGGCAAGTGCTTCGTGGGATCATGGAGAAGATGAAGTCCCACAAGCTCACCTTCGTGCGGGCCGGGGCGGCCATGGGGCGCTTTGCGGCGGTGACCGGGCTCGGCGTGGTGCTCGTCGCGACCAGCACGATGGCGGCGCAAGCGGCACCCAAGGCGTCACAGAGCCCGGGGCCGGCGCCATCGGCCCGGCTGGCGCCATCGGCCCGGCCGGCGGCAGTGCCGAGAGCGCTGTGCGACTCGATCGACCAGCTCGACCGCCTGGTCGTGAGACGGCTCGTCGCTTTGCCTGGGAACCACCTCCGCTTCTCTTTCCCGGCCGTGGTCACCGTCTCGGACCTCACCGCCGTCCAGGACGCGGCCAAGGCCGTCTGCGCCCTGCCGGTCATGCCCCGCAAGCCCATGTCTTGCCCGGTCGATCTCGGGATCACCTACCGGCTGAGCTTCAGCGGGCAGCTGCCGCCTGTCAATCAGGCGCAGAGCTACGGGGGCCTCGTCGCCTCCGCTACAGGATGCGAGGTCCTCACCGGCCTCGCATGGACCCGCTGGGCTGCCCGTTCCCCGAAGTTCTGGCCTGAGCTGGGAAAGGCGATGGGGCTGAAGCACCCGACCTGGGGCACCTTCAGGGGCTCTGGCGGCGCGCCAGGTTGAGGCGGTCTTTCTCGCCGGGTCTTCCTGGCAAGAGCTTCTAGTCGCCATGGCGCGCTTTTCCGCCGCCCAGATCGGGGACCAGTCCGGGCGCAGCTTCATCGTCACCGGGGCCAACAGCGGGCTCGGCTTCGAGACCGCCCGCCAGCTCGCCGCTCATGGCGGTCGCGTGCTTCTCACGACCCGCAGCGACGCCAAGGGCCAACAGGCCGCCGGGCGCCTCAGCTCGCAGATCCCGGGCGCCCTCGTCGAGCACCGCGTCCTCGACCTAGCCGACCTCGACTCGGTGAGAGCCTTCGCGGCCAAGATCACGGCCGAAGCGGCCGGCCCAGACGTGCTTGTCAACAACGCCGGGGTCATGTTCCCGCCCCGGGTGCTGACCCGACAGGGCAACGAGTCACAGTTCGCCACCAACCATCTCGGCCACTTCGCCTTGACAGGCCTGTTGCTCGACAAGATCCGCCAGTCCTCCGACGGCCGTGTCGTCACGGTCAGCTCGCTCGAGCACAGGGGCGGCGCGATCCACTTCGCGGACCTGACCGGGGAGCGGTCCTACTCACCGAGAGCCTTCTACCAGCAGTCGAAGTTCGCGAACGTGCTCTTCGCCCTCGAGCTCGACCGCCGCCTCAGCGCGGCCGGGGTCCCGGTTCGCTCAGTGCTCGCCCACCCGGGCTGGTCGAGCACGAACCTGCAATCGAGCGGACCGACCGGTGTGGTGAGACAGATGATGAGAGTGGGCAACCACCTGTTCGCCCAGAGCGCCGAGATGGGCGCTCTCAGCCAGCTCTTCGCGGCGGTTGACCCGGGTGCCGAGAGCGGGCGCTTCTACGGGCCGCGCGGCCTCGCGGGGCTGCGGGGATATCCCCATGAGGCCGAGCCGGTGCCAGCCGCGCGAAGCGCGGAGACCGCGCGGCGCCTGTGGGAGCTGTCAGAGGAGCTGACCGGGGTCGTCTTCAGGTTCTGAGACTCCCGGGCCGTCGGATTCGAGCCGCTCGGCGATGAGGCGTCCGCGCAGCTCGTTGGCGATCCGGGCGAGGGCGGCGCCGTGACGGGCGACGACGCCCTCGTTGAACCGGTCCGCCCGTACGACGGCGATCAGCGTATGCCACAACAGCTCGAAGTCCTCTCCCGACAGGGCACCGCCGGCGGAGCTCTCTGTCGCCCGCCTGAGCAGCGCGCCCTGAGCGGCGCGGTCGGGCTCGTCGAGCCAGTCGTAGCCGACGCGGGTGCGGTCACGTTCGAAGAAGTGGAGCTGGTGGGCAAAGCCGCGCAGTCTCAAACTGGCGGCGTCGGGCGTGTGCTCGACGATGCCGAGCCAGCCGAGCGACGAGCTCAAGTGCTCCGTCTCGACAGGGGTGCGGAAAGGTTCGAACCCGTCTGCCATCCCGGAGAAGAAGGCCTCGAAGTCCTCCGCCTGCGTCGACATCAGCTATTTCGTGGCGCGGGGAACTGGGCCCGGAGTCATTAGCACCAATACTACGGCCTTGTGTTGCCCGCAAGAGGGTTTGTTGCGCGGACCGGCTCGCTGGCTCAGCGGCGCACGGGCGACATGTCCCCGTAACGGTCCCCGGCCGTCACACCCGGGGGGAACACCTCCTCGAGGCTCTCGAGCTCCTCGGCGCTGAGCCGGAGGTTGTCGGCGGCCGCGTTCTCCTCCAGGTAGTGGCGGTGCTTGGTCCCCGGGATCGGGACGACGTCCTCGCCTTGGGCCAGCACCCAGGCGAGGGCGAGCTCGGTGGGCGAGACGCCCTTTTTGGAAGCGATCTCTGTGACCCGATCGACGAGGAGAAGGTTCTTCGCGAAGTTCTCCCCGGCAAAACGCGGGTTGTTGCGCCGGAAGTCGTCCAGGGCGAGGTCGTCGATGGTCCGGATCGAGCCGGATAAGAACCCCCGCCCCAAGGGAGAGTAGGGGACGAAGCCGATCTTGAGCTCGCGGACCGTCGCCAGCACCCCGTCTGTCTCCGCGTCGCGGGTCCAAAGCGACCACTCGGTCTGCAAAGCTGTGATCGGGAAGGTGGCATGGGCCCGTCTGATCGTCTCCGGAGCGGCCTCTGACAGCCCGAGGTGGCGGACCTTGCCGGCGGCGACCAGCTCGGCCATGGCGCCGACGGTGTCCTCGATCGGGGTGTCGGGGTCGACACGGTGCTGGTAGTAGAGGTCGATGTGGTCAACACCGAGGCGGCCCAAGGAGGCGTCGCAGGCGCTGAGCACGTACTCGGGCCGGCCGTTGATGCCGACACGGCTCCCGTCCGGTCGCCGCTCGTTGCCGAACTTGGTGGCGAGCACGACCTCGTCACGGCGCCCGGCGATGGCACGGCCCACGAGCTTCTCGTTCGTGAACGGGCCGTACATGTCGGCCGTGTCGAGGAAGAAGATGCCGAGCTCTAAAGCCCTGTGGATGGTGGCGATCGACTCGTCCTCGTCGCCTGGGCCGTAGAACTCGGACATTCCCATGCAGCCGAGGCCCTGGGCGGACACGACGAGGCCCTGGCCGAGTGTTCTTTTTCGCATGGTTACCTTCTACCGGCTCCAAGCCTGCGACGATGCACCCGGGTCAGGATTCGTGGTAGGCATCGCGAGGCGGCCTCTTCGCGGCGGCCCGAGCGACTGGACAGGAGAGAAAGCGTGGAGCTCGTCGTCGTAGCGATCGACAAGCCTGAGGACCTGAACGTCATCTTGGGCCAGGCCCACTTCGTAAAGACCGTCGAGGACCTGCACGAGGCCCTCGTCGGCTCCAGCCCCCATCTCCGTTTCGGACTGGCGTTTTGCGAAGCGTCGGGTAAGTGCCTTGTGCGCCATTCCGGCAACGACCCAGAGCTCGAGGACTTGGCGGTGCGCAACGCCCTGGCGCTCGGCGCGGGCCACAGCTTCGTCGTGTTCGTCCGTGAGGGCTACCCGGTCAACGTTCTCAACCAGCTGAAACAGGTCGCCGAGGTCTGCACGATCTACTGCGCCACCGCCAACCCGCTCCAGGTAGTGCTCGCAGAGACCGAGCTCGGCCGAGGCATCCTCGGAGTCGTCGACGGCTCCCCGCCGATCGGGGCCGAGACGGCCGAGGACGTGGCCGAGCGCAAGTCGTTGCTCCGGGCCATCGGCTACAAGCTCTGAGCCCGGGTCACAGGTAAGCAGGTTGTCCCGCACCCTGATCGTCTTCCGCCACGCCAAGTCCGACTGGTCGGCCGACTACGAAGGCGCCGACATCGACCGGCCGCTGGCCAAACGTGGACGGAAAGCGGCCAGGCGCGCCGGCCGCTTCCTCTCCGACATTGCCGCCGTGCCAGACGCGGTCATCTGCTCCCCGGCGCTGCGTACCCGGGCGACGCTCGAGATCGCTTGCGAAGCCAGGGAATGGGAGTCGTCCGTGCGCTACTCGCACCCCCTTTACGACGGCGGGGTGCAGGGCCTCATGGCCGAGGTGAAACAAGAGCCGCACTCGACGCGGCTGTTGATGGTCGTCGGGCACGAGCCAACCTGCTCGGAGACGGTCGCCCAACTGATCGGGGGCGGGCGTGTGCGGATGCCGACGTGTGCCCTCGCCCGGGTCGAGCTCCTCGTGGACCGCTGGGAAGAGGTCGGACCGGGGACCGGCGTGCTGTCATGGCTCGTCGTGTCTCGCCTCATCGAGCCCTGAGCCGCGAGCCGCGTGCCGGCCGGGAACTGCTCGCCAGTCCCCCGGCGCCGGTCACCGGCGGACAGGGCAGTCTTGTCAGGTGTCGATCGAGGTGCTGTTCGCCGGCATCCCCGCGCCCGAGCTCGCTCCCGCAGCGGCCTTCTACGAGAGGTTCTTCCGGTGTCGTGGCGACATGGGCGTGACCACCGACGAGGTGATGCGGCGCTTCACAAAGCCGGGTGGGGTCTATCTCGTGCGCGACGCTGGGCATGCGGGCCACGCTCTTTGACCCTCGCCGTGGACGAATGTGAGGACGCCGTCGCCGGCCTCGAGGAACGTGGCCTCGAGCCGACCATCGAGGCCGTCGGCGGGGCGGGGCGCAAGGCAAGTGTCACCGATCCTGCCGGCAACTTGGTGACACTGGTCGAGGTGGGCGGCGGCGACGTTCGAGTGCTTGCGCGGCCGGGCGCTCCGCCCGTCGGGTCAGTGGAAGCCGGAGGTGGCGAACAGGTAGAGGTCGAACATGGCGATGGTGCTCGTTATGGCCATCAGGCCGAGCACGATGGTCCGGTACGTCCTTTTTATGGGTACCCGGCGTTGCGGGGTAGATCTCAAGCTGTAGGCGTTGCTCACGGGAGCCTTCGCATGAACTGAGGCCACGGCGCCGCTTCGACTAGTTCGGACGCAGCCGGATGCGCACCCACGGTGCTCGCCTCGGGCGCATCGGCCTCGAGCTCGGGAGCGAACGGCTCGGAGGAGAACAGATCGTTGCGACGGTCGAGGAGCTGGAGCAGCTGGCGGGCGACCACGAGCAGGGCGAGGCCGAAGCCGGCCAGCCATGTGAGGCGGTCAACTTTGTTGTGAAGCTCGAGCTTGACCGTTATGACCGACAAGGCGAGAAGGACGGGGACGTAGGGCGTGACTAGAGAGGCGAGGGAGTCCTCGGCCAACTCAGCAGGGGCGACCACCACGGCCTGGCCGTTGTCGCACGATGCGCCGACGGCCATGGCGAGATAGCCCAGCACCCATCCGGTGTCGACGAGGTTGCCCGTCGCGTAGCGGCCCACCTCAACGAGGTAGGCGTAGGTGCTGTCTGAGACTGCCATCGCGAACAGACCGAGGAGCACCCACAAAAGGGGCTTGCGTCCTGAGGCCGTGATGGCCCGGAGGGAGAGGAGGACGAGGAAGAGTATGACCATGTCACCGAACGGGTAGGCAAGGGCCACGACGCCACCAGCGGTCGACAAGTCGGTGTGCCGCCACAGCGGGCCGAGCACGAAAGTCCAGCTCAACAAGAGCAGTGCCGTGCCGATCGCAAGCCCGTCGAGGGTTGCCCGGGCCTTGTGACTGCCCTTTGCGCGCATGCCGGGATGGGACAAGAGCGCGGCTGCGGCGAGCGGGATCGCTCCCAGGTAGCCGACATCGGCCCACGACGGCACGGGCACGGCCACGTTGAGGACGAGGTCGTAGACGGCCCATGTCACCTCGGCGAAGGTCCAGGCACCGAGAGCCAGGCCCAACAGTACCCAGAAACGCCGCTCCGGGCCGCATTGGCGCCGCCCTGCCAACAGGCAGGCGACACAGCCGAACAGGGCTGCGAGAGCAGTGACGATGTCGTCGAAGTAGCGAACGGCGTTGTCACCGCCGAGGTGCAAGGCGAGCCAAAGGGCGAAGATGCCTGTGACTGAGAGCGCTCCGGCGATCGTCGGGAGCTCTGCACGACGTCGGGCATTCGTCATCACCTCGCATGTATCGGCACTTTCGCTCCCCGAAGTAAGCAACTCGTGACCTTTGGCCCTAAACCCGAACCGAGCGGGGCGGAGGTGAATGGGACAGCCGGACCCACCACCTAGGACGTTTCGCCGGAGCCGGATCATCGGTTTCAACTGGGCAAAGTGCGCCTTTTCGCCAGAGCGGCCGGCACCCGGGCTCGCCCCGCGGGTTGTCCCTCACCTCGAAGGTGGGCAGAAGGCCCCAGAGATATCCGAGGCCTCGGGGCCGATCTAGACGGGGGACGGTCGGTGTGGCTCGAGCGGGGGCAGCTCGGGAGGCACCGTCGCCGCGCCGGCGGCTCCGGAGGCGATTAGGGCATGACTCTTGGCTTCGCGAGGCCCCTAGCCGCCGCCGGCCCAGGCAAGCGCTTCCTGTCTGCCGTCGAAGCCGGCGATGTCGACGACGCGGCCGTCGCGCAGGCTCAAGACCAGCCAGGCCAACGCCCGGCCACCTCGCTCCTGTCGGTCTGTCGTCCCGGCTACCACGAGCCCGACGAGGATCTTGTCCCCGACGACGGCGGTGCCGGACACCCTCGCGGTCGCGCCCGCCGCGTGCCCGCGCTCGTACCAGGAGAGGACCTGTTCGCGGGTCTGGCACGGCGGTGAAGGGTCACCCGGAGACCCCCAGCGCACGTTTGGGTCGAGAAGCTCGCCAATTGCGGCCAGGTCGCCCGCCTCCAAAGCCGTGGACACCTGGCGCGCCAACTGCTCAATCGAGTCGGTGCTCTTCGACATGACCTGGCTCCGCGAACCGGGTCTCAGCCGGTGAACTGGGCCGAGGCCGCGTTCGTGTAGATCCGCCAGTCCTCAAGGGTGCTCCAGCCGGTGGCGTCATAAAGCGGCTTGCCAGCCGGAGTCGCCCCCAAGAGCCCGATGCCGGCCCCGTCTGCCCGTGCTCTCGACAGCACGTCAGCCAGCAGCGCCCGGCCGTGACCGCGACGGGCGAAGCGCTCCGGCGTCGCCATGCACCACACGCACACGGCGTCGTCGACGAGCGAGGTGAGCACCGTGGACACCGCTTGGCCGCCTTCGACGAGCAACCAGATCTTCGTGGCGTCGTCTTTCGCATCGAGGGTCTCGGTTATCACCGCCGCGACTTGTGGGGCGAGGCCGAAGGTGGCCGCGCAGAGCTCGACGAAGGCCGCGAAGTCGGCGGCGCCCGCCCGGCGCACGCGGTCGTCGGGGCGCAGTTGCCCGCCACCGAGACTGGAGGACATGAAAGGCATCTCGCCCACGTTCTGCCAGTTCTCGCCCAGGTCGAAGCCCCGGCCGGCGCCGGCCAGCATGAACAAGGTGGGGAACCCGGCCTCTTCGACCCGGCGGAGGGTCCGGGCGGCCGTTGCCTCCTCGCCGGTGTCGACGAGGGCCGCGTTGAGGTCCGGGCTTGGTGCCCCGCTCAGCGCCACCCACCAGCCCACGCCCTGATCGCCAGTCGAGCCTGGACTGTTGGCTATGAACGACAGGCAGCTCTTGCCCATCTGTGCCCGGCGCTTTTCGAGCTCGGTCTCGTCCACGCTTTCGACCTTCCTTTTGCCGAGTGGTCTCAGTCGTAGGCGGCAGATTAGTCGGGACACCTCCCAGATGGCTCCACTGATGGCGCCTTTCCCGGCTGCTCGGCCCGTTTGACTATATAAAGCCGGTGGAAACAGTCGTGTTTTCGGGAGGCTCGACTAAGCTTGGGCCGTGAGCCCGAAGGAGAACCCGCCTGGAGCAAGGCTGCCTGCAGCCGGACTGCCTGGGGCCCGGCTGGTCGACCCGGCCAGTCTCAATGAAGAGCTCGGTGATCCTCAGCTGCGGGTCATCGACGCGACGGCGTTCCTGCGTCGTGAGGTGGTCGACGGCCCCTACAGCGTCGAGAGCGGCCGGGAAAGCTACGAGCAGGCCCATATCCCATCTGCGGTCTTCGCCGACATCCCGGCCAAGATGTCCGACCCGGACTCGCCGTACCGGTTCACCCTGCCCTCTCCGGAGCTGTTCGCGTCCGCCATGGGCGAGCTCGGAGTGGGCGAGCACACCCGCGTCGTCGCCTACGCGCAGGAGTCGCCCATGTGGGCCTCCCGGTTGTGGTGGCTGCTTCGTTACTTCGGTTTCGACGAGGTACGCGTGCTCGACGGCGGCCTCACATCCTGGTGCGAAGCAGGCCTCGCCCTCAGCTCCGCCACGGTGGCCGTCGCGTCGGAGCGATTCGTCGCCCGGCCACGGCCGGAGCTCTTGGCCACGAAGAACGACGTCATCGCGGTCCTCGGCGGCGAGCCGGCCTGCCTCGTCAATGCGCTCACCCCGGCGGCGTTCGCGGGCCTCGGCCCTGGCGCCTACAGCCGGCCGGGCCGGATTCCCGGTTCGCTCAGCGTCCCGGCCCAGGGGTTGGTGGACCCGGTCACATGGCGCTTCTGTCCCCGAGACGAGCTTGCCCTATCGCTCGCCGGCTTGCTCGCGGCGGACCCGGCGACGCCCCTGATCGCCTACTGCGGGGGCGGCATCTCGGCCACCGTCGACATTTTTGTCCTCGCGATGCTCGGTCGCGGCGACGTCCTGCTGTACGACGGCTCCCTCACCGAGTGGAGCGCGGACCCGGCTCTGCCCTTGGAGCTCGGGTGAGCACGCCGGACAAGGCGGTCGTGTTCGACTGCGACGGCGTGCTCGTCGACAGCGAAAAAGCCTGGTTCGTGGGCATCGTCAACGTCTTTGAGAGCCGCGGCATCCACGAGCTCGTCACCGGTCCCGCATCGAGGCTGTACGGAGCCTCGGTCGGCGACGTCGTCACGGTCCTAGAGCGCGAGCTCGGCGAGCCGCTGGACACCGACGCGGTCACAAAGGAGGTCTACGGCGCCATCCTCGCCGCCATCGAAGACGGCGTCGTCGCCATGCCCGGTGCCGTCGAGCTGCTCGAGGCGATCCGCGGGACGCGTCCTTTGGCTGTCGCCTCCAACGGCTCGGCGGAGACGGTGGCGGCCTCGATGAAGGCGGCCTCGATCCCGAACGTGTTCGACACCATCGTCGCTGTCGCGCCGCCGCTTCGGCCCAAGCCCGCCCCTGATCTGTACCTTCGCGCCTGCGAGCTGTTAGAGGTGGTGCCCGGTGAGGCCATCGCCGTCGAGGACTCACTGCCCGGGGCCAAAGCCGCCCGGGCCGCAGGCATGACCGTCGTCGGCCTCGGGCCGGCCGACGGGCTCGCGGTCACGGCCGACCTGGTCGTCCCGGGACTGCTCGACCCGGGCCTGCTCGATCTCCTCGGCTTCTCCTCCTGACGCGGCTAGGTCGCGTCGGCCCGGGCGACCTGTCCCGCGGCGGCGACCTTTTCCTGCAGGTTTCGGTAGCGGGCCAAGATGTCCTCGAGGTCGTTCGGCTCCGACACGGACTCGGCCGCGCTCCGGGCGATCATCTCGCCCTGGCGGAGCAGGGTCCCTCGCTGATCGGCCGAGATCGTCTCCTCCACGACCGAGCTGAGGGCGTCGATCATGTGGATCATCACCACAGCCATGCCCGCGGCGGACTGACGGATCTTGTCGAAGGCACGGTTGGCCATCCGCGCGTAGGACGGGGCGGGCTCGATGAGCCGTACGCGACCGGAGCGGTCCCTGTATATGCCCTCCCCGAGGGTGCGCCCGGTGACCCGCCTCAAGCCCGCCGAGAGCCAGTCGATGCACGTCAGGGCAGTGAAGGTGTCGTTGACCGCGGGCGACAGAGCGCGGATGGCGATCTCGACGAGCTGGTCGATGGCGAAGACCGGATCTTGCATGAGGGTCCGGTGCGGCCCCGTCACGTGCGCCTTGGCGAGCGCGTCAGCGACCTGTTGCGCGGCGCCGCGGGGCCACACCGTGGCGAGCGGCCTCCCGGCGGCGATGAAGTGGCCCGGCCGGTGGGCGAGCTTGATGACGGCGTCGGTCCGGGTCGCGATCTCGACAAGCTGCGCGTAGCCGACGAATTGCAGGTAGCCGCTCGTGAGCGCGGGCACGGTGCCCCCGCGCTCGTTGAGGACCTTCATCATCTCGGCCGAGGAGGTGCCGTAGCCAACCGGTGTCGCCTCGACTTCTGCGGGGGTGCCCTCGGGGAACTCGGCGTCTATCTCCCGTGTCAGGTCGCGGGCGATCCCGGCGATGACCTCGGGCAGCTGGATGGACTTCGCGATGTGGTGGATGAAGTAGATGAGGACGGCTATGTCGACTATGAGGAGGGCCTCGGCGACCACGATCGACAGGTGCGGCACGAACACGCCGCGGTTGCCGCTGATCGCGATCGCGCCGAGGGCGAGGGTCGAGTAGACGAAGGTGGCCACGAACACGCCGAGGGTGACCTGGTTGCCCACGTCGCGCACGAAGTTGCGCATCATGCGGGGACCGAACTGCTGGGAGGCGAAGGTGACCGCCAGGATCGTGATCGAGAACACGACGCCGATGACGGTGATGACGGCCGCGGCTATGGCGATGAGCACCTGGCGCCCGGCGTCCGCGCTCTCCGTCCGCATCCAGAACGGAAGGGTGATGTGCCCGTTGTAGGCCGCCAAGTCGATCTCGTAGGTGATGAGGAACAGCAGCCCGGCGACGAGGACGAGGATGGTCGGCACCATCCACAAGGTCGTGCGGAGTGCTTCCCAGCGCCAGCTGGCTAGCTTGCGGTGCCTCTCCCACGACTGGGCTCCGTTGTTACGCGGGCGCAGGCTCTCGGGCGGCGGGGTGGGCTGCGGGGCAGCTGGGGGGCGGGGATCTGTCATCGGAGTCGGTAAATCAGTTGCCGACCAGGCTTCCCGGCACACCCTTGACCACCAGAGGATACCGATTGGGGCCTCTGCCCGCTCCGGCGATGCCTCCGAGGGCTTGGGCCTGACCGCAGGCGCCCGGGTCGAGACGCGCTCCAAAGAGCGCGATTGACTAGATTTGCCTCGTGCCAGGTCGCCACCGCGACCTTTGAGCAGCTGGCTCGACACGACCGGGGGGATGATGACGGACACGACGGCAGAGGTCTTGTCGAACGGGGCCGCGCTCGGCCATGGCCCTCCCGCGGGGGCTCCGGGCCGGCCCGTCATCCAGATCGTGCCGCTCAAGGGCCTTCCCGTCGTCGCCGTCATCCTCGCCTTCCTCGCCGCCTCGATCGGGTTCAACTGGCAGTGGGGCCTCGATTTCAACCACGTCGCGGGCGGCGCCCTTTGGACGGGGATCGACCTTTTCGTGGGCCTCGTCGTCGGACCGATCCTCGGGCGTCTTTCGATCCCTGCCCGCGCCGAGTTCTCGGCGAGGTTCATGCCGAAGATGGTTCTGCTGATGCCGACGCTCGTCGCCATGACCTTGGCGTCCGGGTTCCAGCTCGCCCTCGACCTCGGCAACTTGAAGGCGACGAGCCCGAACCACGCCTGGCTGGTGGCGTCGTTCATCGTCGTCGGTGTGATGGCGACCATCGCCCTCGGTGTGCTCGAGCCGGCCAACCTCGCCGTCTTGTTCGAGATGCGCAAGCCCCGTCCCAACGGCGAGGTGATCGCAAAGCTCATGAAGCGCTTCATCTACACCGCCGGGATAACCGGTGTCATGCAGGTGGGGACGCTCATCATCATGACCCGGGTGGCGTCGCGATGAGCGCGGCCGCTCCCGCCGGCGCCGCGGACGCGACCACTGCCGAGCGGCGTTTCCCGCCCGTGGCCGAGGCTGGCGTCGCCGCCTTGGGGCTGATCGTGATCGGTGGCATCTACATGGCGTCTTACGCCCCGCGCCGGGCGCCGCTCGTGCTGCCGGTCATCCTTGCTGTTGCGAGCGCGGTCTTGGTGCTCGCGGACCTCGTCGTGTTGAGCCGGACGAAGGACTTCGCCTGGGACAAGTTCTTCCTCGTCGGCAGATGGACCCTGCTCTCCTATGTGATCGCCGCCGGCCTGATCGAGTTCGCCTTCGTCAAGGACCACACCCGGGGAGGCCCGCTCGTGGTGATCACGGCGATGCTCGTGCTTTTCGCAGTCATCGTCCCTCTCATCATCAGCTTCACGGTCGCGCGCTACAACTCGGGCGGGCCGGACACCGCCTGAGCCGCATGTGCGGCCGCCTGCCAGGGTTCTGGCACTGCGGCGGGCGATGTTCCATGCTCGGGAGGTGAAGGACGAGCCCGCTCAGCCGGCGGCCAAGGCACCGGCCACCGCCACCGGGCGGGCGGCGCGGTCCACGAGGCACCGGAGCGAGACCTACGTCGCCCGACGGTCACCTGCTCTCCTGGTCTCGGGGCTGAAGAGTCTCGCGAAGCTCCTCTACGAGGCGCGCTGGACTTTGCGGGTCATGTCGGTGACGGCCGCGGCTGCCGGCGCGGCTTGGGCCCTGTGCAGCCCGCTTGGGACCGTCCCGGCCGCGTTCGGTGCCGCATCGGCTGTATATGCCGTGCAGCTGACCGTTCGCACCTCGGTGCTCGACGGCGCCAAGCGGACGGTGCTCATGAGCCTGAGCGTCTTCCTCGCCGTCGCGATCTTGCGGATCGTGGGGCTCTCCGCAGTCGCGGTGATCGCCCTTGTTTTCGTGTCGCTTGGCATCGGCCAGCTCTTGCGGCTCGGCTTGAGCGGCTCGCTGCAGATCCCGGGCACTGCCATCTTCATCCTTGCCCTCGGGACCTCGATGACGACCGTCGAGGTTTTCGACCGTGTCTGGGCGACGCTGATCGGGGCCGTCGTCGGGGCCGCCGCCTCCTATGTCGCCTACCCCGGAGACCCCCGGGCACGGGCTCGCCGCGCCCTCGCCGAGCTCGCCGGCTCGATCGCCGAGCTCCTCGCCGAGATGAGCGTCGGGGTGCAAAGGGTCCCCACTGCGACCGAGACCGACCTGTGGCTCGCCCGATCGCGCGGCCTGGAGGAGGACCTCGAGCATGTGCGCCCTTTGGTCGACGAGGCCGTGGCCTTTTTGAGCGTGGACATATTCGGCCGCAAGACGGGCTCTTCGGAGCTGTCCCAGCTGCTCGCCGCCCTCACCCATTCGGTCGCCCAGGTACGGGCCATTGCCCGCACCTTGTTCGACCACCGCCTCGACGGGGCGCCGCGGCTGCCTGCGAGCCTCGCCGAGGTGCTGTCACGGACCGCGCATGCCTACCACGCCCGGGCCGAGGCCTTGCAAGGAGACGACCCGAACGTCGACGCCGCCCTCGAAGCCGTGCGCCAGGCCCGGCGCGAATCACTCCGCAGCCTGCGGCGGGTGGATCAGACCGGCTCGTGGGTCGTCTCGGGGGCCATATTGACCGAGGTCGACCGGATGGTCCAGCAGCTCGAGGGCGATGCCCCTGCCCTCGTGCTTAAGCCCGAGACCCGCCGCCGGCCGCACCTTGGCAGGAGGCGCAACAAGCTCGGCGAGCGCGGCTGACACCGGGCGCAGCAGGCAAGGACCACCTCGCAACTATCGTGGTACCAGCTCATCTCGAGCGGCGGCGAATCCGAGCATGTCGGACCCAGATCGGGGGCTCAAATGGGACCCGAACCACGATGAAGATCGAGTACAAAGTGCGCGAGTGGCATACAGGATCGGTCCACGCGGGTGAGACCGGTGCCCTCGGCCTGGAAGCGATGTTGAACGAGCCGGAGCTTTCCGGCTACCGCCTCCACACGGTGCTGGGGGGGATCGACCAGTCGCTGCTGATCTTCACCAAGGAGTCGGCGGACTCCTAGATACTGTCGGCAGAGATGACGCCTCCGTTGGCCACGTGTTCGGTCCATCCCGACCCGTTGAAGTAGCGCAGCTCGTTGCGGCCGGTCGGGTCGGCGAGCCAGGCCGTGAGCGGGCTTCCCGCCGGGGCAGCCTGTACCGGAATCGCCGGGCGTGCGAGCGCCCGGGCTTTAGAGTAACCCGGCACGGGCTCGAAGTCGTTGCCGTCGTCCGCGGCGCGCTGGCGGCCCGGCCCCAGCCGCGGTGACCAGGCGACGATGGACAGCACGGTGCCGAATATCGCCACGAAGACGATCGACATGAGCGTCACGAGGAACGCCACGAAGACGCTGACGCCTCCCCAGACGAGGGGATGGATGTGCCATGGGCTGTTGCCGGTCCGGCGCTTGTAGGCGTTCGAACGGACGAAGGCCAGCATCCCGAACACGAGGCCCAAGGCGACGTACAAGCTTGCCCGGACAAAGACCAGGCCAGTCATTCTCACCAGAGGAGTCTACGTCCCGTCCTCGCCAAAGGCGACGGTCCCCACCGGGGCGGTGCCGGGCAGCCGGCGAGAACGGCTCGTCAGGGGGCGAAAGGGAACGAGGCGGTCGCCGAGACGGCTCCGCCTTTTTCGATCACGTAGCCCTCGTAGCCGTCCTGCTCCTCGATGAAAGACAGGCCTTCGCTCCCGGCGACGAGCAGAGCCGTGGCAAGGGCATCGGCCAGCCACAGCTCGGGCCCGGTGACTGTGGCTGACTTGCACCGGGTCTCCGCCCGCCCCGTGTACGGGTCGATGACATGCTCGCCCCGCTCGTAGCAGCCCGAGGTGGCGACGGCGCCGGGCGACTCGACGACACAGGCGAGCCGGTCGCCTGCCCATGGGTCACGTACACCGATCCTCCAGCAAAGGCCGTGCTCCGGGCCGCCGAAGGTGGCGAGGTCGCCCCCAGCGCTCACCATGGCGGCGCGGACGCCGGCGACACGCAGCTCGTTGAGGGCACGGTCGGCCGCCCAGCCCTTGACAAGGCCGGTCGGGTCCAGCCCCCCCGGCATCGTCCAAGGATCGAACCAGCCGCCCGAGAGATCACGGGCGAGCCCGCACAGTCCCAGCACCTCGGTGATCTCCGCCGGGACGTTGTCGATCGAGATCTCATTCCTGCGCAGAAGGCTCATCGGACTGTTCGGCTTCCAGGTGCTGAACACGGCGTCGGCCCGGTCGAGCTGCGCGCAGGCTCTCGACAAGGCGACGTGCGCCTTGTCGAGCGCGGCCTCGCCGACGCGGACGTCGAAAGAGACGATTGTGCCCATGACCGCGTGGATGCGGCGTAGCGCGCCCTCTGTCCCGGTCCCGGGGCCGGCCTCACCGCTGGTGCTGGTCACGGTCGCGCGGGTGCTAGATGCCCAGTTTGTCTAAAGCGGCCTGCAGGGACTGGACGTAGGCCTGGCTGGTGAACGTCGCCCCCGAGACGCCGTTGATGTTGGCGCTTTGGGCCTGGAGGGCCTGGCTGTTGAGCTGCGGCTCGGCGTAGGCGTTGACCTGGTAGGAGCGGGCGTCGTAGGCAGTGTCGATCACGGGCTGGACGCTCGTGATCTTTCCGCCGGTGGCAGTGACCTTGAGCTCCAGCTCTCCGTAGCGGTACTGCACATCGGCGCCGACGGCAGTGCGGACCCCGCTCGGGGTCGTCGTCGAGGTCGAGGTCGAGCCGGACGAGCCCGGTGCGGTCGTCGTCGACGTCGCCCCGCTGGAGCCGGAGGGCGTGGTTGTCGGCGTCGTCGTGGTCGAGGTCGTGCCGCCGGGCGGAGCTCCCCTGCTGCCCGGGAGCCCCGACAGCAGGCTCGAGCCGGGCTGTTCGGTGTGGAACCCGAGCACCGCAGCCAGGCCGGCAGCAGTCGCGGCCAGGACGATGGGCGCACGCTTCATTGCAGTCTCTCCCAGCAAGATCGGGGGTCGGTCTGGATGGACATGGATGTGGACATGGACATGGATGTGGACATGAGCCTTGACACGGGCGCGGACACGGGCGCGGACGCGGGCATGGAAATGGACGCGAGCATGGTCAGAACGCGAATGACTCGCGGTGGACGCGGTCGCGGCTTACCCCGAGCCGGCGGGCGGTGGTGACGACGCGGTTGGCGAAGCCTTCGGGGCCACAGACATACACGTCTCGCTCGGCGATGTCCGGGACCAGCCTTAAAAGGTGGCGGGCGTCGAGGCGCACTTTTTGCCGGGTGCCGACGAGCACGTGCAGCTGGCCGCCCCGGGCCTGTACGAGCGCGGCTATCTCGCCTTGGAAGACGACTAGGTCGGAGCTGGGAGCGCGAAGCACGACGACGACGTCGACGGCGCTCGGCAGGCCCTCGAGAAGGGCGCGGATGGGCGTGACGCCGACACCGGCCGCCATCAGCAGGACCTTGTTTCCACGGCGGGAATGAGGGGTGACGGCCCCATAGGGCCCTTCGATCGCCACGCGGGTGCCGACCGGGAGCTCTGTCAGGGAATCGGAGTGGTCGCCGAGCGACTTCACCGTCACGCGCACATAAGGGGGCTGAGGGAGCGCCGAGAGCGAATAGGGATGGGCCTGCCACCAAAGCTGCGGCCGGAGAAAGCGCCAGTGGAGGAACTCGCCCCCGACGACCGGGAGCCGCTCGAGGTGGCGCCCGGCGCAGATGACAGAGACGACCTCGGGGCCTTCTCGTCTCACCTCCACGACTCGGAGGCGGTGGTAGACGGTGCGCCAGAGCGGGAGCAGCACGCGGTACACGAGCACGACGCCTGCGGTCGAGGCCCAGATGGTCACCCAGAAGATCCTCGCCAGGGGGTGCCCGACGAACGAGACACCGTTCGCCAGCTGATGGGCGAAGGCGAGGGCTATCGCGAGGTAGGTGTAAAGGTGCACGGCCCACCAGGTCTCATAGCGCATGCGCGAGCGGGCGGCCCGAAACGACGTCACGCCCGCCATCACCAATAGGCCGAAGGCGACCGTCGCCATGAGGACGTCCGGGTAGGACTTGAGCAGGATGGCGAACTCGTGCCAGGGCCCGATCGCGGACTGCTGCGCGTATCCGATCGTGATGAGCACAGCATGTGACCCGAGCAGGACTATGGGCCACGGACCGAGGCGGCGGTGCCACCGCACGAGGCGATCCTGGCCGACGACACCCTCCAGCCAGGGCAGCCTCGAGATCAAGAGCAGCATGACCAAGAGCAGGTAGCTGCCAGTCAGGCCGGCGAGCTGGCCGGCGGCCGTGGCGAGGCCGCCCGGTCCCTCTAGCGCGCTTCGGGTCTCGAAGATGAGCCCGAGGCCGACAGAGACGCCGAATCCCGCGGCTATAAGCGCCGTGACGGCGTTGGCAGCCCATTCTGGGCGTCCCGGCCTGGGGTCGACCGGTCGCGAGCTCATGGCCACAGCTTGGCCGGGTCGCCTGGGCTCGAAGTCAAGAGAACCTGAGGACCAGCTGTGAACCAGGCCCTTGCTAGGCCCACCGGTCTAGTTTGTCCCCTCGAGATGTTCACTGACGGTTTGCCCTTGCTGCTGGGATCGCTTGCGATCGTCCTGTTCCTCGCGGCTGGCGTCATTTTGAACCTCGCCTCCCGCCGCGCGACGCGGGTGCTCGAGGACGTCGATGTCTCAGACGGCCTCATCGACAGCTACGTAGGTGGCCTGCGCTGGCCGCTGCCGGCTGGCCTCGGCACGACGAACATGCCCCCCGTGCTCGTCGGCCTCGAACTGTACCCGTGGGGGCTTCGCATCGGCGCCCGCTGGTCTTTTCTGTACCCGTTCATGCCGGTTTGGTACGCGCGCTACGACGAGCTCCTCGTAGCCGAGCACGCGAAACGCGGCCTGCGGATCTCGAAACGGGCGTCCGACGGCGTGCGCCTGCGGGCTCACGTCGCGGGTGCCCCGGTGATCTTTTGGACCTCGAACTGGAGCGGCCTGCTCGACACCCTCGAGGCACAGGGCGTCACCGTCGTCCGCCGGGCGACGCCTACGGGCGCCTGGTCGAACGACTGAGCCCCGGAGCTCGCATGAGGGGCGCCGCCTCGGGGCTCAAAGACCGTAAAAGACGCGTTCGACCACCTTGCGGCTTCGCCGGGTGACGCGCCGGTAGGACTCGCGGAGGTTCGTCGGTGTTGTCCCGAGGCTTCGGGAGAGCCCTGACAGAAGCTCGGGCTGGCGGGGCATGGCGTCAGCTCCGCTCCCGACCACGCCCCCGGCGCCGGCGACGTAGTTGCCCACGAGGTGCCAGCGGTTGCGCGTTCGTGAGCAGAAGCGGAAGGCGTCTTTGAGCGTCGCTGCATCTGAAGTGCTGAGCGCCCCGACGCGCTCCAGGCGGTTCAGCGCGTCGCGGGTCGAGGTGGATCTCGTCCCCGTGCGTAGCTGCAGGAGCTGAGCGGTCCACTCGACGTCGCTGAGCGAGCCCCGGCCGAGCTTCAGGTGGAACTGCGGGTCGTCGCTGATCGGGATCCGCTCTCGTTCCACGCGGGCTTTCATCCTGCGGATCTCACGCTCGGCGGCCTCGCCGATCGGCGAGCCCCAGACGGCCTGGTCGGCCAACACCACGAACCGGTCGAGCACCGCCGAGTCGCCGGCGACCGGCCTCGCCCGCAGCAGCGCTTGGCGCTCCCAGGTGGCACCCCAGCGCCGGTGGTACTCCTCGAACGCGTCCAGGCTGCGCGCGAGCGGGCCTTGGCGACCTTCGGGACGTAACGAGGCGTCTACGCGGACGATGCCCTCGGCGGGCGTCGTCCCGTTGCAGAGCCGGAACAGGGCCGTCGCCGCCTGCTCGGCGGCTTCTTGGTCCGCCCGGTTCGAGCCCTCGTAGACGACGAGGACGTCGAGATCGCTCCCGTAGGCGATCTCCGCCCCGCCGAAGCTGCCCATCGCGATCACCGCCATCGGCACGCGGGGAGCCACCGCGTGCAGGCCTGCGGTGACGACTGCCGCCCCGAGATCGGAAAGGGCGCGGCCGGTCTCGCGCAGGCCCGCGAGCCCGAGGATGTCGCGCGATGCGATGCGCACCGTCTCGATCTCGAAAAAGTGCCTGAGCGAACGCGCCCGGCGGTCAGGCCCCTGCCCGGCCGCGATCAGCGCCCGGCCGACAAGCTCGTCGGGTTCGACGGCGCCGAGGCCCGCCTTGTCGTCCAACAGCTCCACGAAGTCTGGGTTGCGGGCAATGATCTCGCCGAGGCGCCGGCTGGTGCCGAGCAGGAGGCACAGGCGCCGCGCCACCTCGGGCGACTCGCGGAAAGCGGTGACGAGCAGGTCGCGCCGGTGCGGGCCCCCGGCGAGGGTCCGAAGCCCCATGAGGCCCTGGTCGGGATCGGGCGACTCCGAGAGCCAGTCGAGCAGGATCGGCAAGAGCTGCTGCATGAGCCTCGAAGAGCGGGTGAGCCCTCGCGTGAGCTCGCTCAGGGCCTGGCGCGTCCGCTCGGCATCGGCGAAGCCGAAGGCGGTGAGACGCTCCTCGGCGACCTCGGGGGCAAAACCGTGCTCGGCCTCCTCCTGTTCGCCCTCGGCGGCGAGCGCGGGCCGAGCCGGGCCGGCGGCGAAGGCCTCGAGCAATGGCCTGAAGAACAGGCGCTCGTGGATCGCCCTGCTGGCGCCCTGGTGGCGGGCGAGGACGGCGTCGAAGCGGTCGGCCGGCGTCTCCTCCGGCCGGCCCCGGAACCCGAGTACCCGCGCGAGGCGGTCCCGCGACTCGCGGTCGGCCGGCACGGTGTGCACCTGGGCTTCCTCGACGAGCTGGAGGCGGTGCTCAACGGTGCGCAAAAAGCCGTAGGCGATGGCGAGCGCAGCCGCGTCCTCGGCGGCGACGTAGCCGGCCTCGGCCAGCTCCGACAGCGCCGGGAGCGTGGCGCGGAGGCGCAGCGCAGGGTCCCTGCCACCGTGGACCAGCTGCAGCAGCTGCACGGAGAACTCCACGTCCCTTATCCCCCCGCGGCCGCGCTTGAGCTCGCGGTGGTCGAGTCCCCGGCGCGAGATGGCCGCCTCGGCGCGGGCTTTGAGCGTACGCAGCTCGGCGAGGTCGTCGGCGCCGAAACGCCTCGCCCACAGGTGCTCTGAAGCCGCCTTTTCGAAGGACTGACCGGTGGCCGGGTTGCCGGCGGAGTGGCGCGCCTTCAACAGGGCCTGGAACTCCCACGGGCGCGCCCAGCGCTCCCAGTAGGCCACATAGGAGGCGATGGAGCGGACGAGCACGCCCGAGCGGCCCTCCGGGCGCAGGTTGGTGTCGATCCGGTATGCCCGAGAGGCGATCGCCACAACGGCGCGGGCCAGAGCGGGATCCACCTCGGCCCCGTCGGCGGCCACGAGGACGACGTCGACGTCGCTCGCGTAGTTGATCTCCTCGGCGCCGTGCTTGCCCATGGCGATGACCGCCAGGTTGTCGGAGGCCCCCGCGAGGCCGACGGCCCCGGCGAGCACCCGGTCAGCGACATAGGAAAGAGAGGCCGTCGTTTCCTGGAGGCCGTCGAGGCCGACGAGATCCCGGGCGGCCACCTCCAAAAGCGAGAGCTGCTTGCGCCGGACCAGCTCGTCGGGGTCCGCGGCCTCGGCGGGGTCGAAGCCGAAGCGGGCCGGCCCCGGCGAACGCACATGGGAGAGGACCTCGATCGCAGCCGGGTCCGTCACGATCACCCGCGAGAGCGACTGGCTCCCCGAAGCGACTGCCGCGAAGCTCGCCGCCAGCACCGGGTCCGACCCCAGGCGCTCGGCGGCGGCGGGGAAGGCAGTGAAGAGCTGGTCGGCGACGAGGCGAACCGTGTCGGGGGCCGCAGACGAACGAACGAGCTCCTCGGGCAGCTGTGGCATGGGCATCGGCGGGGAGTCCTCTGCCGGCAGGCTAGCGCCTAAGCCGGGCCGAGCCCGGGGCCACCGGTAAGATTTGTCGTGTGACCAGCCTTAGAGTCGCACTCTGCCAGTTGGACGTCACGGTCGGCGACCTGGAGAACAACACCGAGAAGGTGATCGCCCAGATCGCCCAGGCCGAGGCGGCGGGTGCCGACCTGGCGGTGTTCCCCGAGCTCGTCCTTACCGGCTACCCGCCCGAGGACCTCTTGCTCGAGCCGGGCTTTGTCGAGGGGAACCTTCTCGCCCTCGAGAAGGTCGCGGCCGCAACGCAGCGTTGCGCGTCGGTGGTCGGCTTTGTCGAGGAGGACGGGGACCTCTACAACGCCGCGGCCGTCCTTGCCGCTGGCGAGGTGAGAGGGGTCGTGCGCAAGCAGCTGCTGCCCAACTACGGCGTATTTGACGAGCGGCGCTATTTCGCTCCCGGTGAGCGCCATGACCAGCTCTTTTCGATCGCCGGGGTACGCGTGGGAGTGACGATCTGCGAGGACGCTTGGAGCCCGTCTGGACCCGTGGGGCGCCTCGGCGAGGGCGGTGCCGAGCTCGTCGTGACGCTGAATGCCTCCCCGTACCGGGCTGGCATCTTGGCCCAGCGCGAGCGGATGCTGGCCACGCGGGCAGCGGACGCCTCCGCGGCGCTCTGTTATGTCAACCTCGTCGGCGGCCAGGACGAGCTCGTCTTCGACGGGGCCTCGATGGTCTTTGACCACGACGGCGACCTTGTCGCCTGCGCCCCGCAGTTTCGCGAGGCACTCGTCATCTGCGACCTTGCCGTCCACCCGGTGTTCCGCAAGCGGCTCTTGGACCCGAGGGGTCACGAGGGCATGTCCGCCCTGCCGCTCACGGTGATCTCTAGGCCGTCGGCGCCGGAACCTTCGCCGGCCACCGCGGCCCTCCGCCAGGGGTTCCCGCCCCGCCTCGGGCGCGTCGCCGAGGTCTACGAAGCCCTCGTGCTCGGCACGGCCGACTACATCGCGAAGAACGGCTTCAGCGACGTGCTGGTAGGGCTCTCCGGGGGCGTCGACTCCTCGCTCGTAGCCACCATCGCCGTCGACGCCCTCGGGGCTGAGCGGGTGCACGGGGTCTTGATGCCATCCCGGTTCTCCTCCGACGGCTCGGTGTCCGATGCCGCCGCGCTTGGCGCCAACCTCGGTATCGGCACCACCACCGTGCCGATCGAGACGGCTCACAAGGTGATGCTCGAGATGCTCGAGCCGGTGTCTGTCGACGGGAACCCGGCGGCCGGCCTTGCCGGTGAGAACCTTCAGGCACGGATCCGGGGCGTGATCTTGATGGCCATCTCCAACGAACGGGGATGGCTCGTGCTCACCACCGGGAACAAGAGCGAGATGGCCGTCGGCTACGCCACCTTGTACGGGGACATGGCAGGGGGCTACGCCCTTTTGAAAGACGTCCCGAAGACGCTCGTCTACGAGCTGTGCGAGTACCGCAACTCGCTTGCCGGCACCGACCTCGTCCCGCTGGCGGTCATCACCAAGGCGCCCTCGGCCGAGCTGCGGCCCGATCAGCGAGACGACGAGAGCCTTCCGCCCTACGAGGTGCTGGACCCGATCCTCGAGGGATATGTGGAGCAGGACCTCACCGTCTTCGACCTCGTCGCGGCGGGCTTCGACGAAGCGACCGTGCGCCGGGTGATCGA
>Ga0182015_10001856_pt1 | contig 26889 bp, 16 predicted proteins | sample 712P3MmetaG_FD_120478 | JGI IMG/M metagenome (GOLD analysis project Ga0182015, IMG submission 120478) | Permafrost microbial communities from Stordalen Mire, Sweden - 712P3M metaG | ecosystem: Environmental > Terrestrial > Soil > Wetlands > Permafrost | place: Sweden: Stordalen | collected...
AGCCTACGATGGACTAGGTTTGACAGAAGAATCCCTAGAAAACGACACCGCGGCTCTTGAAGACTACAAGAAGGCGATCGAGATCGCTGACCAGAAGGGACTCAAGTTCGACGCTCCCTACATCAACTTGAGCGCTTACTACAACCGCTTTCACAAGCCCGATCTCGCACTGCAGTACGCTCGAAAGGCCATCAAACTGGATCCGAACAACGACCTCGGCTACTACCAAATGGGTAGGGCCTACCAGACGCTCGGCCAGTTGGATCAAGCCGCGGAGGCTCTGCGCAGTGCGATTTCAGACAATCCGGTGAGTCCGGCCTCCGCCCGCTATTACTACGTTCTAAGCCAGGTCTATCGCAAGCTCGGGCAGGAAAAGGAAAGCGCGGTGGCCCTCGACCGCTTTCTTGAGCTGAAACGTGCCGCCGACCTTGTCGATAAGAAATTGCTCGAGAACCGCCGACTCCCGGCCTCCGATTCCGGAGCCGCTAACAAGCAGTGAGTTTGGCGCTGCGACCGACGCTGAGCCACGTCTCCAACTAACCGCGAGATCCGAAGGGATCTTGCCGCCATGTTTTCGTAAGTCGTACCACAACTTCTCGTGATGTTGGCTGAACTATGGGCCGGAAGGGTTGGGAGTTATTTCGCATATATTGCAGAACAGCAAGCTGCTCACCAGATTGGGAATTGCGTTCCTGTTAGCCGGCGTCCTGGCGTCGCCGCTACTGATGACGGGTCTTCCTCTTCCCGAATCAAATCAGGCCACTCGATCGTCCGCTTCACCCTTGACTCTGGATGAAGTCATACGGCTGATCAAGCAAAGCAAGAGTCAGTCGCAGTTGATCGCTTCCACGATAACGGAACGCGGTGTCGACTTTGAGATGGAGGAGAAAACCGAGAAGAAGCTGCGAAAAGTCGGGGCGGATGATGCGCTCATTGCTGACATCTGGCAGGTCACACCCAGTGGCAAGGCCCGTATGCGCGCGATTTTGACCAGTCCAACCGGGGTTGATTTGCAGGCCTCTGCCGACGAAGCATTGGCCTTGCAGGGCATTCAGAAAGAGAGTTCGCCCGACCGCCGTCTTCAAATGGTGGACGCATTCGAGAAGAAATTCCCGAATAGTCCGCTCTTGTCTTATGCCGACACGGAAGCGGCGAAAGTTCACCAGGAGAAGGGGGATTACGAGGAAGCCGTTCAATATTGCCGGAAAAGCCTGAAGATTGACCCCGACAACACCTTCTCTCTAATCATTTTAGCTTCGGTCCTGCCGCAGCCCAAGTTGCTGAAACTAGATGCGAATCAAGCTCGAGCGATGCTGTCGGAAGCAGCAGGGGATGCCAATCAAGCCCTGGTACTGCTCGAAAAGTTGCGGAAGCGCCCAGACGAAAGCGACGAGCAATTCGAGGCGCGCAAGGGAGCCCTGGCGGCCGATGCCCACTTTGCTCTGGGAATGGAGGAAATGCAGGAAGACCAGTTCGACAAAGCTGTGGCGAATTACCAAGCCGCGATTTCGTCGAACAGGAAGCCGACCTTCCAGTACTACTATCGCCTGGCAGAAGCGTATGCCAGCGAGGGCCATATCTCAGAGGCGATCCAGGTGCTCCAGAAGGCCTCGGAGATAGGCCGCGGCACGCCGATGCAGAAATATGCCGACGACTTCATCACTGAATTACAGAAAAGGACCAATTGAATCCGAATTCCTTTCTCAGGTTCAAACGCCCTCGATAACTCAGTGCGGTGTGAGGATGTGTAGGCGCATCCCGGCCGCTTCTTCGGCATTAAGTTGCTTGACGATCTCCAACTCTTTATCGGCATCGTCCGGCCTGCCGATGCGGCTGAACAGCATCCCGAGTTGGTAGTGGGCCTTGACTGAATTCGGATTCAAGCGAACTGCGTTCTCGAGCGCCTGTTGAGCCTCTGGGTACTTTTGCTGTTTCACGAGGACTCCGCCTAGGGCTTCGTATGCCGCAGCGTAGTCTGGACTCCGGCGCAATGCCTCCTGTAAAGTGGCAGCTGCCTGATCATTCTGGCCCCTCGCCTCCGCGACCAGCCCCAGGTAGTAGTAGGCAGCACTCTGGTTGGGCTGAAGCTCGATACTCCTACGGAGATACTTTCCGGCCTCATCTAGTCTTACTTCGAGGTAAAAGAGCGAGCCCATCGCATAGTTCAACGCCGAGTCATTCGGGTGTTTCGCCAGCAACGTCTGGAAAATCTTGCCGGCTGCCTCATATTGCTTCTTGGAGACGTCGGCAGACGCCAGCACATACGCGTACGAATCGTTGTTGGGTTGCAAACTTGCTGCCTTTTGAAGCGAGGAGATCGCATCGTCGAGCAGATCCAATTCTAAGCAGGTCTTTCCAAACTCGAATAATATTTCGGCATTATCGGGCTGCTGGCGTTTGGCCCTGATCAAATAAGCCAGCGCCTTTTCAGAATCTTGTTGCTGCGTAGATATTTTGGCGAGCTGCAACAGACAGGGAACGCAGTTGGGGTTTAGGCTGAGCGCCGCTTCATAACTGGAGAAGGCCTGGCCCAAGTCTCCCTTCGCGAAGTAGAGGCTGGCAAGAGTTAAAGCCATCTCGTAGGAGACTTGCCCAGCGCTTTTTGCCTTCTCCAGGACGCGAAGGGCTTCCTGATTGAGTCCACACTTTACCAGTATGGAGGCAAACTCCGTGCTGGTACTTGCCAGGGGCGCTGGCAATAGATCCCAGTCATGCACCATAGGAGGTAGGAGGTCTGTCTGTTTGAGGCCGGCATAGTCTTTAGCAAGAAGCAGAATGCCGTCGGGAGAACGGCGGAACTCCGCAAGAACAGGTTCAGCGGCGCGTAAAGAGGCGCTGAAATTGCCGGTCTCGCTCTCGAGTTGCGCCAGTGCGAAGCGCGCCTCCTGGTTGTTGGGATCAACACGGAGAACTTTTCCGAATATTTCTCGCGCCTGAGTCTGTTTTCCGGTAACGGCATAGACTTCGCCCAGCGCCACGCGGGCGCCCACCAAACCAGGATTCAGCTCTAGAGCCTTATTCAGGAACTGTGCCGCCTCCGCATAGTTCTTTTGACGGAACCGGATGGCACCCAATGTGGCCCAAGCCGCAGGGCGGCTGACCGAGTCGCGAAGAGCCAGTCTTGCTTCCTTCTCTGCGCCCTCCAGATCGCCCGCATTCATCAATTCTGTTGATTGTTGAACTTGATCTAAATCCGCCGGAGCGGCGGTTGAGGCGTGGGCGGGTGGCAGAAACAGGCAAATCAAGAGTGCAAGCTGCCGATACCCTCGTCCAACATGGAAGCCCGGGAACTTAGGATGCAGGTCGGAATCACTCATGAAAGATGGCACGATCCTTGCATTGGGCCTTAAGGTGCGGCGATCTCTCGCGTTATCGTTGCTCCGGACCAACGAGGGGCTCCTGCGTTTCAAGGTTGGACAAAGCGTCGTTCGGGTGCTACTGAGGCTGCGCGCACCTTCCACTGTCTGCTCGCTTTCGCGTTGATTGTCGAGTCCGCGCAGGACCAAGACCATTACATATTACCCAAGGGTGTGCTTTCCTCATTCTTGCCCTGATTTCGTTCTTTCGTTTCTATTTCTAAGATGTTTCCAAATATTTCTATTTATTTCGACCGCGATTGCAGTATATTGCTTTTGGGTGCGGGTCCGCGAGGGTCGATTTGATTCAGGAGTGCGTAAGAGAAGCGCTGTTGGCCCAGTGCAAGCGGGAACAAAAGGGAGACTCCTGGGTTGTCCGATCTGCTTCGTGCGAAATCTTTCATCAGTCCCGTTACACGGCAAACGAGGGGACGGCGGCTTGACCTGAGCACGCTCCCGCGCAGGAGTCGGGCGTCCCAACAGTGGCAACGACCTGGCGTTTAGCCGCAGCCTATTCAGATCAGCCTATTCAGATCAGTGCACCGGCGCATGTCAGCGGAGGTTGGACCGCATAGAAATCGAGCAACAAAGGTAGGCGTCTTTCTAAGGAGCCAACATGCAACTACTGCGCTCGTCGAAGTTATTCATTGTAGCTTTACTCGGACTATCGAACGCGATGGCTAAGGATTTTCGTCCGCCTGCCGTGCCATTGATCGCGAGCAGCCCGTATTTCAGCGTATGGTCGATGGCTGATCGGCTTACCGACGACGTTCCCCGCCACTGGACAGGAACTCCGCAATCGCTCAGTAGCCTGGTTCGCATCGACGGCAAACCTTACCGAATTATGGGCACGGACCCGGAAGGGATACCGGCGATGGAGCAGCGTAAGGTCCAGGTGCTGCCCACTCGGACGGTTTACGAGTTCGAAGCCGGAGGCATCGGAATCACGCTCACGTTCATGACTCCGGCGTTGCCGTCCGATCTGGATGTGATGTCGCGTCCGGTGACCTACGCGACCTGGACGGTGCAGTCAAAGGACGGGATGGATCATGCGGTCTCGCTCTATTTCGACGCTTCGGGCGAGCTCGCAGTTGACACTAGCACGCAAGAAGTTGTGGCTTCACGACTCCGATTCGGTGGCGTCACAGCCCTACGCGTAGGTAGCGAGCAGCAGCCCATTTTGCAGAAGACCGGCGACTGGCTAAGGATCGACTGGGGGTATCTGTATGTAACGGCACCTGCGGGCGCCGGCACGGACCAAGTGATCACTACCTGGCGCGAAGCCCGAAGCGGTTTTGCTGAGACAGGGTCGATACCAGCCGATGATGTGGAGACGCCAGCGCCTGCTGGGGAGAGTCGGCGGGACGGTCCCACGCTGGCGTACCGCTTTGATCTTGGCAAGGTGGGCTTGAGTCCTGTGTCGCGATATGTGGTTTTGGCCTATGACGAGAGATACTCAGTGCAATATCTGGATCGCTGGCTTCGGCCCTACTGGCGGCGAAAAATTACTTCTATTGCCAGTCTGCTCGAAGACTCCATGCGAGATTACGAGTCGCTCACGGCTCGGTGCCGGCAATTTGACCAAGAACTCATGGCAGACTTGGGGCGCGTGGGTGGGGAAAACTATGCAGTTCTCGCGGCGCTGGCCTACCGGGAGTCCTTCGCGGCTCAAGGTTTGGCGGAGGACTATGATGGCACGCCGCTCTCGTTTCCGAAAGAGAACTCAAGCTGTGGAGCGGTCTCGACCGTAGACGTGATCTACCCAGCTGTGCCCATCCTGCTGCTGTTCAATACGACTCTGCTGAAGGCATCCCTGACCCCGTTGCTGACTTTCGCGGAAACGTATCACTGGCCCTACCCCTTTGCGCCCCAATACCTAGGATATTACCCGCGAGCCAATGGCCCCGCGGAGGTTGCGGACCGGCCGGTAGAAACTCGCATGCCGGTGGAAGAGAGCGCCAACATGATCCTCATGGCGGCAGCGATTGCCAAAGCCGACGGTAACGCGGACTACGCGGCCAAGTACTGGCCACTGTTTTCAAAGTGGGCCCAGTATCTCGAAGAGAAGGGTCTGGACCCGGAACGACAGCTTGTCACGGACGACTTTACCGGGTTACTGGCGCACAATGTGAATCTCTCCCTGAAGGCTATCTCTGCCCTGGGGGCCTACGCCGCCCTTTGTGAGATGCTCGGCAAGAAAGCGGAAGCTGCCTCCTATCGTAAAGTGGCGCAACAATATGCTCAGGAGTGGCAGCACATGGCCGCGGATGGCGACCATTCCCGGTTAGCGTTCGACCAGCCGAATACGTGGAGCCAAAAATACAATCTCATATGGGACAAGCTGCTGGGTTTGAACTTGTTTCCGCCAGAAGTGGCCCGTGCGGAGATTGCGTTCTACAAGACGAAGCAGAATGCTTACGGTCTTCCGCTCGATTTTAGAGCGCAATACACGAAACTGGACTGGCTGCTGTGGACGGCGACGCTCTCCGATAACCCAGCGGATTTCGAGGCGTTTGTTTCTCCCGCCTATAAGTTTGCGAACGAAACTCCCGACCGCGTGCCTCTCACTGATTTCTACGAGACCGACACCGGAAAACATCGTGAGTTTCAGGCGCGCTCTGTCGTCGGGGGCATTTTCATTAAGATGCTGGCCGATCAAGCGACCTGGAAGAAGTGGGCCGGACGAGCGGTTACACCCGAAAACTAGTTGCCATTCAGGCTTCTAGCGCTCAATTCTAGTCGGCAGCTTACTTTCTGGGTAGTGTTGATAGTTGTAGCGTGGTGCCCAGGCGACACGGGAGATCACGAGACCGAGCTGCGGCAGCGGCTGTGATCTTCGATTCGAAGACGAGCGAAGAGATCACACATGGATACCCTGGAGAACCCGACATCAAACAGCTGTGACGATCTCACCGAACTGGCATTCAGGCACTGCATTTTTCCAATGGTGTCGACTGCCGAATTGCACCGAGAAGGGCCAGTCATATTTGCCCACGGCTCCGGCACTCACATTACCGATATCAAGGGACGCGAGTATTTGGACATGATGAGTTCCCATACCCGCGCGAATTCCCTCGGCTACGGCAATCTCGAGGTTGCCCAGGCTATGCTCGACCAAGCCAAGCGGCTTCACTACGTTGGCACCGCTCAATACTTGACTGAGCCCTCGATCAAACTTGCCGCAAAACTAGCCGAACTCAGCCCCGGGCGTTTGTCGAAATGTATGTTCGTGAGTGGCGGCTCGGAGGCGGTCGAGACGGCTCTGAAGCTCGCCAAGCAGTATCAACGGGAGAGTGGCCTGAAACCCCGGGCATTTAAGACTATCTCGCGATGGAATGCGTATCACGGAGCAACCATGGGGGCGCTTTCGGTCACCGATTGGCTTCCGGTTCGAGAGGTGTTTGATCCTAGGGTGCCTGGCCATAGCTTCGTTGCCGGCCCAACCTGCTACCGCAACGCGTACGGCGTGAGCGATGAGGAATTTGCAGAGATTTGCGCGCAGCATCTGGAGCGGCAGATTCAGTTGGAGGGGCCGGAATGGGTGGCCGCCTTCATCGGGGAACCGATTATGCAGGCCAATGGTGTGCAGATTCCCGCAAAGTCGTATTGGCAAAGAGTACGTGACATCTGCACACAGTACGGTGTGCTGATGATCGTTGACGAGATCATCACCGGCTTCGGTCGCACCGGCTACTGGTTCGCAAGCGAATATTTTGAAATAGAGCCTGACATCATGACCACGGCAAAGGCATTTAGTGCCGGCTATGCGCCACTCGGCGCCGTGATCACGCGTTGCGAAATTGCGGACGCGATACCAATGTTTAGGCACGTTCACACTTTCAGTGGTCACGCCACAGCTTGTGCCGCCGCAAATCGCGTCATCGCCATCAAGGAACGCGACAACCTCATCGCGCGAGCAAAGGCGAACGGCGAATACCTCCAAGAGGCGCTTAAAAGCGCGCTTTCCTCGCACCCGATCGTCGGGCAGGTGCGTGGAATCGGTCATTGGCACGCCGTTGACCTTACCCCTGACAAATGCACCAAGGCGCCGTTTGCCGACGATACGGTCAAGGCTGTAGTAAAGCGGACGCGCGAGTTGGGGGTGATTGTGGGTGCCATCGGGACTGCCTTCGAAATGGCTCCTCCCCTGATTGCCACGCGCGCTGAGCTCGACCAGGCGGTCGAAGCGTGTTCGCAGGCCGTCCATGACGTTGCACGTGAGCACGGGCTAGATTAGTTGAGATCCAGGGGCTTCTCTATGGTGGAATGAGCGATTGACCCTATCCACATTTTTTATACTACATTCTGCTTGACAAACAACCTTTCGTAAGCTACATTCCGCCTACAACGCAAGTAAAGACAAGTAAACGAAATAAATGACACCAGCCGACGAACGTAGAAGCGAAGCCAAGGAGACGCGAAAAATGACCCTCCGTTCCGTGTTTTTCTCAGGCATTTCGATTTTAGCCCTGGCAGCTGCGCTTTTTGGGCAAGGGCAAGACAGAGGCGTCATCACTGGCCTTGTGACCGATAAGACGGGGAGTGCCATGCCCTCCGCAACGGTCACCGTCACCAGTGAGGCCACCGGTGAAAGGATCGTCGTTGAATCCTCATCGGCCGGCAACTTCACCACCACGCCACTCGTGCTGGGCAGCTATAGGGTGCAGGTGGAGAAGTCGGGCTTTAAGGCGTTCGTCGCGTCCGGCGTGGTGGTTACCAGCGGAGCAACGGTTCGCCTAGATGCCGCGCTGGACGTGGGTCAAGTGACGGAAACGGTTGAAGTAAAGACATCGAACGTAGAAGTAAATGTGTCGAACGCCGAGGTTTCGCAGGTCCTGGGTGAGAAGTACTACCGCGACCTACCGGTCATTATGAGTGGGGACATCCGTCTCGCTGAGTCCCTGCTCCAGGTTCAGCCCGGCTACGTCCCGACACGGCCGTTTGCCTGTTCTTCGTTTCGGGGGAGCCAGTACGAGTCGCGCATGAACGGCGGCCAGACCATGGCGATGGAGAATTACCTCGACGGAGCTTCTTATGGCAGCGCCATCGACCATAACGGCACCCAAGAACGCTCCGTCCCTTATGACTCGGTCAAGGAGACGAAGATCATCGAAAGCAATTTCTCGGCGCAATACGGGCACACCAGCGGCGGCTTCGTCGAATATACAACCAAGTCGGGCAGCTCTTCCTTTCACGGAAGTGCTTATAACTACTACAACTATCAGGGCCTAAATGCTACCGGAGAGCTGCTTGCCGTTAAGCCTGCCCAGCGCGGTGAGAATTGGGGATTTTCGGTTGGCGGACCGGTTGTAATACCCAAAGTGTACGATGGCCGGAAGCACCAAACCTTCTTCTTTGCCAACCTGGACGACGCTGACTTCACCGAAGGCGTCATACCCAGCTTTAGCAATACCGGTCCTCTCCCCTCCTTCCTTCAGGGTGATTTTTCCAGCCCGCTTTTTCTGAATACCACGACGCCGATTGCAACCGATGTTCTTGGAAGGCCGATCTACGCAGGGGAGATTTTCAACCCCGCTACCACCAGGACGGTGAACGGTGTTCCGGTGCGGGATGGCTACGGCTTTGATCCGACGACAGGTTTACCCATTCCCGGTCAGGCGAATATCATCCCTGCCAATGATCCTCTGCGGAGCCAGATCGCTGCCAAGCTTATACCCCTGATCCCGTCTCCCAACCTACCGGGCGTACTGGTGAACAATGAGTTTGCGCCCGCGTCAACCGGTTTTCTTCACCCCAAGACCTTGTTCCTCAGGGTTGACCAGGCTTTCGGAACGGATTTCAATATGTCCACTTCCGTCAACATTAATGAGCGGCCCCGGTCGGGAAACTGCAATACGTTCAGCGAGGGCTGCAATGTTACGAGCCCTTCGACCTATTTCGGGCAGGGGTACTACCAGGACATCACCACCCGGACCGTCCATCAGCAGTTCAATTGGGTGATCAAGCCCAATCTTTTCAACCATACGACGGTCTCATTCGACCGCTGGCGTCTTCCCGAGCTCTCGCTCTCCGCAGGCGGAAACTGGGTGCAGAGGCTGGGGCTTGTAGGCCCGATTGTCGACTCCGGTGGTGCGCCCGAGGTTAACTTGAATAGTCCGATTATTCCCTATTCACCGTATGGGAACTCCGATACCGTGGGCGATGGATGTATCGCGAACCGCTGGCAATTCCTGGACGACATTACTTGGGTCAAGGGCAAGCACACGCTGAAAGCCGGCTTCGAATACCGACACCATCAATTCCCGTTTTTCGGTAACCCCAATACCACAGGAGCCTACAACTTTAGCAATGCGGAGACTGCGGGATGGAACTCGGCCGGCCTCCAACTGACTAACACAGGCGACCCAGTCGCATCTTTCCTGCTCGGGCAGGTGGACAATGCTAATTTCGATATCTCCGCGCTCCGCCATCTCGAGAACGAACAGTACCTCGCTCCCTGGTTCAATGACGAGTTCAAAGCCACCAAGAACCTTACTCTGACCCTCGGATTGCGTTTTGATTACCAGGGCTGCCTGTCGGAAGCGCACGGGAACCAGTCAACCTTCTCGCCCACCGCGTCGAACCCGGGGGCTGGCGGTATTCCCGGGGCGGTCATCTTTGCCGGCAGCGGGCCCGGTCGGACTGGGGATAAATGTTTCGAGAAACCTGCGAAGGATGCCTGGGGACCCCGTTTTGGGTTCGCCTATCGCATTAACAATCAGACCTCGTTTCGCGGTGGGTACGGGATTTATTACGGAGGCCTCACGGCGAAGCAGTTTGCAGGCTCGGGTGACCTCGGATTCTCCACGAACCCAACGGTTCCGAATTTCACCAATGGCTACGCCCCCGCCTTCTATTGGGACACTGGCTTCCCGAGTTCTGCGATCCAGCTTCCGCCGACCATCAATCCGAGCATTGCCAACGGCCAGGGTCCGACATGGATCACAAGCAACCGCAACACTCTGCCGAGATACCAGAACTTCTCTGCGTCCCTGGAACATCAAATCGGCTCTAGCATGTTGCTTAAGGCCATCTATACCGGCAATCACGGGACACGGCTACCTACCCTTGCCGCCGGACTAGGACTGGAGGACAATATGAATAATCCTTCCGTGCTGGCCTTGGGGGCTGCAGTTCTCGGGGCTGACATCAATTCCCCAGCAGCGGTGGCTGCTGGAATTAAGCTGCCCTACCCTGGGTTCACCGGAGACGTGGCCCAGGCTCTGCGGCCGTGGCCTCAATACACAAATCTCAATGTCTTGAGTGTTCCATACGGATACAGCAGCTATAACTCTTTCACGGCCCAACTCGAAAAGAGGTTCAGCGGCGGACTGTTAGGACGCCTCGCTTACACCAATTCCAAGCTGATCAATAGCGGTGCGGAATCAGAAGACGTGGGGGCTGACGCAGGGATTCAGAATCCACTTCGGGGAGCTTCAGATGACCGGGCGTTGAGCTCGGACGACGTTCCTCAGTCTCTCATTGCCGCATGGTCGTACGAGCTGCCATTCGGGAGGGGGAAGAGGTTCGCCTTTACCGGGGCTCTGGATAAAATCGTCGGCGGTTGGACGATATCGGCCGCACAACGTTACGATGAGGGACGGCCGCTCAGCATTACCATGGCGTGCGACTTCTGCAGCTACATTTTCAGCAATGAGAAACGGCCAAACCGGGTACCCGGGGTTCCTGTCTACTCGGTAACTTCCAACCTAAGGCCAGGCGAGCAGTATCTCAACAAAGCTGCCTGGGCTGATCCGGGAGCGCTCCAGTTCGGGGACGAGCCGCAGAATGACTCTACCGCTCGTAGTCCTCACTATTTCAATGAAGATGTCGGTATCCACAAGATGATTCCTTTCACCGAACGGGTTCATGCCCAGTTCGAGACTCAAATCGGTAACATATTCAATCGCCATCTGTGGTGTAATCCCGATACCAACTGGAGCGACCCAAGCTTTGGGCAAGTCTCGGCACAGTGCGATCAACCGCGGATTATCAATCTCGGACTGAGAATGGAGTTTTAGGCGCGGTTCTTTGAGCGTCTCTTGCAACCACAATCACACCGCACGGTATCCGAATCAATTAGCAAGCGATCCGGATATTCGTGCGGAAGTGTCGAATTGAGTGGAGGTTGACCGACAGGATCCCTCGGTAGGCGCACGTAACCTCGAATCAAGGACCGCTAGCGACCAGCATCGGCAACATGGCTACGATCATAGAAGCATCAGACATTCTGTTTGTGAAGTGTTCATTGCGAAGTCCTCTTTGCACCTGTTAGTTCTGCAGGATGATGTCCTTTGCAGCGTCGTGTTGGCTAAGTACCACCTAGGTGACGGTTTACCGACTGGAAGGTATGTTGTCCGGAGAGCCGCAAATGGCGCAGTTCACTCGCAAGCTTTTCCTATCCTCGGTATTCGTCTTCGTTTCGATTTCTGCTAGCGCAAAAGGATTTCATCCCGTTCACGCAAGAAGGGCAATCGTCGTAAGTGTGCACGAAGACGCGTCCAAGGTTGGTATCGAGATCATTAAAGCTGGTGGCAACGCCGTCGATGCCGCGGTGGCCACTGGGTTCGCGCTGGCAGTAGTACATCCCGCCGCGGGGAATTTAGGCGGCGGCGGATTCATGCTCTTTCGGAAAGCGAACGGAGAAGTGCATTTTATCGACTTCCGAGAGAAAGCCCCCCACCAAGCTTCGGCGGAGATGTATCTCGATCCCGAGGGAAGAGTAACCGAAGACAGTCGCATTGGTTATCGGTCGGTCGGCGTGCCGGGTACGGTGGCGGGAATGGTGTATGCAGAAAAGAAGTGGGGCAAGTTGACCGTGGCGCAGGTAATCGAACCCGCGATCAGGCTCGCTCAGGCCGGCGTCGTTTTGAGCTACGAAGAGGCGCAGGAGATGCGGGATGAGGGGTTGGCCCGTTTTCCAGAATCGAAGCGCATCTTCCAGCGCGGTGGCAAATTCTATGAGCGAGGTGAATTACTACAACAACCCGAGCTGGCAAAAACGGTTAAGCGGATCGCGAAGGATCCCGACGAGTTTTATCACGGTTCCATGGCTCGAGAGATGGCTGCCGCCATTCAGAAGGGTGGGGGGATAATTTCTGCTGAGGATCTGGCCGGCTACCAAGTTGTCGAACGGGCACCGATTCTCGGAACCTATCGTGGCTTTGAAATCATCAGCGCCCCGCCGCCATCATCAGGAGGGGTGGCACTCATAGAGACCCTAAACATTCTTGAGGGTTATGACTTGGCTAGCCTTGGACGCAACTCAGCCCAGGCAATCCATCTTACCGTCGAGGCTTACCGCCGAGCATTTTATGATCGCGCCACCTTCATGGGGGATCCGGATTTTACGCACATTCCCGTCTCCCAGTTGATTGACAAGGCTTACGCCAAGCTGTGGCGCCAGTCGATCGATTCGGAGAAGGCAAGCGTCAGCAGAGAACTGCAGCGTCCAGCATTCGGGAATCTGAATCAGACCGCACAGGCACGCAGCCCTTATGAGGGAGCGGAACCGCAGAATACCACGCACTATTCTATTGTGGATGCTGATGGAAACGCCGCGTCCGTTACCACCACCTTGAATGATGCCTTCGGTTCCCACGTGACGTTACCGGGTTTCGGTTTCTTGCTCAACGACGAAATGGATGATTTTTCGGCCAAGCCAGGAGCGCCCAATATGTTCGGCTTGCTGCAGGGACCAGCCAATGCCATCGTGCCTGGAAAGCGGCCACTCTCCACAATGACCCCGACCATGGTGCTAAGAGCTGGCAAATTGGCGTTGGTCTTAGGATCTCCTGGAGGCCCCACAATCATCACGACCGTAGCGAATGTATTGATGAACGTGGTTGACTACGGAATGGATGTCCAGACGGCGGTGAATTCCGCTCGCTTTCATCACCAATGGCTACCGGATGAAATCCAGGTTGAAGGTTGGCAGCTCACTCCGGACACGCTCAGATTACTCCAACAGAAAGGGCACAAACTGAAAATTCTTCGTTCAATCGGAGATGGGGAGTGCATCGCGATCGATTTGACAACCGGCGAGCAACTTGGCGCCAGCGACGGAAGGAACAATGGAGTTGCAGTTGGGCTTGATTGAATCGCGAGCTTCTACAGACACTTCCACCAAAGTGTCGGGTGATTCGGAGATCCGGTTCCGACCGTGCCGGCGGCAGGGAAGACACGTAAGCCGAAGCCACTCAAAGAGCCACGCGAGACTGATCCCAATACCACAATTGAAGTAGAACGCGTGCGGAGTACGCGCTGGGACGGTGGGGGAAAGAACAGTCGCTCCCAGGCCTTATCCCTTATGGAAGAATCGATGTCATGTTGAATCTGCTGGACATTATCGCTGAAAACCGCGGGGGAAAAGAACGCGGCGCCTATGCCGTTTGTTCATCTCATCCGTGGGTCATCGACGCTGCTATTCAGCAGGCGCTGGCATCTGGCTCGCTGCTTCATGTTGAATCCACGGGTAGCCAGGTGAACCAGGTTGGTGGCTACTCCGGCAATACACCACGCCGATTCGCTACGTGGATCCATGCCGCAGCCCGAGAGGCCGGACTCTCACCTGAGCAAGTTCTGATCGGTGGGGACCATATCGGCCCTTTCCCTTGGCTCCATGAAGGCTCTGGCCCCGCCTTAGCCAAAGCCGCACAGCTAGTCCGCGACTGCGTGCTTGCGGGATACGAGAAAATCCATCTCGACACGAGTATGCCTTGCGCAGACGATGCAACGGTTCCGTTGGATGATCGCACCATCGCGGAACGCGCGGCGATCCTTTGTCATGCCGCGGAAGAAGCCTCGAGGGGACTGTCTCCTCCTGCTTCTCCGCCGCTCTATGTGATCGGTACCGAAGTACCCGCTCCAGGCGGAGAGTCTGTTAACGGTGGACCCCCAGAAGTCACAACCGTGGAAAGCGTCGGTGTTACTCTGCTGGCGTTCCGTGCCGCATTTGTGAGTCGTGGCCTGTCTGCCGCATGGGAGAGAGTTATTGCGCTTGTTGTTCAGCCCGGCGCGGAATTTCAAGACCATGTTGTGTTCGATTACAATGCCGGAAGAGCCCAAGCATTATCTGCTGCCTTGCCCTCTCAGGGGATGGTGTTCGAGGCACACTCCACTGATTACCAGACCCCTGCCGCGCTTGCCAATATGGTTCGCGACCATTTTGCAATTCTAAAAGTTGGGCCTTGGCTCACCTTCGCTTTTCGAGAAGCCGTGTTCGCGCTAGCGGCCATAGAGCGGGAGATGATGGGAGATCGAAAAGGCGTTCGCCTTTCCGACGTGCGGGGAGAATTGGAACGGGCCATGTTACGCGATCGCTCTCATTGGCGGTATTACTATAGCGGCGACGAACACGAACTGGCTCTTTCGCGTGCTTATAGTTACGGCGACCGCTGCCGGTATTATTGGCACCATGCGGCGGTGCAGACCGAAGTCCAGCGGCTCCTCCAGAACCTCACGAACTGCCATTTGCCACCCGGCCTGGTCAGCCAGTATCTGCCCAGAGAATATGAAGCTCTGCGTGCTGGCCGACTAGAGCCTGCTCCTGAGGCTTTCATTCGATTCCATATTCAAAATGTGCTAATCCCTTATGCAGTCGCCTGCGGGGTTGGGTCGCCTAGGAGCGAGTCCGGCGTACTGACTCAAGCGTTTGATTGAAACATTCTACGAACATGAGTTCTTGCGCTACCGCATCTCCCGAGACCCCGCGACTCCGTCGCTCCCTCACCCTCTGGGACCTGATCCTATATGGAATCATCGTTATTCAGCCGGTGGCGCCGATGTCCATTTTTGGCCTGCTAAATCAGCGCGGCCATGGACATGCCGCAACTATGATTCTGGTCGCCATGATTGCAATGCTTCTTACGGCGATCAGCTATGGCCGCATGGCGCGTGCCTATCCTAGCGCAGGGTCGGCGTTCACCTACGTAGGCCAAGAGATTAACCCAACGCTCGGTTACGTTACGGGTTGGAGCATGGTCATGGACTACATGCTCAACCCGATCATCTGCACGATCTGGTGCAGTGAACAGGCGCACGTCTTTGCTCCCGGCATTCCCAACTGGTCATGGGTCATTTTCTTTGTGCTGCTATTTACCGGGCTCAATATTCAAGGGGTCAAGACCTCGGCTCGCATAAACTCAGGCCTAGCCGTAGGCATGGGCGTGGTGATCGCCATTTTCTTCGTGGTCGCCGCCCGTTACATCTTTGGCCATCCTCATGATGGAACCGGGTTCTTCACGCGGCCATTCTATGATCCGAATCTGTGGAACACCAAGGCGGTGTTGGGCGGAACCTCAATTGCCGTGCTCACCTATATTGGTTTCGACGGTATCTCGACACTTTCAGAGGAAGCCGAGAATCCTCGCCGCAACATTCTGCTGGCAACCGTCCTGACCTGCCTGGTGATCGGCCTGCTCTCTGCCGTTGAGGTCTATGTCGCACAGCTAATCTGGCCCGCGTCGCAGCCTTTCCCGGAGATCGACACGGCGTTTGTTCACGTGGCCGGTCGCGCTTGGGAGCCCATGTTCCCCATTCTCGGAATAACGCTCCTGGTGGCCAATTTCGGCAGCGGTATGGGCGCCCAGATCGGCGCTGCCCGCCTGCTCTTTGGCATGGGACGCAGTAACGCGCTTCCAAAGGCCTTTTTCGGGGTGGTCGATGCGAAGCATCGGGTGCCGCGCAACAACGTTCTATTCCTCGGAGTGGTCGCTTTGATAGGTGCCTTCGTAATGAGCTATGGACTTGGGGCCGAGATGCTCAATTTCGGGGCGCTGATTGCGTTCATGGGAGTAAACGCCGCTGCCTTCATGCGCTACTACGTCCGAAGTCCACAGAAGAAACTCTCAAACCTTCTGCCGCCTGTTCTGGGATTTGTGATTTGCCTGCTGCTTTGGCTTAACCTGAGCACAGCGGCGAAAATTGGAGGCAGTATCTGGATGGCAATCGGTCTCGCGTTCGGCGCCTGGAAAACGCGCGGCTTTCGTGGTGATCTTGTGAACTTTGATATTCCTGCGGACGGGCCGGTTTAATCCGCAGCAGCAAATGGTGACCGAGTGTCCGGGCATGAGACAGTTGGGTCATCGCAATGCGGTGTTGGTGGATGTCGTTGTCGGACAATGCTGGCTCTTTTTCGATGCCTGCAGGAAGGTCTGCAGCCGGACTCGCCTTCCCGCGGCAACGTGATCAACCGCGTCGAACAGATCTTGACTTCTGGTTATCTCCGCGTCAGCGGAGCTCGCCCCGTGGGGCAGGACTTAGAAATAGATACGGCGGTCGATACAAAAGAAACAATATCAGAGATGAAATGAATTGACGACGAGAGTCAAAGCGTCGTGGCGTGCGGGGGAGAGGAGCAAACCGTGATCAATCGGAGACAGTGGTTATTGGGGGCAGGGCTCACAGCAGGCGCGACTACTCAGTTGGCCAAAGGCCTTTTTACGAGCGAAGGAGAATCCCAGAAAACGCAGCCCCGTCCCCTGGAACTCTCGCAGTTTGCACCAAGAAGTATGCTGCAAGTGCATGAGACTCGCGTGGAGCAAGCCAGATTTCCGGTCATCGATTTTCACACACACATTACGATGTCAGTGAAATCCCGGAGTGGCGTAGAACTGGCGTCTGAACGCAAGTATCTCGGTAGCCCGGAAGAGCTTTTGGCCGTCATGGATCGCAAAAACATCCGCGCGATGGTAAACCTCACTGGTGGCTATGACACAGGCTTAGGCGAAGTCATTGCCAAGTATGATCGTGCCTTTCCCGGGCGCTTTTACGCCTTCACCGAACCGTCCTATGAACGGTGGAAGGAACCCAACTATCCCCAGCTTCAGGCGCAAGCGATTGAGCAAGCCCATCGCCAGGGCGCGCGCGGCCTGAAAATTCTAAAAACTCTAGGACTATATCTTCGCGAGAACATTACATCCGGCAAGCTTGTGAAGATTGACGATCCGAGATTCGATCCCATGTGGGAAGCTTGCGGGCGACTGAACATGCCGGTGGCGATTCACGTATCCGATCCGGTTGCATTTTTTACTCCTACAGATCGTTTCAACGAGCGCTATGAGGAGCTTAACAACCACCCGGACTGGTCTTTTTCCGGAGGCGACTTCCCCAGCAATGCGGAATTGCTCGACAGTCGCAACCGCGTTTTGGCAAGACACCCGAGAACTCAATTTGTAGTGTTGCACGTGGGAAACTTCTCTGAAAACCTGGCAAACGTGGGGGAGAACCTCGATCGTTTTCCCAACATGACTGTTGATATTGCAGCCAGAATCGGAGAGCTGGGAAGACAGCCACGAACTTGCCGAAAGTTTATTGAGAAATATCAGGATCGTATCTTATTTGGCACCGACGCCACTCCGCATGGCGACGAATTTCCTCAGCAAGTGTTCAACGACAGGCTGTATGAGATTTACTACCGATTCCTGGAGACGGATGACGAGTACTTCGACTACGCGCCAGCGGAGATCCCTCCCCAGGGACGCTGGCGTATTTACGGTCTCAATCTGCCAGAGACAATTCTTCGTAAAGTTTATTTCGAGAACGCGGCTCGTCAATTGGGAGTCGTCGCGTAACGCGAGAACCGTAACGCCGAGCCTGACACTCGGCATAACCGGTCGCGGCTAGCTCGGCCATTGGTTTGAACAGTCGCAGCCGAAGGATAGAAATGGACGGCGAAGGACACAGAAGCGGCGAACGTCGTATAGTTTCCGGTTAGCTAACGAGTTGCGGCAAGAGCTCTTCGTTTCTCCTGTGCGGGAAATACCATGCGATATTTCTTGAGGGTTTGCGGGCTGATTTTCGTCGTTGCTCACGTGGCGATGGCCGGCGATGGCAGGTTGATTGAAAGCGTAGAAGCTCGGAAAGATATGGCGCTTTCCACGGATCCGGCCATCTTCTTTTGGCAGGCCGCTCGTCCAGTTTATGCAGAAAAGGGCCCGGACGGCCGAATTCTGGCGCGCTATCGTACAGAGATCCGCTCTCGCTGGACAAAACATAATCTGTATTTCCTGTTTATTTGTCCTTACGAGAGCCTGAATCTCAAGCCATTGCCTCGCACTTCAACCGAAACGTTCGAGCTCTGGGATTGGGATGTCGCCGAGGTATTCATTGGCACTGACTTCCGAAACATACGGAAATACAAGGAGTTCGAGATTTCTCCGCAAGGGGAGTGGATAGATCTCGATATTGATCTCGCAAAGCCCCACCACGAAGACGGCTGGACTTGGAACTCCGGTTTCGCGGTGGCTGCTCGGATCGATTCGGCCGCAAAGGTTTGGTACGGAGCGATGCGCATACCGTTCGTTGCTTTAAAAGGACGTTCTCCGGTAGTGGGCGAGAAATTTCGAATTAATCTATTTCGCAGCCAGGGTCCGCCGCCTACAAGAACGGCGGTAGAGTGGCAACCGACCATGAGTAACACGTTTCATGTCCCGGAAAAATTCGGTTTACTTCGGTTGATTGAGGTAACAGCGAAGTAGCGCTTCCTCGGGGACTTCATAGTCCCTAACCGTCCAAAGAGCCTTTGGTCGGCGCAACCAAAGCACCGGCGCTCATCCCGGCGTCAAACAATAACGTGGTCGGCACTGTGCGGAAGCCTACATCCGAAAGCATGTACGGAAATCCGGGGCATGCACGAGCGCCATAGCCCAGGCGATACAAAAATGAACCGTCAAGGTCGACTTCAGGATAAGGTTGCAATCGTCACGGGAGCGGGCTCGAGCGGGCCGGGCTGGGGCAATGGGAAGGCAGCAGCCGTGCTGTTTGCCCGCGAAGGCGCCAAAGTCTTTGCCGTAGATCTGCGTTCCGAAGCGCTTCTGGAAACCAAAGAGATCATCGAGCGAGAAGGTACCGAGTGCACTATCCGCGCTGGCGATGTTTCACAAAGTGACCAAGTTCAGGCTCTGGTGACACAATGCATCGAACACTATGGCCGCATCGATGTCCTGCATAACAATGTCGGAATTCTGGCTGTAGGCGGACCGGAAGAGACCTCCGAAGAAGTTTGGGATCATATCGCCGCAGTGAACGTGAAGAGCATGTTCTTGACTTGTAAATATGCCTTGCCTTTCATGGTGAAGCAGGGCGGCGGAGCAATTGTGAACATCTCTTCCATTGCGTCGATTCGCTATACCGGGTATCCGTCTGTGGCATATAACGCGATGAAAGGTGCGGTCAACCAACTAACACAAAATATCGCTGTACAGTACGCGCCCAAGAACGTGCGCGCCAACTGCGTTTTGCCAGGCCTCATGAACACACCAATGATCCAGCAGCCATTGAAAAACACGTATGGCGCAGGTGGCGTGGAGGAAATGATCCGCCGCCGGAACGAATCCGTTCCGATGGAGAAAATGGGCGATGCATGGGACGTCGCCTATGCCTCTTTGTTTCTGGCTTCAGATGAGGCGAAGTACATCACCGGAGCGTTGCTAGTTGTCGACGGCGGACTGACCTGCAAGTTCTCGTAGTTCAGGCACCACCTCCATGTTCTCGCGTGTTTCAGCCGAGAATAACGTTATGCTCCTTGGAGGCTGACTCCAGAAGCGCGACCGCGATCCGAATCTTGCGGCAGACATCGCGCGCTCGGTCGAATTGATGCTCTGCCACGGCATTGCATACGAACCGCGCGCGCTAGCGAAAAGAGCTTCCGATGCGCGGGCGCAGGCTGACGACAATGTCCGCTATTGATCGACCATTTCCGAGCCGAAGCAGAGCGGCCTTCGTCTTGTTGTGAAATCAGGGGTTGGGCCGAACCCGAAGATAGCTGAATGCGAAGGTGCCATTCAACCCACAGAACTTCATAGCTACTGCGTGCACACTGTCGTCGTTAGCAACGACCAGCGTTTCTGCGTCTTGCAGATGTGCGTGAAAGACAGACTGCTCGACGCTGACTTGCAAGTCGTCCCCGGAAGACTCGGCTTCCCCATTCAGGTCACATTCCCATCGCCCGTCACGCGGGTCCGCGGACTGAATGTGGACGAGGTAACGATGCCCGATTGGGTAGAGCGCGAAGAACCCGATATCCTTCACTTCGTACACGCCGGAGAATCGATGAGCCGGCTCACCACCGTTCAAGGTGGAGAGTCGATCTCGGTAGAGTTTGCCAATGCAATTGGCGTCCTTGCCGCACTCTTGTCGGCGTGCTATCCATGCCCTCTGGTCTTTCCTCATCTGAGGTTGTTGAACGGGATCGATATCAAAGGCAAGAAGTAATCTTTCCCATGTTCGGCCGAGCTGGCAGTCGAGTCGAGATAGTTCCGCATTTGCACAAATCGTTTTCTCGGAAACAGAAGCAGCCTTGCGGCAGTCGATTGATGGCTGTTCGCGCGGAGCGGCATTTACAGAAATAGACAACAAAAGCGGGACCAGTAAAGCCGACATGCAAGCTAATGTTGAGATGACATTTCGGCTCATCTTGTCCTCTATTCAGCCATCTCACTCGCTACAACGGAAATTCCGGACGACGCGCCATACGTCGAAGTCTATTTCGTTGACGCCAAAGTCCAAAACATGACCGAGTCTTTGGTTCCTTAAGCGCCGTACATCTCGGACCCAGGCTCTAGAAGGCACCTATTGGACAAGCTGGGATAACGCAGATTTCATACCTGCACGCGCCTGGTCCTGCAAAGGCCTATACTTCTCTGGCGGCAAAAATGTGGGTGCCCAATTGCGGGGAGCTTCCACCGCAATAGTCTTCCCAATATCGACTGACGGTGTTGTGACTTCGTGTTGCTTTCCTCTTTCCATACCTGCTTTCATCTGTTCCATTCCATCGCGGCATAGTAGATCATCCTCCTTACGCAGCGTCGCGGTTTTCTTCTCCAGAGCAATCGCGCTGTCCACGGTGTAGGCCACGAATTCATTCGATTGCGTTTTCAGATAGGCCAGCGCGGGCCCCCCGAACTTCAGAGGTTGTTCAACGCGGTGTGCGGGAGCGGTCTGATCCTCGCATTTAGCGCCATCGATGAGGATGATTTCGTAGGTATACAGAGTGAGCATGCCTGCCGTGATGCGAAAGTCTTTGTTCGGATCTGGTTCCTTTACATTGACGCCAACCTTCCACGTGTCTCTAATGGCAGTAAATCCAAGCAGGGAAGGGCCACCGGCGGGAATTCGCGAACGCAGCCACTCCAACTTCCTCATGAGCGATTCACCATCCGCTGCCTGCGACAGGGCTGTTGAAAGGCCGCCCCAGTTTCGCGCTGCCACCAGTGCATCAAGCTCGGCGTCGGAAGGCAGGGCGCTTGCCCGTGCCGGCGTCTGGATTTGCGCGAGGCTCGGATGGGCGTTCATATCGGCCTTAGCGGCGAGTAGCGCCTGCACTACCTCTGCGTGGCCCTATTGCGATGCCACGCTCAACGCGGTGGCGCCGTCGCTCCGCTTGGCGTTCACGTCCGCCTTGGCGGCCAGCAGCGCTTGCATTACCTCCAGATAGCCCTGTTCCAACGCCGCTATCAACGCCGTGTGGCCGTCAGCCGACCTGGCATTCACATCGGATCCGCGGTGAGCAACGCCTTGACACGGGGTAAATCACCGTTGCTGGACGCTATGATGAGATCATTCCCTTGTGCGTTGGCCCATGTGCTCGCCAGAACGCAGGCCAACACCACCACGACGCCACAAATTCGCGAGTGTCGTGTCATTGCACTGGAACCCCCCTCTTGCCTTCAAACCCGTGAATGATACACCCAGCTCGCCCCTTGGGATCCTTACTCCGCGTTCTTCCACTTCATCTGATAAATCTGGGTCACACTGGTATCGCTCATGGCTGCGATGTGGCCCTCTGGCGTGATGGATATGAAATCCTGCGCTCCCTGCTGGAGTACGTTCAGCCCCGTAAACTTCGTGAATAACTCCCACCTCCCGTCTGGCACCGTCAGCTGGTAGATTCCCATTTGCTCGCCGGTCGCCACTTCCGACGGACCGCGCATCACATAAAGTGACTTCGAGTCCGGCGCCCACACAAAAAATCCCCATTCGTTTTCAAAAACCTTCAACTGTTTCCATTGCTTCGTCTTCACAGAATAAATCGCCAGGCTCTTCGGTGGATTCTGAATTCCTGCCAGGTACTGCCCGTCGGGCGACCACAATGGCGCATAGTAGCCCTCCGATCCCGGCATGTTCGACACCTTTCTTGTCTCCAGATCCAGAATACGAATATGCAGGTGTCCCGGGATGGGGTAATCGTTAAAGTAGATGGACTTTCCGTCCGGCGACCAGTCCGGCAATACTTCCGTGAAACCCTCCGAAGTCAACTTTTCCGGTGCGCCGCTATCGACCCCGACGCGATAAAGCTCATGCCAGTCGGTATACGCGATCCACTTGCTGTCCGGCGACCACGCGGGCATCTGTGCCAGAGTGTCTGTGAGTTGCAACTTCTCGCTACCGTCGATCTTGCACCGCCACAAATAACCTCTCGGATAATCCGTGTATACCATCCATTTTCGGTCCGGTGAGACCACAATCTGTGCCGCGGGCAGTCCTCCCAGATACGGCAAGAATCGCTTTTCCTTTTCGTCGTAGAAATGCATCGCTCCCTGAGCCATGCGCCCCACCACGAACATTCCGTCGCCATCCCGGCTCGGCGCCCTTCCGATCACCTCGGGTTGGCCCGGCGTCAATCGCACCGCGTACGGCTTGTTCCAGAACTCGTACCACCGGGGTTCTAAATATTCGTAAAGATTGTTGGATCCATCTTTGTACGAGCCGAAAACAAAATGCTTCCCGCCCGGCGTCCAGATTCCGCTATAAGTGCCGGAGTCCTCTGGCCAATGCTGAGGAAGAGGAAGTAGATGTGGATTACTGCCGTCTACATTCACCTCCCAGATCCTCGTAAGATCATCCTCCAGGTTGCTTCTCGACACCGTTACACGAATTGTTTTGGAGTCGGGCGAAAAAACAGGATTGCCCGGCACCATATGGTGAGTGTTCCAGATTTCCTTTACGTTTTGTCCGTCGGTGTCACACACATAGACCGATTCCTTTTCATTGAACGCAATCAACTTCCCATCCGGGGAATAACTTGCGCCGCGCCCCGTGATATTTCCCAACCGCTTCGCCGTACCTCCTAGCACGAGCATGGTCCATATCGTTCCCCGCTGTGTTTCGTCGTTCAGATCGCTCTGCAGCAGCAAAAACTCAGAGCCGTCAGGCGAAATATCCAAGATACTCATGGCTCCGATCGCGCCGCGGAGTGGCGCTGTGGCTCCCCCCTTTACGGACATTTCGACGGGATTCTGTCCGCTGACGAAATAAATACGCGATCCGTCCGTGAAGATCGAGGGACTTTTGGTTTCGCTCGAAAAGGTGAGCTGCTCCATGGGCAGTGGCGCAGAATCGGCGGGCGGGCCACGGCCGATAAGCGCAACCCACGCGGCGGCGCAGACCACCACCGCGGCCGCAATCCAGATCCACTTCCTCGACTTCTCTTGCTTTGGTGGCTCTGCTGGCAACCCGGTCTGCGATCGTTCCATCTCCTTCTTCATTAGCCGGCGCAAATCCACCATCAATTCATGCGCCGTCTGATAACGGTCCTCCCGATCCTTCTCCAGAGTCTTAGCAACGATTCGTTGGAGTTCTTCGGGTACCTGGGGATTCGATTCGCGAATGGGTTTCGGCTCTTTGTGCAGAATCTCCCCGATGATGGTTACGGGAGAATCTCCGGGGAACGCTCGCTTCCCGGTGGCCATCTCATAGAGCACAATCCCGAACGAAAAAATGTCGCTCCGTACGTCGATGTCCTTGTCCTGCGCCTGTTCCGGGGACATGTACGCCACGGTTCCGACAATGGCGCCGCGTTCTGTGATCGAAGCAGAAATCGTTGGCCCTTCGCCGATTGGTGTGCTCTCGAGCAACGCGCGTTTCGCCAAACCGAAGTCGGCCAGCTTCACCTCACCCCGGTTGGTCACAAAAATATTGGATGGCTTGACATCACGATGTACGATCCCGTTGTTGTGCGCAATCTCCAGTGCTGCGGCAATCTGCATCGCATAATCCAGCAACGTTTCCAGCGGCAGCGGACGCGATCCAATCTTCAGCTCGAGCGTCCACCCTTCGAGCAGTTCCATGGCGATGAACGTCTGGCCATCTTGCTCGCCGATGTCATAGACAGTACAGATGTTGTGGTGATTTAGCGCCGATGCCGCCCGCGCCTCGCGCTGAAAACGCGCCTGCGCATGGGCATCCCGCTGTCCTCCAGGTGGGAGAAACTTGAGGGCCACGAAACGTCCCAGCCGGGTATCTTCGGCCTTATACACCACCCCATTTCCTCCAGCCCCAAGCTTCTCGACAATGCGGTATCGCGATGTCGTCGTCTGGCTATTGGGTGGTGTCCGTGGGTCCTCCATTCTCCGCGTATCTTAGGGGTATCTATCCAGGCAAGTCAATCAAGAGGGTTTAGCACCTGTCTGCTCATCAGCCGCTCTGATTGATGGTCGCGACCGCCTGAGAGTGCTGGATAAACACGAGGTGAAAATCTATCGTGGCAGGCAGCGGAACGGCTCATTGAAATCGTCTGGTTCGTCCCCCCGCTTTCCGAGACGTCTGTTACCTTTTGTGTATGAAAACGGCGTCGTACGGACGGATCGTGTTTGGCGCGGCGGCGGTGTTGTTCGGCGTCATCGCACTAATGTGGCACGACGCTGGTACGTGGCAAAACTTGCAGCATATCTGGACCCTGCCTTTCGGCACCATAATTGGCGGGTGTCTCATGACCGCGCAAATTGCGGGTGGGATTGGCATGCAGCACCCGCGCACCGCGCGCTTGGCTTCGGTCGTACTTTGCGTTGTCTATTTGTGTTTCTCGTTGGCTTGTATCCCTGACATCATTGCCGCATCGAACATCTATGAGCGATACGGTGGGAGCTTCTTCCTGTTCTTTTCCTTGTTCTGCGGCGCGATTGCGCTGTACGCTGCGACTGAGGCAAATGCAGCAAAGGCGGTAGTGTTCGGCCGAGTGGCACGCCTGGGACTCGGCGTTTGTGCGATTTCCTTTACGCTGGGTCAGATGCTCTTACTTCGCGAAACAGCTGACCTGGTTCCAAAGTGGATTCCGCCCAACCAGATGTTTTGGGCGATCCTTACGACGGTCGCGTTTGGACTCGCAGCGATTGCCATTCTCATGAATCGCCAGGCGCGGCTTGCGATGCGTCTGATGCTAGACCTGCCAAAAACAATTCACGCTCAAACTGGGAACGATCTTTGAAGACTCGCCCCTTGGCCTCGACAAGTGGATGACTGCTTTTTGGATGCTGGTCAATTGCAAGAACGGCGTGAGCAGTTGCGAAGTCGCGCGGACTCTCGGAATCACCCAGAAGTCGGCATGGTTCATGGTGCAGCGGCTGCGTCTTGCTCTGCGGGATGAATTCTACGGAAGCAAACTTGGTGGCAGTGGTGGCGAAGTCGAAGTAGACGAAACCTTCATCGGTAGCAAGGCGCGCAATAAATTGACCACGCCTTGAAATATGTGGATGGGACCCCACCCTTCCCGCCAAGTCGGCAATAGCCAAGTCCGCAAGCGGAACTCCGTAATGAAGGGCGAAGTCTGGCCCAGATTAGTGAATTGTTTCTGAAAGCAGGAATTCACGAATATGCCAAGGAGGGACCTGACTACCTCCGTCCTCTGTTGGATTACCCAGCGCAAGAAACCCCTATTTCTAAACGTGCGCCAAGGAAGGCGAAATTCTCGGGCGGCGACTGATCTCTGACCGCGATTCTTCCATCCGCATCGCTGTTTCTTTCGTTTCAGCGGTTGCACGGCCTGACCTACATCGTGGTCAAATGTGCTCAGACATCCGTCTCCACCGGTTCTACCATCTACACTGGAGGCAGTTAGAGAGTGCGCTCCGATGCGGATAACGTTAACACTCAAGCTACTGCTGCTGCTGCTGACTGTGCTACCCCCAATTATATTTGCTCAAAGCAGGCAGATCCCAACTTCCCCCGCCCAACTCCCCTTTATTGTTGAGAAGATGGAGCGAGCCCAGGCTCAGGTAAAGATTCCCAATCATGTAAAACGCGATTATCGGCTGAGTCGTGCGAATAGTGCTACGGTCGATTCTGAAGTGATCGCAGAGATCGATTTTCGTGCGCCCGGCAGCTACACTATCGAGAAACACTCCGGCAGCAGCCTGGGCGCGCAATTAGTGAAACGTGTTTTAGAACATGAAGTGGGCATGGCTGTTTCGAGTCAGAAATCAGGGTCCGCTGCCGTGACGCGAGAAAACTATTTGTTCGGGTACCTCGGGGAAGCCGTTCTCGACGGTCAGTCATATTATCTTCTGCGCCTTGATCCGAAGCGGAAACAGCCCGAACTGATAGCAGGACAGGCATGGGTCGATAAGCAATCCTTCCTGATTCGGCGCATTGAGGGCGATGTAAAGTCGCCCTCAGTGTGGATAAAAAAGATACATCTCCGATTCGACTTTAACTTCGACAACCCGCGACAAATGTGGGTGCTTGCTAATATGGAAGCGGTCGCTGATGTACGTTTTCTGGGCGCCCGGAAATTGACATCCCAGGTTCTCGACTATGA
>Ga0182015_10001857_pt1 | contig 26889 bp, 25 predicted proteins | sample 712P3MmetaG_FD_120478 | JGI IMG/M metagenome (GOLD analysis project Ga0182015, IMG submission 120478) | Permafrost microbial communities from Stordalen Mire, Sweden - 712P3M metaG | ecosystem: Environmental > Terrestrial > Soil > Wetlands > Permafrost | place: Sweden: Stordalen | collected...
AGAACTCTAAACCGACCGGCAAGCAGACCAAAGCAACACCGCAACCGGAAAAACTCAACCCGAACAACCCAAATCAACAGGGCTAACGGCGTTCTCACGCAGACACTGAAGCCCGCCACATTTGCTGGCCTTATCGGCACGACTGAAGTCGTGCCCTGTTACAAGGCGTGCTTGTGCAGAGGTTCCTTAGGATGTTTGCCTCATTCTGGAGCACCTGCCGGAATGGCGGGGAGATTGATGGGGTTGATGGGTTGATGCGGAGCTGATGGACGGGGCTGAATTCAGGATGGGTCATTTACAATCGATGGCGATGTCGAAAACAACGATGCGGGACTCTGGCGAGTTGGTGGGAACGAGTATGAATGGGCAAGCGCCGACGGAGAGGAAGCCGGAGAGTGCAATAGGGAAGCTTGCGCTGATTATTCCCACGTTGAATGAGGCAGAGAATATTGGGGGTCTGCTGGATCATGTGCGGGGGGTGCTGGATCCGCTGAATATTCAGTACGAGATTGTGGTGGTGGACGACGACTCGACTGACGGGACGGGCGACGTGGTGACGGCGATCTCGGCGCAGGACAAGCGGGTTCGGCTGCTGGTTCGCAAAGGGCAGCGGGGGCTTTCGGGTGCGATTCTGTATGGATGGAAGAACACCGATGCCGATGTGCTTGGGGTGATGGATGCAGATTTGCAGCATCCGCCGGAGGTGTTGCCGAAGCTGGTGGCAGCGATTCAGCGGGGGCGGGATGTTGCGATCGGAAGCAGGTATACACCGGGGGGCGAGACGGGGAGTTGGAATCCTGTGAGGAAGTTGTTGTCTGCGGCGGCGGTGTGGGTGACGTGGCCGCTGCAGCCGCATAATGTACGGGTCAAGGATCCGATGTCGGGGTTCTTCATGGTGCGACGGCACAGCGTGGAGAATGTCGAGTTTCAGGCGACGGGGTTCAAGTTGCTGCTGGATGTGCTGGTGCGGGGGCAGATTCAATCTGCCGAAGAGGTTCCGTTTGCATTTGGGCTGCGGTACCGGGGGACGAGCAAGGCCAACTTCAAGGTGGGACTGGATTATGCGCGGCTGCTGGGGCGGTTGTATGCGGGGAAGCTGAAGGGGCAGTAGGGGCGGGCGAGCTGTTCAAGTGGGTCTTAATCAGCATTGAATAACCGTTAACGCGTTCGAGGCGTACTTGCGGAGACGCTGGTTGATGGTTTCCCAGGTCTCAAAGGCAAGACTTGGGCACCCGTGCATGTGGGAGGCGCCGTCCCTACGGGACTCCGGAATCATTTTTGAGACGCATACCCCACGATGAATCGCGGGGCTAACAGACGCTGCGCCTACGGCGCGGGATTCCACGGCGGGCGGCGGAGTTGGTCTGCCACCCATTTCACAAAGAACGTGAAATGGATGGGGCACGGAAATTTTAGAAGTTCATCTATCCCAGGTCCCCAAATGCGAGGGACCTGCGGCACCCGCGCGTGTGGTGAGTGGTGAGATCGTGTAGGCGGACGGGGTTATAGGGCGGGAAGGAGCATTCTGAGCAGCAGGAAGCCGGCGACGCCGGCGAAGAAGACGAGGGCCATGCGGATGCCGGGCTCGCGATTGACTTCAGGGACGAGGTCGGTGGCGGCGACGTAGAGGGCGACTCCGGCGGAGATGGGCAGACCGTAGGGAAGCCAACTGGGGACGAGTTCAATGATGAGGACGCCGGCGATTGTGGCCGCGGCGAGGGCTACGGCCGAGTAGAGAGCGATGGCGCGGCTACGGCCGCTGGCGAGCATGACGGAGGCCATGGTGAAGCCTTCGGGGGCCTTGTGGAGGAGGATGGCGAGGAAGATGAGGACGCCGAGGCCGGTGGAGACGACGAAGCCGGAGCCGATGGCGACGCCGTCAAAGAGGGCGTGGACGCTGAGGCCTGCCATGACGGAGTTGCCGGTGTGGCGGGAGACGAACTCGCCGTGATGGGTTTCTTCGCCGAAGTGGAAGTGGGCGTTGATGGTGTGTTCGAGAAGATGGACTACGCAGTATCCGGCCATGATGAGGACGGGGCCGAGGCGCGGGCTGAGGCGAAGGCTCTCGGGGGTCATCTCAAGGAGCGCGGTGGCCATGAGGAAGCCTGCGCCGAGGGCGACGAAGTAGCGGAGGTAGCGCTCGACTCCTTTGGCGCGGACGAGGACCAGGCCGCCGACGATGTCGGCTAGGGCGGCGATGGTGCCGAGGAGTAGGGAGAGCTTGAGCATGGTTAGCCACTGTGGCGGATGTGCATTACGTCGCCGTCCTGAACTACATATTCCTTGCCTTCGAGGCGGAGGGTTCCGCGGGAGCGGGCGGCGGCTTCAGAGCCGGCGTCGAGAAGAGCATCCCAGCGGATGGTTTCGGCGCGGATGAAGTGGTGCTCGAGGTCAGTGTGGATGGCGCCGGCCCCTTGTGGGGCTTTGGAGCCGAGAGGGATGGTCCAGGCGCGGCACTCGTCTTCGCCGGCAGTGAAGAAGCTGATGAGGCCGAGGAGCTCGTAGCTCTTGCGGATGAGGCGGACGAGGCCGCTCTCGTGGAGGCCGTAGCTGGAGAGGAATTCGGCGGCTTCTTCGTCGTCCATCTCGGCGAGCTCGGCTTCAACCTTGCCGCAGATGGCGGTTGCGCCGGCGTTGGAGCGGGCAGCTACTTCGTCGAGCTTGTATTTGCTGACGGCCTGATTGAGGTCGTCGCCGAGGGTGGTGCTCTCGCCGATGTTAACGACGTAGAGGATAGGCTTTTGCGAGAGGAACATGAAGCCCTTGATGAGCTTCTTCTCTTCGGCGGTCATTTCGAGTTCGCGAAGAGGCATTTCCGACTCGAGGGCTTCTTTGGAGCGGAGAAGGAGGGCCTGCTCGCGCTCGAGCTCGCTGGTGCGGCCCTTCTTGAGGTCTTTTTCGAGACGTTCGAGGCGCTTCTCGACCTGGCCGAGGTCGCTGATGATTAGGTCGAAGTCGACGTTCTTGATGTCGCGGAGGGGGTCGATGGGGCCTACGTGGGGGATGGAATCGTCCTCGAATGCGCGCAGGACGTGAATGAGCGCGTCGACGTTGCGCAGGCTGGTGAGGAAGGCGGTTTCTTTGAGGGCCTCTTTGCCGATGGCGGCGACGTCGGCGTATTCGACGGTGGCGTAGGTTGTTTTTTTAGGGTTGTAAAGGGCGGAGAGCTTGTCGAGGCGGGCATCCGGGACGCGGGCTATGCCGATGTGCTCCTCGCGGGGATTTGAGTAGGCCTTCTCTTCGAGTTTGGCCTTGGTGAGGATCTTGAATAAGGACGTTTTTCCGACCTGTGGCAGGCCGATGATTCCAGTTTTCATGTAGTTCGATGATACAGGAAGGCTAGTGAACAGTGAGCAGTGGACAGTGAAGGAGTGAAGCAGTGAAGCAGTGAAGCAGTGAAGCAGTGAACAGTGATCAGTGGACAACGGTCAGTGGTCAGCGAATGAGTGAAGAAGTGAAACGGGGCTAGGGCTTGCGGGTTTCGGCGATGGCGATGATGACGACGGAGACGAGGCCGAGAAGAAGTACGGCTCCTTCGACATTTTCGCTGCGGTTGTGAAGACGGTTGAAGTGGGCGGTGGTGGGGCTGTCGGGGTTGGCGGTGTCAATCGCGCCGCCGGCGGCGATGCGATCGCGCTCCATGGACGGGATGATGACGAATTGCGAGAAGCACGTGAGCGCAATCATGAGGAAGATAGGGACCATGGCGGCAAGGGCGATGCGGGGCCGGTAGACGCCGAATGCGGGTGCAAGTACGAGCAGGGCGAGGAGGACCATGCCGGAGACGAGTCCCATGCCATGGAGTATGCGCAGCAGGTGGCCGACGATGAGGCCTGCGGTGTGGGTGTCAGGGCGGAGCGTGGTGAAGGTGATGGCCGCGACAACGGGAAAGAATACTTCTGCGCCGAGCCAGACGATGAACGCGAGATAAAAAAGAGTGCGGAGGAGAGTCTTCATTGGGAAAGAATACAAGGGCAGAGTGGGGCGACTGGGCGGAAATAGTCCCAACTTCTTGAAGGTTTCGGGCTCTAATTCTTCGAGAGGGCGATTGGCCAACGGAGAACGATCATGAGATTAGCTTTTCTTGCATTAGGTGTATTGTTTGTGGCTGCCACTTCCGCCTTTAGCCAAGATCCTGGATTGATGGCTGTGCAGCAAGCCAATCAAATTGCAATGCAGTCGGCGAGTCTTCAGGCCGCACAACAAATGCAACAGGACATGATGGCCGCGGGGCAGGCTGCCGCACTGGCCATGCAGATGAATCAGCAGATGAATCAGCAGTTCAATCAGCAGATGCTTTTGAATAATGCGAATGGTTGCGAAATCGGCCCCGCGAAGTTCTATGGGACTTGGCTTCCGCAGTTTTCAAAGAAATCGGGCTTGGTCAAAGCAGGGACTGCGGTGCGCATCAAATGGCGCGCCTCGGACTTCGCATGGGTCTACTATTCGACTGACGGATCGACTCCAACTACCGCGTCAGCGATCTATAAGGGCCCTATCATCATCGATGCTCCGACCCATCTGCGGGCAATCGCGGCGGCGCCGGGCTTAGCGCCAAGCAAGGTCTTTGATGCGTACTACGACGTTACTCCTTCGACGGCGCAGACTCAGCCGGTTCACGCCCGGATTGCGGGCCCAGCGCGTTCCGGTCAGTAGATCGGGCTGGCGCGAGGCGATCCGGTCTCCGACCCATTTCACAAAGAACGTGAAATGGATGGGGATCGGGGCATTTGCAGGGGCTAAACAGGCTGCGGAAAAACCCCGAAAGGATGGAGAAGATTCCGAAGAGAATCCCGCAGGGGCTAAAGCCCGTCCTTTGTTTTGTTGCATTTGCGGCCCGGCTAAAGCCGTGCCCTTGTTACAAAACTCGCCACGAATGAGTTTTTCCGCAAGCTGTAAAGCCCGAGGTTTTTTTGGCTGCGTTATTGGTCCGACTAAAGTCGTGCCGTTGTTACAAAGCCCGAATCGAGGAGCACAACAAAAAAGCGGTTACTTGCGGTTGAGGGCGCGCTTGAGGACGACTTCAAGAGCGGACTTGACGCTGGTGTACTCTTCTTGGGTGATGGCGCCGTTGATCTTTTCGCTCTCGATGGCGAAGAGCTCTTCTTTGAGGGCGTTGAGCAAAGCGGCACCGTTTGCAGCGTTGCCCTGCGAGGGCACGAGAGCGTAACCGGTGAAGGAGGCTGGCGCTGCGGAGGCTGAGGCTGTGGAGGCTGAGGCTGTGGAAGCGAATCCTGTTGGCGCAACGCCCGTGGAAGCGAATCCTGTTGGCGCTGCGCCTGGGGGCTTGCGCAGGAAGAAGGCCGCGCCGGCGATGAGTAGAAGAGCGAGAGCTCCGAGGATCCACCATTTGTACTTCGAGAGCGGGTCGGGCGTGTCGATGGGCACGCCGATGCCGCCACCGGGCGTGCTGCTGGGGCCTGCGGCGGGAGTGCCTGCATCCTGACTGGGCGTGGCGCCTGGCATGGAGCCCGCCTGGGGAGCGGCCTGCTGTTCGCGGGGAACGGAGCCGGTTCCGGAGATGGAGAACTCAACAGGCTTGCCGGGGACGGCGTTTTTCAAGACGAATGTTTGCACATTGGGATCTTCAGGGACGTTTTTGAAGCTGGCGCCACTGCCCGGAGTGAATGTCATGGTCTTGGGGAGCAGCACGCCGACGTTGTCGGCCGGCATGGTGACCTGGGTCTTGAAGGTGTACTTTCCGGCGGCGTAGGGCAGGTGGTAGGAGATGAGGAACTGCGTATCTTTGTCGCCGTCGTCGGGCTGGATGGGAAAGTTGAAGGCGTAGTGGCCCTTGGGACCATCGGGATCGAGTTTGAGCGAGGTGGGCAGGCCGGTGGGACGTTGCGCTTCCGCGCCGTCGACGGTGGCATCGGCGGGGAGGATTACCTGGAAGGACTTGGCGCTCCACTGGGTGAGGGGCGGTGAGCTGTTGTTGTGGACGAAGTAGCGCTCGCTTACGGTGAGCTGGCCATTCTCGGATTCGAACTGGAGGACGTCGGCCTCGATGAAGACGCCCTGGACCTTGGGGGCCACATCGAAGACGGGGATGTCGCCGGGGCCGCTGCCCTGGGGCGCGGCGATGAAATAGGGGCTGCCCTGATGTGTGACGCGGACGAGGTAGGGGCCGCTGGCGGGTTCCTTGAGGGAGTATTTGCCGTTGGCATCGGTGGTGGCTTTGGCGACTTCGCCCATGCCGGCCTGGACGTCGACGAGGACAACGGTGTCGCCCGCGGCGGGCTTGCCGGTGGTCTTGTCGGTGACGGTGCCGGTGACGGTGGCGGCGTGGGCCATTGCGCCTGTAAGGAGGAGGCTGAGGGCGAGGGTGCGGAGTGTTGCGTGTGTGGTTCTGGTTTTCATGAAAATTCCTATCAGTGGTTCATGATGATTCTTATCGAGTGCCCGTGATTCGATTTGCGTGAAGAAAAAAGCAACCGCAGAATTGCGCGTTTCGCCGCGCCCCTACAGGGCGCGAGGGTTTCTTTTATGCTGCTTACCCCGGGTTTCACCCGGGGCTAACATCGTGGCCTCCCTCCGGGAGGCGGTGAAGCCGCAGATCCTTCGACTTTGCTGCGCTTCGCTCAGGATGACAGGCCTTTTTGGGCTGCGCTTCGCTCAGGATGACAGGCCTTTTTTGTGCCGCGCTCCGCTCAGGATGACGGGTTTGTGGAGGTTGTTGAATCCCAGGTCCCCAAATGCGAGGGACCTGGGGCACCCCGCTCAATTCGATTCCTCAGGCTTGCTCGAGGTGATCGATTTCTGCGAGGAGGGTGGCGGTTTCGCGTTCCAGAAGAGTTCGCTGGACTTCAAAGTCTTCCTCGGGGTACTTGCCTGCCTTGAATTCGAAGTTGAGGTCGCGCAGGTTTTCGTAGAGCTGTTCTTTGCGTTCGAGCAGGTAGTCGAGACGGGTCTTTTGTCGCTGCGCGGCGAAGACGTTTTCGGGCCAGAAGGTGTAGACAAAGAGCGCGAGCGTGAGGGCGATGGCGGCGAGTTCGCCTTGGAGGGTAGTCATGGGTTAAAGGTCTCCGTCCATGCCGGTTTCCCGGCGAATTCTTTCGCGGCGTTCGCGTTCGGCTGGGTCGAGGTTTGCATCGAGAGACGAGTTGGGAGCCAAGCCGGCGGGGAGCTGGGTTTTGCCGACCGACCAGCGGCGCACGAGGAGGAAGGTTCCGAGGAAGCCTGCGGCGAGGACGGCGAAGGGGGCGATCCAGGCGACGAGATTGAAGCCATGCATGGTGGGCGCGGCGAGGACTACGGCACCGTATTTGGTGGTGAACTGGTCAAAAATCTGCTGGTCGGTCTTGCCTGCAGAGATCGCTGCACGAAGCTCGGCCATTTCCGGATCGCGGTAAGGGCAGCCCAGATGGTCGCATTCGCCGAGGAGCTGGGCGCAACCGCATTCGCACATCATGCGGTGGCTGAGGTTGTTGAGACGAGAATTATCGTCGGCGGCGCCGAGGGAGAAGCAGACGGCAAGACAGAGGGCCGCGGCTTGTGCGGATTTTAGCCAGAGAGCCTTTGATGCCTTGGTGGTTTCCCACCCTTTCGCCAAAAAGCGGCGAATGGATGAGGGACTTGGCGAAGCGAGCGGGATGTAATGCCCGCGGCTAAAGCCGGGACTTTTTTCAGGTTGGGATTCAGGGGCCTGAAGGCCCCTGCTCCCTCCGTGATTCCCGGAATCCAAGGGAGAGGAGGACTTCACAGGCTGCCTCCTTTCAGAGCGGGCTCGGAAGGAGCGGCGCGTGCGACTGGGACGCGCAAAGAGGCGGTGGCGGGCGAGAGGCTGGGAACGAGGGCGATAAGCGTACCGAAGACGAGGATGGCTAGACCGGCCCAGATCCATCCAACGAGCGGATTGAGGAACGCTTTGATGATGGGCTGGCTGGTGTCGGGGTTGGTGCCTTCGTAGACGACGTAGAGGTCCCACTCGGGCGTGGAGTGAATGGCGACCATGTTCTGCGGCTGGCCGGTGACGAGGTAGACGCGTTTCTCAGGGGACATCTGAAACTGCTTTTTGCCGTGTTTGTATACGTCGAGGAGCGCAAATTCGGAGTTGTAGTTGAGGTTGGAGTCCTGGGTGAAGCCGACGTTCTCGAGAGTGTAGGGTCCGATGTCGATCTTGTCGTGGAGGGCGAGCTCGCTCTCGATGCTGCGATTGAAGGCTGAGCCGCAGAGGCCGACTACGACGATGACGACGCCGATGTGGACGAGGTAGCCGCCATAGCGGCGGGTGTTGCGGCGCATGAGCAGGAATGTGGAGGCGAGGAGATTTTTGCCGGTCTGGCGGGAGATGACCTGGGCTCCACGAACGAATTCGGAGAGGATGGAGACGTTAACGGCTGCGGATATGGCAAAGCCGAGGATGGCATAGAAAGTGCCGAGGCTGAAGTCGCCGCCCTTCCAGGGGTTGGCACCGAAGGCCAGGCAGACGATGACGGTGGCCCAGAGGGCGATGATGGGCAGGACGAAGTTGCGGCGGATGCTCCTGAGCGAGGCGGAGCGCCAGGGAAGCAGCGGGCCGACACCGGTGAGGAAGAGGAGGAAGAGGCCGATGGGGATGGCGACGCGGTTATACCAGGGAGCGCCGACGGTGACTTTGTTGCCGACGACGTATTCCGAGAGGATGGGGAAGAGCGTACCGCAGACGATGACGAAGCAGGCGGTGAGCAGGACGAGGTTATTGAAGAGGAAGCTGGACTCGCGGCTGACGAGCGACTCGAGATGGTGCTCGGTTTTTAGGTGGTCGCGCTGGAGGATGTAAGTGAAGATGCAAACAGCGAGCACGATGCCCATGAAGGTGAGGAACCATGTTCCGATGGGGGACTGGGCAAAGGCGTGGACTGAACTGACGAGTCCGGCGCGAGTGAGCAGAGTGCCGAGCAGGGTGAGGAGGAAGGTGGAAAAGATGAGCCAGACGTTCCAGCTCTTCATCATGCCTTTCTTCTCCTGCATCATGACGGAGTGGAGGAAGGCAGTGGCGGTGAGCCAGGGCATGAAGCTGGCGTTTTCGACCGGGTCCCATCCCCAGTAGCCGCCCCAGCCGAGTACGGCATAGGCCCAGTGCATGCCGAGGAAGATGCCGCAGGTGAGGAAGAGCCAGGTGACGAGGGTCCAGATGCGGGTGATCTTGATCCACTTTTCGCCGGGGTAGCGCATCATGAGAGCGCCGAGGGCAAAGGCAAAGGGGATGGAGAAGCCGACGTAGCCCAGGTAAAGCATGGGCGGATGGATGACCATCTCGGGATATTGGAGGAGAGGATTGAGGCCGTTGCCGTCGTCGGGGAGCGGGCCGTTGTAGGTGGAAAAGGGCGTGGCGACGGCAACGAGGACGAGGAGGAAGAAGACCTGGATGCCGGCGAGGATGGTTCCGGCGTAGGCGAAGAGCTTTACGTCTGCTTTGTGGGTGAGGCGGAGGACGAAGCCGTAGGCGGCGAGGAGCCAGGCCCAGAGCAAGAGCGAGCCCTCCTGGCCGGACCAGAGAGCGGAGAACTTGTACGCGCCGGGGAGAGCGCGGTTGGAGTGCTCCATGATGTAGGTGATGGAGAAGTCGTTGGTGAAGACGGAGTAGATGAGGGCGAAAGCAGCGGCGGAGACGGCAATGAAACCGGCGATGCCGGCGCGGCGGGCGGTGTCTGCCAGACGCTCGGGGGAGATGGCCGCAGGCTGGCCAGTGGCTATGAGCCGGAGGGCCAGGATGCCTGCGAGCAGATTATAGGCGGCAAGCGCCAAAGCAATGATAAGAGCGAAGCTACCGAATGCGGCCATGTATGACTCCAACCTGATTCTCGCACGCGGGTTTGCGCGGCGAGGGCCTGCTACGAGGGCTATTCTTACCCAATGATAGGCCTCTTGCGTGTGATTTGGCTCACACTATGGATGGAGAGGGGATTAGGAGCAAGGCGGGGTCTGGGCTGGCGCCGGGCTGGCCGGATCAGGCGGTTTTGAGTGTGGGCCGAGGCAACATCTGGCGGGCGAGATCGACGAGCTGATCCATAGAGAACGGCCGAGGGAGGAAGCGAATTGTCCCAGGGACATGGGGGGTGGTGTTTGCATCGGGAGCCACGCCGCTGGGTGCGGGAGCATCAGGATCGGCGAGGACGAGGATTGGGACCTCAGGGAGCCGGGCGTGGAGTTCGGCGACGAAGGCGGGCCCACCGATGCCCTGCATTGGGTGAGAGGCGATGACGAGTCCCAATCTGTGAGCGAATTGAGGCTGCTCGACGATGCACAGGGCCTCAGATGCGTCGGATACTCTGACAACGTCTTTGAATTGGCGCTCGAGAATTGATTTACGTAGAACGCCTTGAAGGGGATCGCTTTCTACTATTAAGACAGTTGGCACCTGGCCCTAAATCCCGCACGGCTCCGAGGTGGGGGAGGACCGCGCTGATTATTTGCGAACTGTCAAATTTGATGTGAAGCGGGCGAGGGGGGTTGCCTAGGGGGGGCGCAGGGGGCGCGGGTAAGAGGCTGGGATGATGCGCTCTCATCTGATGTGATCATTCGACTCCAATTCCGCCAGAACCTTGTCGAAGCGAACGCGCAGATCGGTCAGGACGTGATCGGCGTCGGTCGATACACGATGCCCTGCGTAGAGCGCCGCCGCCGTTCCCCCCACCAGAACCGCGTCGGGAAAGATGCGTTGCAGGTGAGCTGCAGCGCTCAAGACCTGCTCCCACTCAGGAAGCGGCGAGGTGTTGTTCTGCATAGCGCCTCCAAAAGCGATATCGCTGAGCGTAGGGGTCCTCGCCCTGCGCCTGGCAGACGCGCAGCACCTTCTCCATCAGGGCGCGATTGTTCAGAGCAGCGCGACGCAACTCGGCCCAACCCTGCCGCTTGCCCCGGCCGATCACATCGTCGATGCCGGCGAGCGTGTACTGTTCGTGATTGAGGTGCCGGTGAAGCATAAGTCCAGTCCAAGTCTATTCTTGCCTGAAAGTTGCAATGACGCAATGCGCCAGTTCAGCCGAAGAGAAATTCTTTTTCGCGGAGATCTTTGATGGTGTCGCGGAGTTTGGCGGCTTTTTCGAATTCGAAGCGCTTCGCACTCTCGCGCATGTCGGCTTCGAGTTTGGCGATGTAGGTGTCGAGGTCGGCCTGGGTGTTGAACTCGGGGATGTCGGCGGCGGCTTCGACTTCGATTTCGCCGTACTCGGCGCGGAGGATCTGGGCGAGGCCCATGTCCATTTTGTTGATGATGGATTGCGGCGTGATGCCGTGTTCTTCGTTGTAGGCGAGCTGGACGGCGCGGCGGCGGTCTGTTTCGTCGATGGCGCGGCGCATGGAGTCGGTCATGCGGTCGGCGTAGAGAATGGCGCGGCCTTCAAGATGGCGGGCGGCGCGGCCCATGGTCTGGATGAGCGAGCCGGCGGAGCGGAGAAAGCCTTCCTTGTCGGCGTCGAGGATGGCGACGAGGGAGACCTCGGGGAGATCGAGGCCTTCGCGGAGAAGGTTGATGCCGATGAGGACATCGAACTCGCCCTTGCGGAGACCGGCGAGGAGCTTGACGCGCTCGAGGGTTTCGATCTCAGAGTGCATGTAACGGCACTTGACGCCGACCTCTGTGTAGTAGCCGGCGAGGTCCTCTGACATACGCTTTGTGAGGGTGGTGACGAGGACGCGCTCGTTGCGTTTGGCGCGGTCGCGGATTTCGGCGAGAAGGTCGTCGATCTGGCCTTTGACGGGGCGAATTTCGACCTGGGGATCGACGAGGCCGGTGGGGCGAATGACCTGTTCGACGACGACGCCGGCGGAGCGGGTTAGCTCATAGGGGCCTGGGGTGGCGGAGACGTAGATGGTCTGGTGGATGCGGTTTTCGAACTCTTCGAATTTGAGCGGGCGATTGTCGCGCGCGGAAGGCAGGCGGAAGCCGTAGTCGACGAGGTTCTGCTTGCGGCTCTGGTCGCCGTACCACATGCCGTGGACCTGGGGAATGGTGGCATGACTCTCGTCGACGAAAAGGAGGAAGTCGCGGGGGAAGTAGTCGAGGAGGGTGGGCGGGGCCTCGCCGGGGAGACGGCCGCTGAAGTGGCGGGAGTAGTTCTCGATGCCGTGGCAGTAGCCCATGGACTTGATCATCTCGAGATCGAAGCGGGTGCGCTGATTGACGCGCTGGGCTTCGACCATGCGGCCTTCGGCTTCAAGCTGGGGAACCCACTCGTTGAGCTCTTTGAGTATGGAGTCGATGGCCTCGGCCTTGCGCTCGGGCTGAACGACGTAGTGGCTCTTGGGGTAGATGGGCAGGCGCGAGTAACGCTGCTTGACAGTGCCGAAGAGGGGATCGATTTGAGAGAGCGACTCGATCTCGTCGCCGAACATCTCGATGCGGTAGGCGGATTCGTCGTAGGTGGGGAAGACTTCGATGACGTCGCCGCGGACGCGGAATGTGCCACGGCGGAAGTCGACATCGTTGCGCTCGTAGAGGATTTCGACGAGGCGGCGTGTGATGTCTTTGCGGGCGATGCGCTGGCCTTTCTCGAGAAGCAGCAACATGCCGTAGTAGGCCTCAGGCGAGCCGAGGCCGTAGATGCAACTGACGGAGCTGACGATGATGGAGTCGCGGCGTTCGAAGAGGGAGCGCGTGGCGGAGAGGCGAAGCTTGTCGAGCTCTTCGTTGATGGTGGCTTCTTTTTCGATATAGAGGTCGCCGGCGGGGATGTAGGCCTCGGGCTGGTAGTAGTCGTAGTAGCTGACGAAGTATTCGACCGCGTTGCCGGGGAAGAACTGCTTGAACTCGTGATAGAGCTGGGCGGCGAGGGTCTTGTTGTGGGCGAGGATGAGGGCGGGACGGTTGGAGGCCTCGATGATTTTGGCCATGGTGAAGGTCTTGCCGGAGCCGGTGACGCCGAGCAGGACCTGATGGCGCTCGCCGGCGCTTAAACCGGAGAGGAGCTCCTCGATGGCGCGGGGCTGGTCTCCTTTCGGTTTGTAGGTGGAGACGAGCTGGAAGTCCATGGGGAGATTATACGATGGGAGCGAAGAATAAGCGAAGATAAATCGAGGGTGTGGGGTATCGGGGTGTGGGGTTTCGCGTATCGCGTATTGGGTGTGGGGGGTCTCCCAGGTCCCCAAGGGCGAGGGACCTGGGGCACCCGGAATTCAGATGATTGAGAGACGGCGGGTTGAGGATTGTGGTCTCCCAGGTCCCCAAGGACGAGGGACCTGGGGCACCCTTAGTTCTATTGGCCGGGGGGCGGGTTAACGGCTGAGGCGGAGGCGGTGGTGTTTTCGGATTTGAGGGGGAGGCGGACCTCGAGGGTGCCGGTGCGGTTGTTGACCTGATCGCGGACAGCGAGGCGGATCCATGCGGCGCCGGGAGGAACTTCGAGTTCCTGAAGGGCGTGGAAGACGGAGTCGGACGGGGGATTCTGAGGGGCGTCTTTGGAGTGCTTCCCTTTGGATTTTGCAGAGACGTCGCCCTGATTGAGCATGCTGTTGAGCAGTTTGCCATCGTTATCGTAGGCGGCGGCAGCGAATTCGAGGACGGGAGGGGCACCCTTGCTTTGGGCGGCATCTTTGAGCTGGGCGTCGATGACACCGTAGGTGATGTCGTACTTCTGGAGCTTGACTGGCGGCAGCGGGTTGAGGGCCTTGTCGTGCCTGCGGGTGCGGAAGTATGCGGGGGAGTCCTCTAGCGCGAGCATCTGGTCAGGGGTTGCGAGCCTTGGATTGCCGACCGTGGATACGTGAGCGCTGAAGACGAGATCGTGGAGCATGGGCGCGCCATGTTCGATGTTGGCGTACAGGGTATCTTCAGCCTTCTTGGCCTGGGCGCGGGCTTCGACGGTTCCGGGCTTGTGCTCGGTCTGGACATCGTCGTCGGAGACACCGAAGTAGATGGTGCGATAGCTCAGGGTGTAGTCCTTCTTGTTCTTATTGGCCAGGGTGATCTCAATGTTGCGCTCGAGGCCGTCGTACTTATTGTTGGTGGGTTCGTAGGTAATGGAGTAGTAGTCCTGGCCATTGACGACCGCCTTGTTGATCATCTCATCGATGTGGTTGTTGCCGTAGTAAGCTTTGCCGCCGCTGGCTGCGGCGATGGTGTCCATAATCTGGTAATTGGCGATGTCGTCACCCGCATGTCCTTGCTTATCGACCGATTCGATGCCGCCCACACGGATGGGGTAGAGAGCAATCTGGCTGCGCATCATTGCGGCGTAGGTCTCTTTGATCGACTTCTGGAGCAGATAAGAGAGGTCGTTGATCTGCATGGTGGAGCTGGAGAAACCGCCGCCGACGCCCCCTTGTTCAGCGTTGACACCTGAGACAGTGGCGCCGACGGGGATAGGGAAGTCGCTGGAGAGCCAGAGAAGGTTTTTGCGGCCGGGAATGCCGCTCATGTAGTCGGCGATGAAGTGCAGGCATTGGAGGGAGGCGCCGGCGTCGTCATGTCCGTAGTTTTGTGCGTCGAAGAAGACGTCGGGCATGTGGGGGCCGGGGCCTTTGGAGAGCAGGGCGGCGCGGAGGAGTTCGTGGTCGCTGGTGAACCCTTGCAGCATGTGGAGGCCGCTGGCGTTGATGAAGACCGCGATGCGCGTGCCGGGCTGCGCCTTGTCGACAAAGTCGAGGAGCTCTCTGTGGAAGGTCATCTGATCGTCGGTATCCGTGTTGACCATGTCGTAGTAGAGGATGTAGAGCGGACCATGCTCGGGCTGGGTGGGGAGATTGATGAAGGTATTGGCCGGCATGGGCGGAAGCTTGGGGGGAGTGAAAGTTTCAGTGCTGTCGACGTGCTCGAAGGAGAGGATGCTCTGGTCCTTTTTGTCTTCCTTGACAACGAAGTCGTCCTTGCTGAGGCCTTTGACGGGGTTGCCCTGCTTGTCGGTGACGACGATGTCGATGGGGACGCGGCGGACCTCCATGTGGAGGACCATTCCATCGGGTTCGGAGGGGGACTTTTTGTCGGACGATTTTGAGGCTGGCTCGGCCGAAGCGATGGAGAGTGCGGTGAGGGCAAGAGGCAAAGCCAGGAGCAGTGATTCAAGACGAAGGCGGGAGTGGGGAATGGTCATAGGTCCTTCCTTATTCGGCAGTCGGGAGCTGAAGTCAACGGTGTCACAAGCGCGCGAGAATCCTGCAGATTTAGATGTCGGAGAGGCGAAAGTAGTTGTCTCCAACAATCGCCTTCGAGCATTTTCCGCTGACATGTTGACGGTTGAAAGCGTTGCATAGTTACTCCATTATTTTCCGGAGGTTTGTGGCTGCCCTCAATGGCACAAAAAAGACAAAGACATGCCAACGATGGGGCGCCCGCGATTCCAGGCCAACCAGGGGGTAGAACAAGGAGCTTCGGGCGAAGTTGCTATTTGAACATGGCGACGACATTGGCCTTGATGTTCGGGTTGGAGGCGGAGCCAGTGATGATGACGGGGATTGCGCCGCCGCCCGAAGGCGCTGCGGACTGCTTCTTGTTCAGAGCCTTGCCCAGGAGGCCGACGGCCTGGCTTGTTCCGGCGGTGACTGCGCCCAGAGCTTTGCCAGCAACCATGCCGACACCGGAGTTGGGGCTGAATTTGGCCAAGAGCTTGAAGTCGAGCTCTTCAGAGGCGGAGACGGTGCCGTTTCCGGTGGCGGTGCCGATCTGGGGGATATCGGCATCGATGTTGGAGAGGCGGGTGCCTGCGGGGGAGTTATTGACGTCGGCGCGGAGCTTTTGAATCGCAGTGCCGCCGCCGCTTCCGCCGAAGGGATTGATGCCGCCGATGCGCGAGCCCAGATCGAAGCCGGCGAGCCTGGAGTTTTCGAGCTCGACCGGGCCGGCGATGGTGGGGCCGGTGGCGGGACCGCTGATGGAGAGATTGGCGTTGATGGTGCCGCCGTGGAGCGAGGAACCGCTGGGGAGGGTGATGCCGACAGCGGGGAGGAGTTTTTCAATCTCGTCGACGGGAAGGCCGGGGGCGGAGAGATGAAGGTCGAGGACTGCACCGTCGGGGTTGATCTGGTAGGCGCCCTTGACGTGGGCGGCAATGGAGCCGGCGTGGAGGGCGATGTCGTTGACGGTGCCGGCCTCGGTGGCGAGGTTGGTGGTGATGGAGTAGTCGATGTCGACTGGGTCAGAGGCTGGGTGGCCGGTGCGCGCGAGGTGGAGATGCTGCGCCTTGATCTTTCCGGTGTTGGTGAGGGTTGAGCCATCGGAGCCGAGCTGCGCATCGACATCGAGAAGCATGGAGATGCCCTGGCTGGGTTCAACAGCGCCGGAGGCGACGATGTCGAAGGTCTTCAAACTGAGCGTGGCCTGGAAAGGTGTGTCGGCTGCGTTCTTCTGTGAGATGGGGCCGCCGGTGCCTTTGAGATCGAAATGACCGTTGGCGGGCAGGTCGGCGGAGAGCTCAAAGGGGAAGGAGGTTGTGAATGAGAAGTTTTGGATGGTGAGGGCGACGTTGGAGTAGACGGAGGGCTTGGAGTGGGGCGTGAGTGAGGAGACCGTGGCGCTGCCTTTTTCGATCTTGAGCTCGGCGACGGCGAGGTCGGGAGGGGTGGTGGAGCTTTGCGAAGAACTGGAGGGGGAAGCGCTGCCGAAGCTGGAGAAGTTCCATGCACCCTTGGCGCCCTTGATGAGCTGGATGGCGGGGGTGTCGATGGTGAGGTTGGTGACGCGGACCTCGTGCGAGAAGATGAGCGGGCTGACTTCAACACCAATGGCGAGGGACTTGGCTTGGATGAAGGGCGTGGTGGCGAAGGCGGGGTCGTCAGCGATCTGGATGTTGTCTGCGCCGAGGCTGCCGGAGAGGAGCGAGAAGCTGAGCTTGCCGATGGTGACCTTGCGGCCGAGTGCCTTGGAGAGCTGGGCTTCGACGGTGGGGCGGAGGCTTTCAGCGTTGACGAAGAGGGGAATGGCGAGAACGGCAAGGAGCAGGACGGCGGCGACTGCAACGGCGATCTTCACCCAGGTCTTTTTCATTGGCGGCCTTTCAGAGGTTTGGAGGGAAGGTTCGCAGGGATTATATCGCCGGAGGTGGGGGGAATCGCATGAATCTTGGAGTGGGGGCCTGGTGCCGCTAACGAGCGGATGTATTGCCAGCGAAACACAGGTGCATGGGTGGATTCTTGGCACTTCTTGAGGATTCACACTTGTTTTTTCGTGTGCTACGCTTCAGCCATCGTGGCCGAAAGCTACAAATCGATCACTGGTTTGGTTGCTCCGCCCGCCACGGCGGAGGTGGCTGATCCACTCGCGCCCGATAACCAGCCAAAGGCGGGTTTGTGCTTTTGCGCGATCTGTAACAGCCTGATCGTGGGGAAGCCGCAGGTTATTGAAGGGAAAGAGGCTTGCGCGAAGTGCGCGGCGGAAGTCCTGAAGAAAAGTCCGGCGGAGCGACGCAAGGCGTTTGGGATGGGACTGCTGTTTGGGTCTGCTGCAGCGGTGCTGGGGATGGCGTTTTGTACGCTGTTTGGTCTGCTGACAAAGCTGGACGTGAACTACATGTCATTGTTCGTGGGCTGGCTGGTGGCAGCGGGGATGATGCAGGGGTCGAACGGGGTGCGTGGACCGCGGTATCAGTTTGCGTCGGTGGTTTTGACGTATTTTGCAGTGTCGCTGTCGTCGATTCCGATCTATCTGATCCCGATTGTGTTTTGGCTTCCGCCGGATTTCCGGTTTGGCAGCATCATGGGGAAGCTGGCGTATTGGGCGGTGGCGTCGCCGGTACTGGAGCTGATGCACGGCATCTCTGGGTTCGTGGGGCTGGCGGTTCTGTTCCTGGGGATGCGGCTGGCGACGCGGATTACAGCGGCGCAGTGGCAGGACTCGGCGTTGAAGCCGGTGGAGAAGAAGGAGGAGCCGGAGATTCGGTTGTGAGGATGGGCAGGGCGTGTGTGGCGGCGAAGGCCTCTCGTAAATAGACATGGGCGGGTTGACTGGCAGGTAACTTACGGTTTGCCAACTAACCGCCCGGAACCTGGAATCCGCTCAGAGTTTCTAGATGGACTGAAAGAAATCCGAGTTGCATACGGAGCTCGCAGCTCAGTGTGGCTTATCCTCCCGTCAAACGGTGAAGGTTTGCACCATCAGCAAACTGGGTGCGTCGGGCATTTCAGAATACACGCAGGCGCTGCTCTCACCTGTGCCGCCAAACGGATATATGCACTTGGGACGGCCGGGGGCAAAGGCGATAAGTGGGGAGTTGGGCGAGCTGACGACGAGCGTGCCCCGGCCGGAAACGAAATCTGCGGGGTTACCATCGAACTTTCCGACGACGGCCAACTGGAAGCCAATTGTGGGGGTCAGAGCATATTCGGGCACGGGGCTGGCAGGCGAAGAATTGGTGCAGATGGTCAACTTCGTGAGCTCGATGTTCCCCGTGTTCGCGACAACATGGCCATTCTCGTCGATGACGGTGCATGCGATGCCCGAGATTGCCGCCGAGTTCGGCGCGTACAGAAGTTCCATTGTGAGGATGTATCCGGCGGGCAGCGTACCAACGGGCAGCCCGGAAGGGGGCAGCGGGTACCAATGCCCCACGTTCTCTCCGGTGCGGAAGTCCACTATGTTGGTGCCCCCGCCGAAGACCTTGAGCGGTTGACCACCCACCTCGGTGAAACGGGTCGTCGCCCAGTTCTCGAGGTAGTAGTCGATGTTGCCCTTTGCGTCGATTTCGAAGCCGTATTGCTGCCATCCGCAGTAGTTACTGTCGGTCGGACACCAGAGATTCCATTGGAAGCTGAAGCCATTGGTGCTGCACATGTCACTGCTGATGTAGATGGTGAGTTTGAGATTGGGGAGGCTGGGCGGGTTCGAGCACGGGCCAGTCCAGACGAAGTAGTTGTGAGCGCCGCCAAATGCGCCGCCAGGGTAGTCACTCGAGGGTTTGACCAACTGCGCGCAGCTGGCGAAGGGCGCAATCGCCAAAGCCATGCCGGAGCTCGTGAACTGCTGGATGTGAGTGTCGGAGGAGGGCCAATCGGACTCGCTGGAGGGGATGGAAGAAGAAGTCAGTAGGCATCGAGTGCTGGGGTGGTTGGCGGCAAATGCCACGAATAGGCTGTATTCGCCATTAATATTATTGAAGTCGGCAAGAGCCGGCGCGGCGGAGCTGGATTGGTTGATGGGGATGCTTCCTACCCAGATTTGCGGGGCGGCGAGAAGGAGTGCGTTGGTAGGACTGTCGGCGACGAAGGCAATGTAGAGGTCGTTGTTAAAAACTGTAGCCGCCGGCGCGAATTTGGTGGACTGGCCGGTGTCGGATGCGGAGCCCGAGTTGCCCGTGGATGAAAGGTCGCAGACCAGGATGGCATTTCTGCTGTCGTTGGAGACGAAAATCATCTGAAGATTGTCACCGTTCTGGACCAGCGCTGGAGATTGTGGACTTGTTTGTCCCGTGTCGTTGCTGCCAGACCATATTGACTGCCCCAAGGCTGATTGCCCCGTGCATGAGCAGGTCAGGATGCGGTTGCTCGGGTCGTTGCCGATGAAAGCAATGTAGAGGGTGTTGCCCCAGACAGCCAGGGCGGGCGCGCATTTGCTGCGCTGGTTGATGAATGTCGCGGGTGTCCACGAGACGCCGTCCGACGTGCTGCAGACGAAGATACGGTTGCTGGGGACGCCGGTTGCGCTGTCGACATCGTCGGTGATGAAAGCAATGTAGAGGCTGCCGTTGAAGAACGCAAGCGCGGGCGTGAATGGGCTCCACTGGTTGATAAAACGGCTGCCGGTCCAGGTTTGCCCGTCAGGCGAGGAGTCCACAAGTATCTGGTTGCTCCCGTTGGATGCAATGAACGCTGTCCACAGATTCTGCGACATAGGGCTTGATCCTCCCGGGGGTTTGGGAATTCGCGATTCGGGCTCGGTGGGCCAGGCTGGAGCAGGGAGTCTAACACATCAATTGGCGTCAATGACAAAAAAGGTTGCCGGGCATCCTCGGTTTCGGGATCTGGGGATGCATGGACACTGACCCTTCGGGGGAACCCGCACCCCAGCCGCGCGCCTCTGCATCTCCAATTTTGTGCCCCGCTGTTCTCTTGCTTAAAATCCCCCCCGGCGGCACACCGTCCGCAAGGGTTCACCAGGCGCGGACTCGGGAGAGAAGTCGGTGACAACTCGACGACAATTCGGCGAGGGCACGCTTTACCAGGGCAGGGGCTGGCCCAGGTGGAAGTAGCCGCCGGTGGGGCCGTCGGCGGGGAGAAGCGCGAGGGCGGCGCTGGTCTTTGCGCCTTCGGCGAGTTCCATGATTGCGCCGGGGCCACCCATCTCGGTTTTGACCCATCCGGGATGAGCGGAGTTGACCTTGATGGAGGTATGGCGGAGCTCCCAGGCGAGGTGAATGGTGTAGGCATTGAGGGCGGTCTTTGAGGCGTCGTAGGCGAGGTGCTTGGAGTCGTAGATGGGGGACGCGGGGTCCGAGTGCAATGTGAGCGAGCCGAGGATGCTGGAGAGGTTGACGATGCGGCCGGCAGGGCTCAAGCGGATGAGGGGCAGGAGCGTGTTGGTGAGGGCGACTACGGAAAAGAAGTTGGTTTCAAAGATGGCGCGGAGAACATCTTGCGGGACCTGACTGGCGGAGATTTCGGGACCGGTGCCGGGGTAGCTGCCCTTGGCGAGAGCAGCGTTGTTGATGAGGATGTCGAGGCGGCCGTGGTTGGAGTCGAAATAGTGGTAGGCGGCCTTATGATCGGCGGGGTTGGTGACGTCGAAGCGAAGGACGGCGGCGTCTGCGCCCTGGTCGCGGAGTGTTGCGGCAGCGGCCTCGCCTTGGTAAGGGTCCCGTGAACCGATGACGACGTGGACACCGGCGACGCCGAGTTCGAGAGCGGTTTGAAAGCCGATGCCGCGGTTACCACCGGTGATGAATGCAATTTTGTCGCTCATGCGCTGATTTTCTCCTGATCGCTGATCTTGATTCTATTGAGGGTTGGATTCAGGAGGAGGCGGTGTGGGTGCAGGGTGCGGGTGAGTGCGGGCAAGAGTGGGATGTGGGGGGAGGAGTAATGCTGCTTCAGTAACCTGATGTACCTTGACCAGAGACTTGGTCAGGGGAACCAAAGATATGTTATTTCGGGTGAAATGAGTGGTCCACTTAAAGTGTTGAACTTAGAAAGATTGAGGGGCACTTAGATGGACTTTGATTATGCTGTTGTTCCGGCAGCACTGCTGGTTGTAGCGATCGGGGTCCTTTGGTTTTCAATCCGATATCTCCGCACGCTTTCGTCGCGGCCTCGGGTGAAAGTGGCGCGCATGCTCGATCTGACGATCCTGATCGGGGCGAATGTCCTGATCGTGGGAGTTGGGGTGAACTCATGCGTCAACGCCGTGCTGACCGCGAGGTTTAGAGCGAAGCATCCGGAGCCGGGCACCGACTACCTGGTAAACGGGAAGCGGATGCACTTGAACTGCACGGGAGCGGGATCGCCGACGATCGTGCTGGATTCGGGACTGGGCTGGGATTCGTTGGAGTGGGGTGGGGTTCAGCCTGCGCTGGCAATGAAGACGCGGGTGTGCTCGTATGACAGGCCGGGATTTGGTTTGAGCGAAGTGCAGCCGGGACCCCGCGATGCGGTTCATATTGCCGGGGAGCTGCATGCGCTGCTGGGGGCGGCGAGCGTGTCGGGGCCTGTGGTGCTGATGGGGCACTCGATTGCGGGTATGTACATTCGCGAGTATGCGACGCGGTATCCGGAGCAGGTGGCGGGGTTGGTGTTTGTGGACAGCTCGACGCCGCTGCAGAACCGGGATGGCCGCCTGAATACGGGGCAGGGAGCAGGTTTGCCCTTGTGGGAGTCGATTTTGCAGATGCGGGCGGCCGCGATCGTGGGCTATCCGCGACTGAAGGGCGACTGCGCAACCCCGGATGCTGGGTCGGACGTGAGGCTTGACCGCGACACAGCGGCGAGATTGGGCGAGGATCTTTGTCACGTGCATTACAAAGCGGTGCAGGCGGAGTACGACAGCTTTGACGCTTCGGGGCAGGAGACAGTGCATACGGGGCCGTTCGGTGACTTGCCGATTCTGGTGATTTCGGAGGATACGACGAAGCAGTTTTCAAGGCCCAGCCCGACGGCGCGGGAGCGTGAGTTTGCGAGGACGTGGGACGGGATGCAGGAGAATTTGAAGAACCTGTCGACGCGTGGGCGGCGGATTGTTGCGAAGGGCAGCGGCCACAATATAACGCTGGAGCGCCCGGAGGTGATTGAGCGGGAGGTTCCGCAGTTTATTGAAGCAATCCGCGGGAACGGGGCGGTGGGTCACGCCCACTCATCGCGATAGGGCCGCGATGAATGGGGCACAGCATCGTCCCACACATTCCCCCTCCCAGTCATCGCGATGGGGCCGCGATGAATGGGGCACAGATTCGTCTTCAGGGCGGCGGGCTCTGTTTCGGTAACGTCTCCAAAGATCAGGGATTTTGTCACCAATGTTCTGTCGGAGTTGCCCACAAAGAGTGATTGACTGAGGGGGCTGATCTCAATCGAAGAGCCTGGGGCGCTTGGATGGACTTTGATTATGCGGTTGTTCCGGCGGCATTGCTGTTCGCGGCGCTCGCGGTGTTGTGGCTTTCGTTCCGGCACATTCGCGCGCTGCCATCGAGGACCAGGAGCAAATGGGTGTATGCGCTGGACCTGGCGATCCTGAGCGGAGTGAATGCGCTGCTGCTGTGTGTTGGGATCAGCTCATGCTTCAACGCGGTGATGTTGGAGAGCTTTCGGGCTACGCATCCGGAGCCTGGCGCAGACTACGGCGTGAATGGGCACAGGATGCATTTGAACTGCACGGGGTCGGGGCGGCCGACGATTGTGCTGGATGCCGGGCTTGGATGGGATTCGCTGGAGTGGGGCGGGATTCAACCAGAGCTGGCCAAGCGAACGCAGGTGTGTTCGTATGACCGGGCGGGATTCGGACTGAGCGAATCGCAGGCCGGGCCGCGCGATGCAATCCACATAGCAGGAGAGCTGCACGCGCTGCTTGGAGAAGCAGGCGTGACTGGGCCCGTGGTGCTGATGGGGCACTCGATTGCGGGGATATACATTCGCGCGTATTCGTCGAAGTACCCAGAGCAGGTGGCGGGTTTGGTGTTTGTGGATGGTTCGACGCCGCTGCAGAATCGGGACGCGCGGCTGAATACGGCACAGGAAGCGGGGGTGCCGTTGTGGGCGTCGATTCTGATGATGAGAACGGTTTCGATTGCGGGCTATCCGCGGTGGAGGGGCGCCTGCGCGGGGCCGAGGGCTGGGCTAATGGCTGGGCTTGATCGCGAGACAGCCGCGAGGATGGGCGAGGATGTGTGCCACCTGCATTACAAGGCCGTGAAGGAGGAGTTTGACAGCATTGACGCGTCTGGGTTGGAGACGGCCGGTACGGGGCCCTATGGAGATTTGCCTATTCTGGTGATCTCGCAGGATACGACGAAGCAGTTTTCAGGACACAGCCCAACGGCGCAGGAGCGCGAGTTTGCGAGTGAGTGGGACGGGATGCAGGAGAAGTTGAGGGACCTATCTACGCGGGGGCGGCGAATTATTGCGCAGGGGAGCAGCCACGATGTAACGCTGGAGCGGCCCGATGTAATCGAGCGCGAGGTGCCGCGATTGATTGAGGAGATTCGGGGGGGCGACGCGAAGGCGAGGCAGGGGACAGCGGACGTTATCGAATAAGGCTGCAAAGGGCGGATCGTGGTTATATGGTCTCCCACTCATTCGGTCGCTACGGCGACTGCGCGAATGGATGGGGCCCAGGACACCTTGGCCTCCCAGGTCCCCAATTGCGAGGGATCTCCACCCCACGGACGAGAACCTGCCCGCGGGGACCCCGGACCTGGGGCACCCACAATAGGAGCTAAGCGGTAGAATGGCATCCATTCGGATTTGAATGGAGGCATTATGCGCAGAATGATTCTTGTGTTGTTGGCGGCAGTGTTTCTTTTTGTGCCCGCTGCGTCGGTGCTGGCACAGGGATCGCCGCCTCAGGCGGGCGCGGATCAACCGTACGCAATTGAGTACTACTACAAGTGCCAGTGGGGGCATCAGGCGGAGTTTCTGCGGCTGTTCTTGAAGAATCACTATCCGCTGTTGAAGAAGATCGAGTCGACTGGGCGGATTGTTTCGGTGAAGATCGAGTCGCCGGCTTACCACACCTCAGAGGAGCTGCGCTGGGACTATCGCGTGACGATTGTCTACAAGAACTCGGCTGTGGCGACGACGGCAAATCCCGATGAGGAAGGATTTATCAAGGAGCTTTGGCCGGATCAGGAGACTTACAAGAAAGAGGAGCAGAGGCGCTTTGAGATTCTGCTGGGGCATATTGATTTGCCGGTGACGGATATAACGCCGAAGTAGTGCATAGATGACAGGTTACAGATGACGGGTTATGGGCTGGAGACCGGAGAGCAGTGCGGAGCATTTCAGAAACCTGCTTCGCCCTGATTTGGTGGTATCTTTCGATGTCAGCAAAGCATATGCCTCGCTCTTGCGTGCCGAAAACGGTAATTCCATGGCTCGTAATTCTCCCACTGCTATGTGGTCAGGGCCATGCAGGTGCGCAGGGGGGCTCTCCGAAGATTCTTGTCGATGCTGTTGCCAGCGACACCAGAGAGCTGAAGAAAGATGCGGAATCCCTGAGCGGCGGGTGTGGTGGCGGCTACAGCATCCTTGAACACCCAACGACCGTGGGGGAGTTCGAAGGCGAGAATGTGAAGTCGATTCGAGTTATTCGATTCGCGAACTCACAGGCATCACTGACAAAGAAACAACTACAAAACGAATTATTGAAGGTTTGGCTGGGGAAGTTTCGGGATGTCTACTGCTCTGTGACATGGGACGAAGTGACGCTTTGGTCTCTGGAGGCAGAGGTTGAGTTTGAGGACGGGAAACGGAGTTTGCTTATAACCGACGGATACCACGTGGCTCTGCAGGACCACAACGGAAGAGGGTGGTACCTTCGGCTCCAGCCCGCAGCCCAGTAGGTGGCTCAGGCATTGCGGCGACGCCACCGGCGGACGAGGTCGTCGGCGGCTTCGGGCCAGTCAGGGAACTGGAAGGTGAAACCGGCGTCGAGCAGGCGCGTGGGGACGACGCGGCGGCTCTTGAGCACCAGCTCGGACTCGGTGCGCAGGAAGAATGCGCCGATTTCAATGGCGAGAGCGGGGGCGGGGAAGCCGTTGGGCATGCCCCAGGCCTCGCGCAGACCGAGCATGAAGTCGCGGTTGGGGAGCGGGGTGGGCGAGGCGAGGTTGACGGGGCCGTCGAGGTCTTCGCGCTGGATGAGGAAATCGACGGCGCGGCAGAAGTCGGCTTCGTGAATCCAACTGACGAACTGGCGACCGTTGCCCTGAGGTCCGCCGAGGCTGAAGCGGACGAGATTGAGGAAGGCTTCGAAAGCATTGCCCGGTGTGGGGCAAAGGGTGATGGCGCTGCGCAGGGCGACTTTGCGGGTGTGCGGCGTGAATGTGGTGAAGAACTCGGCCTCCCAATCTTTGGCGACGCTGATGGAGAAGTTCCACGTGTCGGGTGCGCGGCGTGGGCGGCCGAGCAGGCTGGGGGAGACGAGCTCGTAGCCGCCAAGCTCGCCGGAGGCCTCGTCCATGGGCTGGTTGAGGGAGTGGCGATAGATGGTGGCGGTGGAGGCATTCATCCAGAGGCGGGGCGGGTTGGCGAGGTGTGAGAAAACCTGGCCGAGCAGGCGGGTGGTGAGGATGCGGGAGTTGTAGATCTCGGCGCGATTGCGGAGGTTGTAGCGGCAGTTGACGCTGCGGCCGGCGAGGTTGATGCAGACATCGGCGCCAGAGAGGGTTTCGACCCATGAACCTTCGCTGAGGGAGCCTTCGGTTAGGCCGTCCCAGTGAACGGTTTGCCAGGGCGCGGCGAAGGGGCTGCGGGTGAGGACGGTGACGTGGTGGCCTGCGGCCTGAAAATGGCGGGCGAGGGCGTGGCCGACCTGGCCACTGCCGCCGGGGAGAACGATGCGCAGGGGTTGGGTCATTGGGAAGGCTGGTCGAAATCGACGGTGGGGTCAAGATCGAGGTTGGGGTCGTAGATGGCGTGGAGCAGTTCGCCGGCGTGGCGGTGGAGAGGACGCATAAGTGGAAGGCTTGCGAGCTTGAGGGTAATGAGGATCATGCGCAGAGTTTTGTCGAAGAGCAGGGCGGTGAGCTGCTGGTTCTGCGAGCGGTCGTAGACCCAGAAGAGCATGAGGCCCATTTGGTAAAGCCAGAGAAGGCGGGGCAGGTAGGGTAGCGTGGACGGCGGGAGCTTGACGGCAGAGTCGGCGATGGCGCGGGCGAAGCAGGCGATGTCTTGCTCGCGGATGCGGGAGGTGTCGGCGCTGAAGGGTGAGAGCGGGTGGTGTGGATCGATGTGGGCTGAGAGAGCGGCCATGAGGCGGCGGTTGGGGGCGAAGTAGTCGAATTTGTGCTGGATGACGGCGCGGAGGCGCTGCTCGAGTGTTCGGCTCTGGGCGAGGGTGCGGTCGAGGGCGGGGAGGATTTCGGCCTGCGCCTGCTCGTAGAAGGCCATGACGAGGGCGTCTTTGGAATCGAAGTAATAGTAGGCGGCACCGAGAGCGACGTCGGCGGAGGCGGCGACCTCGCGCATGGTGACGCGCTCGAATCCGCGCTCGCGGAAGGCGGCAAGCGCGGAGGCGAGGATGTGGGCGCGGGTTGACTCGGATTTGGGAGCAGAGGGGCGTGGCATGGACTAAGCTGTGGCCTCTCTGGTGGAGCGGCGGCGCATGCGGGCAAGGATGAACATGTTGAAGAAGTGCATTGCGCCCAAGATCAGGAGCACAACGCCGATTTTCGCGCTTTCGAGCTCGATGACTCCGCGGAAGTTCTGGAGCGGGTCTGCGGTCTTGAGGGCGAGGGCGATGTAACCGACATTGACGAGGTAGAAGCCGACGACGAGAAGCTGGTTGACGGAATCGGCGAGCGGGGCGTTGCCGTGAAATGCGTCGAGCAGGAAGATGCG
>Ga0182015_10001858_pt1 | contig 26886 bp, 18 predicted proteins | sample 712P3MmetaG_FD_120478 | JGI IMG/M metagenome (GOLD analysis project Ga0182015, IMG submission 120478) | Permafrost microbial communities from Stordalen Mire, Sweden - 712P3M metaG | ecosystem: Environmental > Terrestrial > Soil > Wetlands > Permafrost | place: Sweden: Stordalen | collected...
CAAAGAACGAAACCGCACGTCAACGTCGGCACGATTGGTCACGTTGACCATGGCAAATCCACTTTGACCGCGGCAATTGTCCACACCCAAAGCAAAAAAGGTCTGGCCCAGCCGATCTCTTATGCGGACATCACCAAGGGTGGCACGGTGCGCGACGACACCAAGACCGTCACCATCGCCGTCTCGCACGTCGAATACGAAAGTGCGACGCGCCATTACGCTCACGTTGACTGCCCCGGCCACGCGGATTATGTGAAGAACATGATCACTGGCGCGGCGCAGATGGACGGCGCGATTCTCGTGGTCAGTGCGGCGGACGGCCCGATGCCGCAGACGCGCGAACACATTTTGCTCGCCCGCCAGGTCGGTGTTCCGGCCATCGTGGTTTTTCTGAACAAGGTTGACCTCGTGGACGACAAGGAATTGCTCGACCTCGTTGAGATGGAAATCCGCGACCTGCTCACGAAGTATCAATTTCCCGGCGACAAGACGCCGATCATCCGTGGCAGCGCGACGGCGGCCATGGAAAACAAACCCGAAGGCGAAAAAGCCATCCAGGAATTGATGGACGCGATTGACAATTTTATTCCGCTCCCGCTCCGCGAAGTGGACAAACCGTTTTTGATGTGCGTCGAAGACGTGTTCAACATCGAAGGTCGTGGCACGGTCGTGACCGGTCGTGTCGAACGCGGCGTGCTCAAGAAAATGGAAGAAGTTGAAATCGTCGGGTTGAAGGAAACGCGCAAGACCGTGGCGACGGACATCGAAATGTTCCGCAAGCTGCTGGATTCTGCGAGTGCGGGCGACAACGTCGGCGTTTTGCTGCGTGGCACGAAGAAGGAAGAAGTGGAACGCGGCATGGTTTTGTCCAAGCCCGGTTCCATCAAGCCGCACACGAAGTTCAAGGCGGAAGTTTACGTCCTCTCGAAGGATGAAGGTGGCCGTCACACGCCGTTCTTCACGAACTATCGTCCGCAATTTTATTTCCGCACCTCGGATGTGACGGGCACGCTGACCCTGCCGACGGGCGTTGAAATGGTCATGCCGGGCGACAACGTCTCGGTGGACATCGAAATGCAGAAGCCGGTCGCGATGGAAAAGGGCCAGCGGTTCGCGATTCGTGAAGGTGGCCGCACCATCGGTGCCGGCCGCGTGTCGGAAGTCATCGCTTAACGCGTTTTGAAATTCGGGAGCTGGGAATTGAATGCCCGGCTCCCTTTTCGTCCAAAAAATGAAACGGTTTGACGGTTATAGGGCGTTAGCTCAATTGGTAGAGTAGCGGTCTCCAAAACCGTTGGTTGCAGGTTCAAGTCCTGCACGCCCTGCCAGCCGGAGAGGTGGCAGAGTGGTCTATTGCGGCGGTCTTGAAAACCGCTTCAGGTGAAAACCTGACGGGGGTTCGAATCCCTCCCTCTCCGCCAGCCTCCGCTGGATGGGAAAGAGTGGGAAAGAGCGGGAAAAATGGCGCGGAGCTGCGGCTTGGCAAGCTAAAGAAATTGTGAACGATTTAACAAAAATTTTGATTTGGGTGGTCGTCATCGGGGCGCTCTTCTTCCTCCTATGGTGGCAAGGGCAAATCCGCCGTCTGGCCGTTTATTTTCAAGAAACGCGCGAAGAACTGAAAAAGTGCTCTTGGCCAACTTTGGAAGAATTGAGAGGTTCGACTGCGCTCATCATTGTTTCAATCGGTTTGCTTGGGGCGTTCACCGTGGTGGTGGATTTCATTTTTAACCTGATTTTCATCAAGCTCTGATCATGCGCAATCAATGGTTCATCATCCAGACGCTTTCCGGCCAGGAACAAAAGGTCAAGGACAGCATCGAGAAGCGCGTTAAAACCGACGAGATGCAGGACTATGTCAAGGAAGTCCTCGTGCCGATGGAAAAAGTCGTCGAAGTGCGCAATCAAAAGAAGACCGTTTCCAACCGCAAGCTGTGGCCGGGTTATGTTTTTGTGGACATGGTGTTGCTTGATGAAAACAACCGGATTATCGAAGAGCCGTGGTATTTCATCAAGGAAACGCAGGGTGTAATTGGGTTTGTGGGCGGTGAACCGCCGGTGCCGACGCCGACCGCCGAAGTCGAGTCCATCAAGGCGCAGATTTCCGCGTCGGAAGAAACGGAAAAACCGAAGGTCAATTTTGAAGTCGGCGAAACGATCAAGATCAACAACGGGCCGTTCCTGAATTTTAGCGGCGTGATCGAGGAAATTGATCCCGATCGCGGCAAGTTGAAAGTGACAGTCAATATTTTCGGACGCAACACGCCGGTCGAACTGGAATACTGGCAGATTGAAAAAGCGTGAGATGGAAATCGTTGAATCGTGAATCGTCAGATCGGTTCGCAATTCAATGATGTAACAATTTAACGAATCAACGAACAACATGGCAAAGAAAGTTACAGGACAGATTAAATTGCAGATTGCCGCCGGTCAGGCAAATCCCGCGCCGCCTGTCGGCCCGTCACTTGGCCAGCACGGCGTCAACATCATGGCGTTCTGCAAGGAATTTAACGCGGTGACAAAAAATGATGCGGGGCTCGTGATTCCCGTCGTCATCACCGTTTACCAGGACAAGTCGTTCACGTTCATCACCAAGTCGCCGCCGGCGTCCATTCTGTTGAAAAAGGCTGCGGGCATTACCGCCGGCTCGAAAGTGCCGAACAAGGACAAAGTCGGCAAGGTGACGCGCAAGCAGGTTTTGGACATCATCAAGATGAAGTCCAAAGACTTGAACACGACCAGCGAAGAAGCGGCGTTCCGGGTCATTTCCGGCACCGCGCGTAGCATGGGAATTGAAGTTGTCGGTTAATAAAACTAAACTGCGGGAGAGTTAAAAACTCGCTTGCACCGCACAAAACAAAAATGCCCAGTAAACGATTCAAGAAAGCACTCGAAGTTGTGGATGCCAAAAAAGCGTATCTGCTGAAGGATGCCGTCGGCGTCCTCGCAAAATTTCCGAAGGCGAAATTCAACGAGACAATTGATCTCGCGTTCCGCCTCGGCGTTGACCCGAAGCAATCCGACCAGATGGTCCGTGGCACGGTTCCGCTTCCGCACGGCAGCGGCAAGACAGTGCGCGTCCTGGTTTTCGCGCGGAGCGGAGCGGCGGCTGATGCGGCCAAGGCGGCGGGTGCGGAAAATGTCGGCTTCGAGGACATGATTAAAAAATGCGTGGACGGCTGGTCGGATTTTGACGTGGCGATTGCCACGCCGGACGCGATGATCGAAGTCCGCAAGCTTGGCAAAGTGCTCGGGCCGCGCGGCCTGATGCCCAATCCGAAAACCGGCACGGTCACCGACGACACGGCGAAGGCGGTGAAAGAAGTGAAGGCTGGTCGCGTTGAATTCAAGACCGACAAGGCGGGCAATGTTCATGTGATCGTGGGCAAGGCTTCGTTCAAGCTGGAACACATTGAAGAAAATGCGCGCGCGGTCATCGAGGCCGTCGCGAAGGCGCGTCCGACGAGCGTCAAGGGCACTTACATCAATTCATGCACACTTTCGGCGACGATGAGTCCGCCCGTGCGTGTGGACGTCCGCGAGTTCGCAAATAATTAACCAAATTTTTCCCATGCGTGCTGAAAAACAATTATTGACGAAAGAATACGCCGCGCGGTTGAACGCCTCGCCGTTCTTCATCGTGGTCGGCTATAAAGGCCTCAAAGTCGCTCATCTGACCGAGTTGCGGAAACGTCTGCAAGCGGCGGGCGCGGAAATTCACGTCGTGAAGAATTCCATCTTCCTCATCGCGGCGAAGGAAGCCGGCATCGCTGATTTGAACGGCTCATTGGCCGGGCAGATGGCTGTCGTCACCGGACAAAAAGATATTTCCGCTGCGGCGAAAGCGCTGAAAAATTTCGGCGCGGAATTCGACAAATTAAAAGTCAAGTTCGGTTACTTGAACAACCAGCGTCTCGAAGAAGCGGGCATCATCGCCTTGGCGGATTTGCCGGGACTCGACGTTTTGCGCGCGAAAATTCTCGGCCTGCTCGTGGCTCCGGCGACGAAGCTGGCGATTTTGATCAACACACCTGCGTCGCAGTTGGCGCAAGTCATCAAGGCGAAGTCGGAGAAAGCATAAACAATTTCCGTTCCGTGAAATTTGCGGAGCGGAGTAACAAACAACAACAACGTAAATCGTCGGTTTGCAGGCCGTGAACTGAAATTCACCGTGGCCGCGGTGGACGACGAGACGAGAGAAAGAAAAGTAATATGGCTGACATCGGAAACATCGTGGAAGAATTGAGCAAGTTGACGGTCTTGGAAGCCGCCGACTTGGTGAAACAACTTGAAACCAAGTGGGGCGTTTCCGCCGCCGCGCCTGTCGCGGTTGCAGCTGCTGGCGGTGCTGCTGGCGGTGCTGCTGCTCCGGCGGCAGCGGCGAAGGACACGTTTGACGTGATTCTCGTTTCTGCTCCGGCGGACAAGAAAATTGCGGCAATCAAAGCCGTTCGTGAAATCAAGGCCGGCCTCGGATTGGCGGAAGCCAAGGCGCTGGTGGAAGGCGCACCGAAGCCCGTGCTGGAAGGTGCGAACAAGGCTGACTCTGACGCGGCCAAGAAAAAGCTTGAAGAAGCCGGCGCGAAAGTGGAAGTCAAGTAATTGCAGGATTACCGGGGTTACGGCGATTTTGCCGTCGCCCCTTTCCCGCGAAATTGCGGGCGCAGTTTTTTTGAATTTTGAGTTACGAAAATTCGAGCAGTAAAACCGGTTTTAGTTTTGGCAGGTTCGTCGTTGAACGCGGCGTGCCTGCCTTGTGTCGTTGAGTAAATTTACCGGCGCGGCGCTGTTGCCGGGCCAAACCAGAAAGTCCAAATGCCATCGCGAGCCACAGAAAGAATCAACTTCGGCAAAATCAAAGAGATTGTCGTGCCGCCGAACATGATCGAGTTGCAGACGAATTCCTACAAGGAATTCTTGCAAGCCGACGCGTCACCGAACAAACGCAACAAGCACAATGGCCTTGAATCGGTTTTCCATGAAGTATTTCCCATCGAGAGCTACGATGGCAAGTGCGTGCTTGACTACAAATCCTACGAGATCGGCGAGCCGAAGCTCGATTGGCTGGAATGTCTGCGCGAGGGCCTGACCTACGGCGCGCCGCTTTACGTCACGTTTGTGCTCAAGGAGGAAGCCAAGAGCGCGAAGGAGGAAAAAGTTTTCATGGGCGAACTGCCCCTGATGACGCCGCAGGGCACGTTTGTCATCAACGGTGCGGAACGCGTCGTCGTTTCGCAATTGCACCGCTCGCCCGGCATCGCATTCGAGGCCACACAGCATCTGAACGGAAAATTGCTGCACAGCTTCCGCGTCATTCCGGATCGCGGTTCGTGGTATGAAGCGCAGTTCGACACGAGCGATCTACTTTACGTTTATCTCGACCGCAAAAAACGCCGCCGGAAATTTTTGACTTCGACGCTGTTCCGCGCGCTGTCATTCCTCGATGTTGAAAACACCGTCAACATGAAGAGCAAGGACAACGGCGAGAAAACCCGCGGCTCGGACGAGGAAATCCTCAAGTTGTTTTATGAGATCGAAGAACTCACGATCAAGGAAGCCGAGAAGCTCGAAGACTTGCCGAACCGTGTTTTGATTCGCGATGCGACCGACGAGGAAAAAGGCCTCGTGGTGGCGCGCGCGTTTGAGCCGCTGTCGAAGGCCGTTGTCAAGCAGATCGCCGAACTGGGCGTGACGAAAATCAAGGTCGTGGATACTTCGGTTGACGAAGGCATCATGATCAAATGCCTCAAAAAGGACCCGGCGAAAAACGAAGAAGAAGCGCTCAAGGATATTTACCGTCGTTTGCGTCCTGGCGATCCGCCGACGGCGGCGAACGCGCGCGCGTTGCTCAAGCGGCTGTTCTTTGATCCCAAGCGTTATGATTTGGGCCGGGTTGGCCGTTACAAAATCAATCAGAAACTCGGTCTCAAGGACAAACAGGAATCGCGCATTCTGACAAAAGAAGATTTGGTTGCCGCGACGAAGTATCTTCTCCGCCTCAAAAAAGGCGAGGGCAGCGTGGACGACATTGACCATCTCGGCAGCCGTCGCATCCGCACGGTCGGCGAATTGCTCGCCAACCAGTGCCGCGTTGGGCTGGCGCGCACGGAGCGTCTCGTCAAGGAACGCATGACGTTATTTGATCAGAGCATCGAGCAGATGATGCCGCAGAAGCTCATCAATCCAAAGGCGCTCTCGGCGGTCATCCGCGATTTTTTTGGCCGCAGCCAGTTGTCGCAGTTCATGGATCAAATCAATCCGCTGGCGGAGCTCACGCACAAACGCCGCTTGTCGGCGCTCGGGCCGGGTGGCTTGAGCCGTGACCGCGCGGGCTTTGAAGTCCGTGACGTTCATCCGTCGCACTACGGACGCATTTGTCCGATTGAAACGCCCGAAGGCCCGAACATCGGTCTTATCGCGTCGCTTGCGACCTTTGCGCGCATCAACGATTTCGGCTTTCTCGAAACGCCATATCGCAAGGTAGAAAATGGCCGCGTGACCAATCACATTGATTATCTGACCGCCGACCGCGAAGAACAATTCATCGTCGCGCAGGCGAACTCGGTGATTGACGACAAGGGACATTTCCTGACCGAGCGCGTCGTGTGCCGTTCGCGCACGGACTTCATTGACGTGGAGCCGAATAAAGTGGATTACATGGATGTTTCGCCGAAGCAGCTCGTCTCAATTGCCGCGTCGTTGATTCCGTTCCTCGAACACGACGATGCGAACCGCGCCTTGATGGGTTCCAACATGCAACGTCAGGCCGTGCCATTGCTCGTCACCGAAGCACCGCTTGTCTCGACCGGTCTTGAAGACCGTGTGGCGCGTGATTCACGCGCGGTTGCGACCGCCGAAGAAAGCGGCAAGGTTGCATCCGTCACCGGCAACCAGGTCATCATCACCGAAGACGGCAAATTGCCGGAAACGAAAAAGAAAATTAAGCACGATCCGGCGAACGGAATTCACGTTTATCCGATCCGCAAGTTCATGCGGTCGAATGCCGCGACCTGCATCAACCAGAAAATTCTGGTCGGCAAGGGCGATCATGTGAGAAAAGGGCAGGTCATCGCCGACGGGCCCTGCACGGAAAACGGCGAGCTTGCACTGGGTCGCAACGTGCTCGTCGCCTTCATGCCGTGGAACGGCTACAACTTCGAGGACGCCATTCTCATCAGCGAGAAAATCGTGAAGGAAGACATTTTCACAAGCATTCACATTGATGAATTTGAAGTAGCCGCCCGCGACACGAAGCTCGGGCCGGAAGAAATCACGCGCGACATCCCGAACCTCGGCGACGAGGCATTGAAGAATCTGGCACCCGACGGAGTCATCCGCATCGGCGCGGAAGTGAAGCCCGGCGACATTCTCGTCGGCAAAATCACGCCAAAGTCTGAAACCGAACTCGCGCCGGAAGAACGTTTGCTCCGGGCCATCTTCGGCGAGAAGGCGGCGGACGTGAAGGACACTTCGTTGAAAGTTCCATCCGGCACCTACGGCATCGTCATGGACGTGAAAGTTTCGTCCAAGAAAGACGGCGAACGCACGACCAAGTCGGCTTCGAGCGAGGAAAAACGCCACGCGAAGCAGATTGAGGACGATCACAAAAAGAAGGTTGACGAATTGAGCGACCAGTTGACGGAAGCATTGAGCAACATTCTGCTCGGCGAAAAAATTCCGCTCGACGTGGTGAATTCCGAGACCGGCGAAATCATCATCCCGGCGAACCGCAAGATCACGAAGACGTTGTTGCGCAAGCTCGCGACGGTTTATGACCGCATCGAGATTGATCCGTCGCCGATCCGCAACAAGATCACTGAAATCATCGGCCAGTTCAAAAAACGCTTCGATGATTTGCAGATGCAATACGACGAGGAAATGGAACGCGCCGAGGCGGGCGAAGGCGTCGAGGCCGGCATCGTCAAGTCAGTGAAAGTTTATATCGCATCGAAACGTAAATTGTCCGTCGGTGACAAGATGGCCGGTCGTCACGGCAACAAAGGTGTCGTCGCGCGCATCGTGAAGGAAGAAGACATGCCGTTTCTCGCGGACGGAACGCCCGTGGAGATTGTATTGAATCCGCTGGGCGTGCCGAGCCGCATGAACGTCGGCCAGGTTTTGGAAACGCACCTGGGCTGGGCGGCGAAAATCCTTGGATTGAAGTTTGCGACGCCGGTTTTTGACGGCATCAAGGAAAAGGATATTCGCGGCTATCTCAAGCAGGCGGGATTGCCGGAACACGCCAAGACACATTTGTTCGATGGTCGCACCGGCGACCAGTTCGACCAGGAAATTGTCGTCGGTTACATCTACATGATGAAGCTCGGCCACCTGGTCGCGGACAAGATCCACGCCCGTGCTGTCGGTCCGTATTCGCTTGTCACCCAGCAACCGCTCGGCGGCAAGGCGCAATATGGCGGCCAGCGTTTCGGCGAAATGGAAGTGTGGGCGATGGAAGCCTACGGAGCGGCTTACACGTTGCAGGAATTGCTCACTGTGAAGTCGGACGACGTACAGGGGCGCACGCGCATTTACGAAAGCATTGTGAAGGGCGACAACTCGCTCGAGGCGGGCATTCCCGAATCGTTCAACGTGCTGGTGAAGGAAATGCAGTCGCTCGGCCTTGATGTGAAGGTCGGCTACACCAATCCGGTGGATCAACCCGCCGAAACCGTCACCGAACTGACGACCGTGAACTGAAAGGAATTTGCGTATGACCAATAGTAAAGAAAACGCCCGCGAACTGCTCGGCCTCGAAAAAGTCAACCAGGTGGATTACATCGGGATCACGCTCGCGTCGCCCGACGCCATCCGCTCGTGGAGCAAAGGCGAAGTCAAGAATCCAGAAACCATCAACTACCGCACGTTCAAGCCGGAAAAGGGCGGCCTTTTCTGCGAACGCATTTTCGGTCCCGTCAAGGACTGGGAATGTTCCTGCGGCAAGTATAAGCGCATCAAACATCGCGGCATCGTTTGCGACCGTTGCGGTGTCGAAGTGACGCTCGCGCGCGTGCGTCGTGAGCGCATGGGACATATCGAACTCGCCGTGCCGACGTGCCATATCTGGTTCTTCAAGTGCATGCCGTCGCGCATCGGTCTGGCGCTGGACATGACGGCGCGTCATTTGGAGCGCGTGATTTATTACGAGGATTATCTGGTCGTTGATCCGGGCAACACGCCGCTGAAGCAGAATCAATTGTTGAGCGAACTGGAATGCCGTGAAGCACGGGAGACTTACGGTGCGGAAGCCTTCGTCGCCAAGATGGGCGCGGAAGCGGTGCGTGAAGCACTGGAACGCGTGGATCTGGTCAAGGGCGCGCAAGAGTTGGAACGCGCCATGACGGAAACCAAAAGCAAACAAATCCGCAAAAAACTCGCGAAACGCATCAAGCTGTTGCAAGGTCTCGGCTCGTCGAAGAGCCGTCCTGAATGGATGATTCTGACGGTGTTGCCGGTGATTCCTCCGGATTTGCGCCCGCTCGTTCCACTCGAAGGCGGACGTTTTGCGACGTCTGATTTGAACGATTTGTATCGCCGCGTCATCAACCGCAACAATCGCCTCAAGACATTGCTGCAACTCAAGACACCGGAAGTCATTATCCGCAACGAGAAGCGCATGTTGCAGGAAGCCGTGGATGCGTTGTTCGACAACGGCCGTCACGGTCGTCCGGTCACCGGCGCAGGCAACCGCTCGTTGAAATCCTTGAGCGACATGCTCAAGGGCAAGGGCGGACGTTTCCGTCAGAACCTGCTTGGCAAGCGGGTGGACTACTCCGGCCGTTCCGTGATCGTCATCGGGCCGGAATTGAAATTGAACCAGTGCGGTCTGCCAAAAAAGATGGCGCTCGTTTTGTTCGAGCCGTTCATCATCCGTCGTTTGAAGGAACTCGGCTACGTTCACACGGTTCGCAGCGCAAAGAAAATGATCGAGCGCCAGACGAAGGAGGTGTGGGACGTTTTGGAAGAGGTGACGAAAGGTCATCCGGTGCTGCTGAACCGCGCGCCGACGTTGCACCGTTTGTCCGTTCAGGCATTCGAGCCGCAGCTCATCGAAGGCGAAGCGATCCGGATTCATCCACTGGTTTGCACCGCTTACAACGCGGACTTTGACGGCGACCAGATGGCCGTGCACGTCCCGCTGTCCGTCGAGGCGCAGATGGAGGCGCGCCTGTTGATGATGGCGACCAACAACATTTTCTCACCCTCATCCGGCAAGCCGATCATCACGCCGACGCAGGATATCACGCTTGGTTGTTATTATGTCACCGCCGAACCGCGCAAAGCTGCGCCGGCAAATTCAAATGATTTGCCGCTGTTCGGTTCCAAGGAAGAAGTTCAGTTCGCCTACGACGACGGCGCGCTCAAGACGCACGACCGCATCCGGCTGGCGAATCCTGATTTTGGCCGCAAAACCGTCTATGGCGACGCGACCAAAAAAATCATTGAGACGACCGTTGGCCGCGTGTTGTTCAGCGAAATCTGGCCGGAAGAACTCGGCTTTTTCAATCGCTCCGCCGGCAAGAGCCAGCTTGGTGATTTGATCTGGAAGTGTTACAAATTTGCCGGTCACGAAAAAACCGTGATCATGCTCGACAAACTCAAGGAACTCGGCTTCCGCGAGGCGACGAAGTCCGGCGTCTCCATCGGCATTGATGACATGATCATCCCGAAGGAGCGTGACCAGGAAATTGAAGGCGCGCACAGGCAGATCAAGGAAGTCGAGAAGCAATATCGCAAAGGCGTCATCACGCCGGGCGAACGCTACAATAAAATCGTGGACATCTGGACGCATTGCACCGACCAGATTTCCAGCGTCATGTTCCGCACGCTCGAACAGAATCAGGGCAAGAAGGAATACAATCCAGTTTACTTGATGGTGGATTCCGGCGCTCGCGGCAACAAACAGCAGGTGCGCCAGCTCGCCGGTTTGCGCGGCCTCATGGCCAAGCCGAGCGGTGACATCATCGAAAAACCGATTCTTGCGAACTTCCGTGAAGGGTTGTCCGTGTTGGAATATTTCATTTCAACTCACGGCGCGCGCAAAGGTCTGGCCGACACTGCGCTCAAGACCGCCGACTCCGGTTACATGACGCGCAAGCTCGTGGATGTGTCGCAGGACGTGATCATTCAGGAGGAGGATTGCGGCACCACCAATGGCATCTGGGTTTCCGCTGTGTATGAAGGCGAAGACGAAGTGGTCAAGCTCGCCGATCGTATCGTGGGTCGTTTCTCATGCGACGACATCGTCAACCCGACGAACCCGAAGGAATTCCTCATTCGCGCGAATGAAGAGATTGACGAGGAAAAGGCGAAGCGCCTTGAAGCCACGGCCATTGACCGGATGCGGATTCGCTCGGTGCTGACTTGTGAAAGCAAGCATGGTATTTGCATCCATTGTTATGGACGCAGTCTCGCGACCGGCGCGCTGGTGAAACTCGGCGAAGCGACCGGCATTGTCGCCGCACAATCCATCGGCGAACCCGGCACGCAGTTGACGATGCGCACGTTCCACATCGGCGGCACGGCGGCACAGGTGTTCAAGGTTCCGCAGATCAAGTCGAAGCACGACGGCACGATTCGTTTCAATGATCTCCGCGTTGTTCAATTGGAGGACGGCAACAACATCGTCCTCAACAAAAACGGCACGATCTCCATTCACGACGAAAACGGTCGCGAACTGGAAAATCATACCATTGTCATCGGCGCGGTCATCTCCTTCAAGGACGGCGCGCACATCAAGAAAGGCGATACGTTTGTCCAGTGGGATCCTTATAACGTGCCGATTCTCTCCGAGAAGGCCGGCAAGGTTAAGTTCCACGACATCATCGAAGGCGTGACGATGAAACAAGAAATGGACGAGACAACCAGCCAGGAAGCCATGGTCATCATTGATCACAAGGAAGACCTGCACCCGCAGATTATCATCAGCGATGACAGGGGCGAAGTCGTGGCGAACTATCCGATTCCTTCCGGCGCCCACATTGTGCTCCATGAAGGCGACAAGATCGTGGCCGGAACGTTGATGGCGAAGACGCCGCGCAAGAGTGCGAAGACGAAGGACATCACCGGCGGTTTGCCGCGTGTGGCTGAATTGTTTGAAGCACGCCGTCCAAAAGACGCCGCAGAAATCTCCAAGATTGACGGTCTCGTGGACTTCGGTGCGAGCGTGCGCGGCAAGCGTTGCATTCTCATCAAGGATTCACAGACCAGCACGGAAGAGGAACATCTCATTCCGATTGGCCGCCACGTCATCGTCTTCAAGGGCGACATGGTCAAAAAAGGCCAGCAGCTCACTGAAGGCCCGATGGATCCGCACGAAATCCTCGATGTCTGCGGCCCGCAGGAATTGCAGGAACATCTGGTCGGCGAAGTGCAGGAAGTTTACCGTCTGCAAGGCGTGACGATCAACGATAAGCACATTGAAATCATTGTGCGTCAGATGTTGCGCAAAGTCCGCATCACCGAGGCGGGCGACACCCAGTTCCTCTGGGGCGAACAGATTGACAAGCTTGAATTCGAGGCCGAAAACGAGGCGGTCGAGAAAAAGGGTGGCAAACCCGCCGAAGCCTCGCCCGTGCTGCTCGGCATCACCAAGGCGTCGCTGGAGACCGACAGCTTCTTGAGCGCTGCGTCCTTCCAGGACACGACCCGCGTGCTGACCGAGGCCGCGACCCGCTCCAAGATTGATAATCTGCGCGGCTTCAAGGAAAACGTGATCATGGGTCACATCATTCCGGCGGGCACCGGTTTTGACTACCATCGCAAGACGCAAATCCACGCGCTGGTGGACATCCCTGACGAACCCGAAGTCGAGGAAACACCCGAACCGGTGGCGGCGGAAAACCCTTTGCTGGCCTGACTGTAAAATAATGATTCAATCAAAAGGCGTCCGGTTTTCCGGACGCCTTTTTTATTGGTTGAATGCCATCGGAGTCAACCAGCCCCCATTGGGGCGCAATTTGTCCCGGCTCAGTTATCCGGCGAATCAAAACCTCGTGCAGTCCGTGCAGTCCGCTGCTTTTTAATGCGTGCTCCTAAAAATGTTTTGAAAGCGTTTGGGATTGCCCCCCGTCCAAGGGATTCTAAACTGCTTTTGAGTCGCAGATCATCGTGCGAGTGGTTTGGGATTGCCCCCCGTCCAAGGGATTCTAAACTATAATCAAATTCCATATTGGCCAATGAAGTTGTTTGGGATTGCCCCCCGTCCAAGGGATTCTAAACTTCAAGGCGTCACGACGCCGTCGATTTCCAGGTTTGGGATTGCCCCCCGTCCAAGGGATTCTAAACTCGATTCGTGAATGTGACGCCGCAACGCTTGGTTTGGGATTGCCCCCCGTCCAAGGGATTCTAAACTTGCCAGCCAGAGCAATGCCGCGGCCTTTAGGTTTGGGATTGCCCCCCGTCCAAGGGATTCTAAACTCGCGTCCGGTTCGTTGCCCCAGATGTTCGCGTTTGGGATTGCCCCCCGTCCAAGGGATTCTAAACTCTTCCACAAAACCGCGACCGCGCCGGATCAGTTTGGGATTGCCCCCCGTCCAAGGGATTCTAAACTTGACGGAAAGTTTAACAAAGATTTGTTCCCGTTTGGGATTGCCCCCCGTCCAAGGGATTCTAAACTCAGCACGTATGGCTTTGGCATTGGCGACGGGTTTGGGATTGCCCCCCGTCCAAGGGATTCTAAACTGTGACAGTGTGCGGGATGCTCGTTCTCACTGTTTGGGATTGCCCCCCGTCCAAGGGATTCTAAACTGTGACAGTGTGCGGGATGCTCGTTGTCACTGTTTGGGATTGCCCCCCGTCCAAGGGATTCTAAACTATTCTTTTAAACCACGGCCGCCACCGGCTGGTTTGGGATTGCCCCCCGTCCAAGGGATTCTAAACTCGGTGACAGCACCGAATCCGGGAAGCAGCAGTTTGGGATTGCCCCCCGTCCAAGGGATTCTAAACTGACTGAGGAGCGCGTGAGATGACCCGACCGGTTTGGGATTGCCCCCCGTCCAAGGGATTCTAAACTCGCACTGGGCTTTTGGATTCTGAACCAAAGGTTTGGGATTGCCCCCCGTCCAAGGGATTCTAAACTGCGGTTGCCAAAACTCTCACAGGTGACACAGTTTGGGATTGCCCCCCGTCCAAGGGATTCTAAACTTTGGACAGGTTGGACATGGTTGGGCTGTTTGTTTGGGATTGCCCCCCGTCCAAGGGATTCTAAACTTGATGATACCCCCAACCACCAAGACTGTTAGTTTGGGATTGCCCCCCGTCCAAGGGATTCTAAACTAAAAATTGTGGCTGATGCACTTCCTTTATTTGTTTGGGATTGCCCCCCGTCCAAGGGATTCTAAACTTAGGCCGCCCGGCCGGATCGCAGGACAAAAGTTTGGGATTGCCCCCCGTCCAAGGGATTCTAAACTCAGAGCCTTGGTAGGTTATTCCGAATGGTGGTTTGGGATTGCCCCCCGTCCAAGGGATTCTAAACTGGATTGACGGCGGAAAGCGGTTGAAGTAGAAGAATGATGAGACGTTTGCGATCCTTTGGACGGGGGGCATCATCTCAAATATGTTGACCAACCTGCGGAACTGCATTGTCACCCGCAGCCTCGAAAGAGGGTAGCAGACAGTCGCAAGATTGTTTGTGAGGTTACGAGGTCTTGATCGGCGTAGAAGAAATTCTACGCCGATCTTCTCTTTCAGAAGAATTGCATCTGTGCCGGCATTTTCTCCGCCTCGGTTTTTTGCTGGCTCCGCATGATGATCATCCGCCCCCATTGCGCGTCGGAAATCATCAGGCCGCGAACTTCGCCGTGTGCCGGGATTTTGGTTTTCAGACGCCGGACTTGTGTATCCACGCGGTCGGCGGTTCCACAGGGACGGGCATAAACACTGAACTGCACCATAAAATAACCGTCCTTGATCAAATCCTTGCGGAAGTTGGTGGCGTCACGGCGTTCCTCCGGCGAGCCAACGGGAAGGTCAAAGAATACAAGCACCCAGGCCATACGATATTTGCTGCATACCGGGTCACGTCCCTGTTTACCACGGGACTTGCGGCGCGGTGAATCGGCAGCGGTTGAGGGTTGAAGTTGGAACGGTTGGTTTAATTCGAGCGAAGATTTTTCCCACGCCTTGCCTGCCGGGTCGGATTTTTCATATCTTGAACGGCGCGGGCGTTCGTCCGGCAACAATTCTTCGTCGTCGGGCAAATTGTTGGGGTCTTCGCTCACGGCAGCATCGGAATTTTTAACAATGTGGGTCTGCGAGAAAGTGCAGCATCGGCAAAACTTTGGACATAAACATCAATCGCATTGAGCAGCCGCAGTTTGTTCCGATTGATGGCAACTTCCAGTTGCAACACGCTCACGGCTTGTCGCATCCATTCCGGCATCGGGCGCGGACCACCTTGAAGAAATACTTTTAACTCGCGGTCAATCCACGGGCGCAAGGGTTCCATCACATCATCCGCCAGCGCAAAACTTCCAGCCTTCGGTGTGTGGGCGATGCCGATGGCCGCAATAAATCCATGCGCGGCGAGCGAGCGCAAAACTGCCGTCCGCAGAATCGCATAACCATAATCCAACATTCCGTTCACGCCTTCGCGCGTGCGGGGAACGCGATTTTTTTCGTCGGTCTGCTGCCATTCACTCAAGCGCGGCAAAAGATGTTTCCAATAATGTCGTGCGGCGCGGGATTCAGAAGCGTCCGGCGAATCGGAAAGGAAAGCCGCGCGCTTGGTGGCGGTAAGTGTAGCGAGGGATGGTTTCTTTTCGTCGGTGACTACTGGATTTGGTTTTTCGCAACGATTGGCAATCTCCGTCAAGACCGTGTGCGCCCGTTTCAAGTGCGCGACATTCGCAGCTTGGTTACGAACTTTAGCCGTGATGATCTGCCGCCACATGGCGGTTTTCCATTCCGGCGTCCATTCGATCTGGCGGCGGAGCAATTCCGTGTTTGTGGGGCGGTAATAGGGTAGGGTGATGGCGCACGGCTCAAACTTCTCATTGCAGATCAGTAGCAAAACATTCAACTCCGCCATGCGCCGCAGCGAACTGCTGGAAAATTCCGTGTCTCTTGCCGCGCAGACGATGACCGCCACATCCGCCAGCGGCACAGATTTATCCGTGCCGCTATCCAAGTCCGTGACATGAAGCTGGTCAAGCTTGATGCGGACTTTAAGATTGTGGCTTAACAGATGTAGGATGTGGTAGCTCATTATCTTTGGTTGGCGTTTCGTAACCCAATGCCCACATGAATTCATTCAAAAAAAGTGGAACGCCCTCCGTTTCTTTCAAACTGATAGTTCTTTTGGGATTTTCGGGGTCGGCAACGATTTTCGCAAGATGAGCTGGCATGACAACAATTTTAGAATTCCTCGGATTTCTTGTGTCAGCATTTGTCTCGCAAATAATCCAATTATGCGAGATGTCCATGTCTTTGGCCAATTGCTTGAACCTGACAACTTGGCCGTTGTGAAATGTTGCGAGGAGCTTTTGACCTTGGCAAACGGCAGGCATGGCTGCGGCGTGCGCTTCCTTTACGGTTTGCAACTGGCCGTTTTCTTTTTTCTTCCGCTTGTAAAAGCGACGCACCAGCCAGCAAATAAATTTGCCTTTGCCAGTGCGTGTCTTTGGCGGCGAGCCATAAACCCGCATGGCTTCGTAGCCACCTTTATATTTCCAGAAAGTTTTGCTGCCGGTGCGAAGCTCGACGTAAGCGTCCTCGTCTTTGGTTAGGGCAATTACTTTCACGCTGTGAATTGGCGTGTTATAGTTTGGGTGTCGCAACCCCTCGATAAAATGGTCAGGAAACACATTGTTGCGAGCTTCCGGCTTTTTGAGCCTTCGAGCCTTTTCCTGCTGAAGATACTCTTGAAGCTCTGCCCAAAGCGTCTCATTGGGAATTGCGACACGCCACTGGCTAACGCGCCGAAGCCTATCTTTCAACGCTTTGATGGTTTTGAATTTGTATTGGTTGTCTTTGCTGTTTTCAGCATCTTGCAATTCTCTTTGAAGGTCTTCTTCGGATCGTGTGAGAAGATGTTGCCAATTTGCATTGTCGGCGGTGTAGGTTTTCCATGCCGAGGCAATATGTTCACGCAGCTTCGGAGAAAATATCGAATCGCCTCCTCCTTTTGCAGGATATGATAGAACTGCGGGAGTCAACCTTGACAATTGTTTTGCGATGACAAAGAAAACCGGCTCATCTTTTTCAAGTGGCTTGCCTCCATAGGTCGTTCGTTTGCCATAAAGCCCGCTATCAAAAACTTGCTTATGCCGTTCATGCGAACGGTAGTGAGTGATTGCGTTACTGGTTGCTTCAGGCAATGCGGTTTTTAATTCGGAAAGCTTGGCTTCGATTGCGGCATAAATGCCCTCTCCAAAATCGTTTTCCCCAAAAATAGGGCAACGGACGCTCGACACCGATCCATCATCCGTATCGAGATTGCACCAACCACTTGCCCAGACGGTCAAGTTAGCCGCCCATGGCAGTGTGCAAGCCACAACCATTGCATCAAGCGCGTGATGGCGCACGTCTTGCCGATTCTTTGTGCGGCGAGCGCGCAAAACATCATCTTGCTTGGCTTTATCCAGCTTCTTCCATTCTTCGGTCGGAATGCGTGCGCCTTGCGCCAAGGCACGTTCCTTTTCCACATCGGTCATGCCCGCCCATTTTTCTGGTGAAACGGTTTCACGCAACAATTCGTCGAGATTCCACGCTTGACGCAGTCTGCGTGTAGTGCCGCCGTTCGTCACGAGGTAACTGCGGGTTGCATCGTTGGCTTTTTCATGGCCGGGGTCACGATCTTCGGGTGAAAGCCAGCCGAATTTGAGTAGGCACACATAGCGCAGACATCGGGCGATATATGCTGTGCGTTGTAGTTTGTCGCGTTCTTGAATTAACGAGCGGGCATTGTCACTAGAAAAGATTTTGAATTTGAGTGAATCCTTTCCGAAACATTGTTCAGCATTTTCGAGTAGTTGCTTGCGCCTGTCTTTATCGCCATCCCGCAAAACAAAATCGTAGGGGGTTCGGTCGCCTTTGGTGGTATTTGTGGTCGGTCGTGTGACAGTGACGTTGAACCATTCGTCACATACAATTGCAGCCTGCGGAACCATGTGCTCAACTTGTGTGCCTTGCATGGCAGACCGTGCGGCTTCTAAATAGGCCGACCGGCGCGGATCGCCCGCTGGCGGGACAATGCGCTGGATTACAAGATCGTCGAACTCCGTTTGCATGAAACGTTCCAGCGTGTAGGGACAGCGCCATTTGCATTCCTGCAACAGCCGAAACTTGCGAACATCCTTGTCCGTGGGTGCTTTGACCCCCATATCTTTGAGCGTTGCGCGTGCCGTTTGATTTTCTTCACGGTCTTTTTTGCGTCGTTCCCAGGCATCTTGCGCGGCCTCGGCATCTTGTTCCAACTCACGAACACATTCGATAACGATATGCGTAGGATTTCCATCCGAACGGTATTTTCCCAGCAGATCGTCAAGCATCCGGTCAAATAGCTCAACACGATGCCGCACTACCGGGTCGCGGATTTCTAGGATATAACGCCGCAACGCTCTAGGCAGTGGTTCTGGCTCGGTGATTTGCGTGGCGGGATTTTTCCAAGCATAACGCAGTTTTGGCGTATAGTTTACATACTGGCGAACATAGGCATCAGCTTTATCTTCAGGTGTCTTGAGTTTCTTCTTCGCCCGCTGACCTTTGGGGGTGAGCTTGGACATAGCATTATGCTCTGTCTGCAATGGACGAATAATTTCAGTCGCCCGCTGTAAACCAACACGGCTGAATCTCCCGCGTCCTTTTCCTTCACCTACGAGAGCAGGCTGTTCTTTCACTAAATCGTAAATGCCATTTTCTTTATATGGCTTAATCCAAGTTTGGAGGTCTTCCACTGAAAGTCGTCCAGTGCGGGTGATGATCTCCCGTAACTCGGCAAGGGCTTCGGCTGATGGCACAATCTTGGCCTTGTCCTTTTTCAGAGAAGTCAGGTCGAGCACTTTGAAATTCAACAAGGCCACTTCTACCTGCCATTGGCCATACTCTGGACGCTCGCGTGACATGACGTAACGCGGTCGGCCAAATTCGTCTCGCGGTTCGACCAAATCCAGACCTGGTTTGCGGTTATGGATGCGGGCGGCTTGGAACGTGAACGGAGCACGTTCACGGTTTGGATAATTGCGGTCGAAAACGTGGAAGCTCATTTCAGCGTCACCTTCACGCACAGATTTTATGGATGAATTACCATGCAATAACCATTCAGCCACGGTTGCCTTGCGATTTTCCCCGGAAACATCAACAAATTTAATTTCCTCTTTGAGTTTTTGATGGTGGTTTGCCTGAGCTTCCAGAATCGCTGCGGCTTCCGTTTCTACTAGGTCGCGCGGCCATGCGCGTTTGCGCTGGAGTTTCCTTTCCTCACCAAGTTGTTGCAAATAGTGAGCGGGATGGAAACCGGACGCGTCAGCATTTGACAGTGTGAATTCTTTGCGAGCTTTTTCAAATTCAGCGCGAACCTGATCCGCTGGAATCGTGTCGCTGACAGATTCTTTTTCATCCAAGTCGCGTTGTTCTTCGGCAATCGTTTTACTCCAAGGAACTTTTTCAGATGGGCCGCGATGTTTTATCAAATGAGCAAGCGCGGTAAAAAGTTGTTCCGCAGTCAATGGTTTGCCGCCGAGAGCATCTATTCGTAAAGAAACCGGGTTTGCAAATTTTGGCGACACTGGTATCCAACCGGCTTTTTCATTTTGAGTCCAAGCGGTATTAGGGAGCCGCGTCCCCTTGTGAAGTGAAAGTCCAAGCACCTTGGCCAGATTTTCGGCAAACCAATCGCGTCTGTTTTGCCGGTGGTCAAGCGTTCGCCGCCCTCGACGCAATCCGTTTCGTCCGCTTAAATCATTTATGCCTTCCGGGCAAATCAGCACGCCCGCGTCGAGAAATTTATCTTTCTTGCGCACGGCGTAGCCGATGGAGCCAGTGCCGACATCGAAGCCGAAGACGAGGCCGGTGAGAAAGGAATCATTGTTGGTAGGGGACTGGTTGGCAGCTTTTAGAACGTAATCTTTCATATCCACTTTCCCTGATAGTAGTTTGTGAGGCGATGCTACGCCCGTGTCTCCGGCTCGGCAATGGTTTGTTTTCTGTGTTGAATGACGAAAATTCGATCCGAATAGGGGTGCAAGTATGGGTTATTTTTGCGGAACACAAAGACGGGGTTTCCAGTGTCAGAAGTCGTTTGCCACGCCCGCCAGAGACGTGCTAGATTAACAGCGTTACCCACCTCATCATTACGTATCAATGCTATTTAACGCCATCTTGAATATGCCGGAAACGGGCGGAAACCTCTGAATTCCGCTCGTTTCCGCCGAAAATCGGAATTTTACGGATTTTCACGCTTATTCCTTCCAAGTTATTTCGTCCGACTCAAATTGCAGCCAAGCGGAAACCACCGTTGGCACTAGTGGCCGCCCGTGCTACGGGGTTCCGCGTTTGCGGTTGACATCACTTGTCCGGCGTGGTTGAGTTTTGGTCGTTTATGCCGCATCCCATGCCAAAGTATCATCCTGTGTTTGCGGTATTTTTTGCGATTGGAGGATTGCTGGTGGCCATCGGTTTTTACTTCCTTGCCGGTCTTGCCAACACGGAAGCGGGCATGTTTGCCGGCTCGGTTTCAGGAAGCACGCGAAGCATCACACGATTGATTGTTTTCTTCGACGTGTATTTCGTCGTCGGCGTAATTGCGAGTTTAGTGCGCCGGATGAAAGTTCGCTGGTTGTCAGCACTCGCAGCTCATGTTGCGTTGTTATTGGCTGTGCTTGAGACACGACGTGACGGCTTGCCCGTCGTGAATGTCATCAATGTGGCCATCGGTATCACATTCGTGATGTATGCGTTATGTTGGGGAGTCATAATAAGACGGGAGAGCCACGCGGCTTGACTGCCGGAGCCAACCGCCGTTGCCGCCGCGGTTGCAATTCACGCCGCGAGCCGGCAGTGGCTCAGTTTTGGTCGTTAGGCCACTGCGCGCTATGAACAATTCACGCAAAGAAAAGCCACCCGAAAGAGACCTCATTGCACCTATGATTTTAAGTGCGGTAGCGGCATTGATGATGTTTGGCTCATCAGCGTGGGCATATTTTCATCGGGGCGATCTTGTGATTAAGAAAGTCTCGGTTCCGATTGCGACATATAACAGTCTTCTTGATTTGACGCTTGAGATGGCTATCCACATGACACTTTATCTTGGAGTTGCTTTCTTTTGTATTTGTTATTTTATTTGGAAGGCGTATCGCAAGTATCAGATGGCCAAAAAAGAATGAACACGATGTAGCCTAATCAGTCGCCAAAGCCAACCGCCGCCGGCACGGTCAGTTCCGCTATCGCGGTTCACGTCGCCCATCGGCGATGGTTAAGCTTTCTACGTTAGGCGGCTTCGCGTTCTCCGAAGATAAATACATCATTTGAATTGGATTTCGCGGTGTTGTTAGCCGGCAAATGTTTAAGGATAAATTGCAGGTTTACGAAAAACTTTGGAGCGAAGCCGTATCAGCTTTTGAACACGGTGAGCAGCAGGTTGATCCTGCTTTGTCCGACAAGCCAAACGATTTGCGACGTGGTGTGACAGTTGTATTGCGCCCATCGCCGCCGGTGCGGGACAAGGTAAAACATTTTTTAGACCGGCTCGCCACGGTGTGCCCGGAACAATATTTTTATCGCCCCGAGGAACTTCACGTCACCGTGCTTTCCATCATTTCGGCAACGGAATTTTGGCGAAAGGAAATCCGCCAATTGGTTTCCTACCGCGCCATTATTGGCGACATTTTGAGCCGCCAGCATTCCTTCAAGATTTGCTTCCGTGGTGTCACGGCTTCGCCAGGCACGGTGATGATCCAGGGATTTCCAATGGGTGATGGGTTGGCACATATCCGCAATGAGCTTCGTGAGGCTTTCGCGCGAAACGGGTTCGGCAGCACACTTGACCGCCGTTACAAAGTCAGCACCGCACATATTACGGCCATGCGTTTTAGAAAGCCGGACAAGAATTGGAAACGGCTGGTGTCTCTGCTGGAAGAAAATCGTCGGACGGACTTTGGTGAATCTGAAGTTAACAGCCTCCAATTGATTTGGGGCGATTGGTATGCCTCCGGCAACATCGTGCGAACACTTCAGGAATATCGTTTGTCTGACGTGGCTAACCGCCCTTCAAATTTAGAGCATTGACAGAAATGATGTAGCGATGCGGAGCGAGGTTGTGTTGGAATAATGTTCTGGGGTGCTTTAGGGGCCGTTTGTGAAAATTGAGAGTGTGCAGGATTGATGAAGCATCGAAATAATCAATAGCCGGAGTAAATTTATCAATTAACACATCCGCTCAGGAGTTGGTAGATTGCGGGGATGAATCCGCTTATATTTATAGTTGCGTTTTTAGTGATTGGTTTATTGATTCCGATATTCCTTGGATGGAGTCTCTGGCGACTGATGGAACGTTTCCCAACTTGGCAGAGGCTGCAACTCACGGTCATCACGGCCACATTTTTGACGGCTATTATATTCACTCCAGTTGGAGCCGAAGGACCAGCTTTCACGCCACTGGGCATAATTTTAGCCGAAATGTGTTTTGGCGTCGGTGGCGAAGATTTAAGAAATCACGTTTTGCAAGATACGCCGGTGCCCTTTCTATGTGTGTGGGGTGGCCTGTATTTGGTTTTAATGATTGTCGTCGGTATTTTTTATTTTATCCAGAAACTGGTCCGTCCAAGATCACATTGACAAAACAACCATCTTCAAAGCACATGAACATTGATTCCCGCATACTTTCAGCAACGATTCTGCTTTGTATTACAGCGTTTTGTGTGTTTGGCTTTCTGGCCTCGTTCGAGAGGGGTTCGCTAAACGTCGGGCATCTAGTTTACGGAGCCTGTGGAATCGGGACTTTGTTCTTGGCGGTGCGTCTGTTGTTGTGGGGCATCAAAACGAGTAGAGCCATTATCGCAGCGGCAGGTCTATTCTTCCTCGCTGTTTTGCTTCTCTTTCTTTACGCGACCAACCGGACACACCCCTAATTTTGACACGACTATGTATGGAGCATTAAAGTGGATGAGCGTGGTTGGCCTCGGCCTCGCCTTGATGGGTTTTACCGGCCTCTCAATCGCCATGCACGTCTACCCTAATAGCAACATGCTTGGTGGGTGGGCACTTATCTTTGCGCCAATATTTTGGCTCGGTCTGCTGATTTGCATTACTGTTGCGTTAGCATGGATTGTAGTGGGGTTGATCTGGCTCTGCCGGGGCCGCAGGCGCACGCTACAGGATTGATGGAAATGCTCTAAGGTAAAGTGGTGAAATCGTAGGTTCCGGACCCGGCCTCGAAAACCGCCGCCGCATTTTTCTTGCGCAGAAAACGCACTCCTTCCGATTTTGCCGCCGGCTTGCCGCCTTCAAGCACCGATGCCAGGTCCCCGGCCGGAACATAAATTGTCGCCGTGGTGTTGGCGGGAATGACGACATGCAGTGTCAACTGCTTCTCTTTGCGCTCCCACTCGCTGACAATCCGGCCGTGAACTGTATCGTAATGGGCTTTTACCCAGGTCAGATCGCCGCCCATGACGGGCTTGATGATGATATGTTTGAATCCGGGCTGATCGGGGTCAAGTCCTATCCCGGCCACGGCATCGAACATCCATTCGCCGCAGGAGCCAAGCGAATAATGGTTGAATGAATTCATGCCCGGGTCTTGAAATCCCTTTTCCGGCGTCCAACCATCCCAGCGCTCCCAAATGGTCGTTGCCCCATGCTTGACCGAGAACAACCAGGAAGGAAAAGTATCCTGTAGGAAGACGCGGTAGGCTGTGTCAATTTTGTTTTCTGAACAGAGGGCGGGCAGGAGATAACTCACCCCGATAAAGCCGGTCGTCAGATGATCCTGATGATTTGAAACATTATCCGCCAGGTATTGAGCTGCTTTGGGGCGCAGATCATCCGGCAGGAGATTGAATCTTAATGCCATGGCGTATCCGCATTGCGTGTCGCCCTGAATATGGCCATCCGCAGTGACGTAACGCTGGTTAAAAGCCTTTTTGATTTGCTTGAAGAGCCGCCGGTATTTGTCAGCCGCCCGTGCCTCGCCGGTGACTTTGCAGGCGCTGGCCACCAGCGAGGCGGAGTAGGCGAAATACGCCGTCCCGATCAAATCTTTGGGTGTTTTTTCTCCCTGTGAAAGCCAGTCTCCGTAATCAGGGCCACGATCACGATCACGAATCAGATTGGTGCTATGGGTCTGGCACCAGTCCACCCAGCGCTTCATGGCGGGAAGATGCTGTTCAAGAATTCGCTTGTCGCCATACATAAGGTAGATGGTCCACGGGCAAATGACCCCGGCGTCGGCCCAGGCAGGAACCCCTCCGTTGCCATGTCCTTTGCCGGAGGGTGAAGGGCTGACATCGGTGAACGCTCCATCGGGGTGTTGCGCATCATCCACATCCACCAGCCACTTGGTGAAGAAGGCCGCGATGTCTCCGTTGTAAGCTGCCGTCCGAATAAAGACTTGGGCATCACCCATCCAACCCATCCGTTCATCGCGTTGCGGACAATCGGTCGGCACGGCCAGATAATTGCCCCGCATTCCCCACTGGATGTTGGATTGAAGCTGGTTGATTTCAGGGTTTGAGCACATGAATTCCCCGATGCGTGGAATGTCGCTCCCAATCACGATTCCCGTCACGGTGTCGTTCGTGAGGGGTTGGGGCAACCCGGTGATTTCCACGTAACGAAAACCGTGGAAGGTGAACCGGGGCTGCCAGGTCTCCACGCCCTCGCCTTTACAAATGTAAGTATCAATCGAGGCGGCGCCGCGAAGGTTATTGGTGTAAATGCTGCCGTCGGCATTGAGCATCTCCGCGTGACGCAGTGTGATCGTGGTTCCAGCCGGGGCGGAGACTTTGAGTCTTACGAAACCCACCATGTTCTGGCCAAAGTCATAAGTCCATTGTCCCGGTTTTGGTTCGGTCAAGGACTTGGGGTGAAGTTCGCCGGTCTGGCGCACCGGTTGATCAATCTGCCCGTCCAATTGGCGCGGCGATTCCGCTCGCTCGGAGGCCGCGCTCCAGTCGCTGACGTCCAATCCGGGCTGATCCCAACCGGCGATTTCCAACCGGGCATCGTAATTTTCACCCTGCATAAAATCTGATGAAAGGATTGGGCCGGCATGAACCTTCCAACTTCCATCGGTCACCACGCGGTCCACGCTTCCGTCGGTGTAAGTCACCTCCAGTTGGGCTAACAAAGCCGGCACCTCGCCCCAGGCCTGGAACCCGCCATTACCAATATGACCGCAATACCACCCATTACCCACCAGGCCCGCAAGTGTATTGGCGCCCGGTTGGACCAGGGCGGTGACATCATAAACTTGATAGCGTACGCGCTGGTTGTAGTCCGTCCAGTCGGGAGCAAACAGGTGGTCGCCGACTCGCCGGCCATTGAGGTGGAGTTCGTATAAACCCAATGCGGTGGCGTAAAGTCGGACTTTTGAAATGGGTTTGCTGAGGGCAAAATCCTTGCGCAGGTAGTTAATGGGTTCCTCGCTTTCCGGGATGGTCAACGTGGTGTTTTCCGCAGCGGTCGCTTCATGCTTTTCCCCGTCAATCGTATAGCTCACGCGCAGTTGCCTGGCCTGGAGCAGAGCCGGGTCGCTCCCAAAAACATCTTTGCCTACCGGCACGGCGAGGGAATTATCCTTAAGCATCCGGGTGACAATATCAGTGACATCCTTGGCACCTTTCCCATTTTCAGCCTCGTAGGATGCCTGAAGAATCTTCACCGCACCATGGATGGCTCCGGGAGCGGTGGTCTGGGCATCAATCCACTTGGCCTGCCAGTCCCCGGATTTAAGGAGACCCATTTCCCACCGTGCTGGTTCGCTCCAAACCGTCGGCTTTCGATTGCCATCCCACACCCGCACCTTCCAAAACAATTCCTGCCTTGAAACGAGCGGCTTGCCGCCGAATGGAAGGTTTAGGCTGTTGTCTGTGGATATTTTTCCGCTGTCCCACACGTCGCCTTTGTCTTTGGCCAGCAACTCCGGCGAACTTGCCACCATTATCTGATAAGCCCTCTGCCGCACCCCGCGCAGGGCGGGCGAACCCGCCGTCAGATTCCAGGAAAGCCGGGGCTTGCAGACATCCAGCCCGACCGGATCAGCCAGATATTCGCAACGTAAATCAGACGGGATCACCGCCGCCGCCCGCGCCCAAACGCCAACAAAGAGCAAACTTAATATGCCCAGCCGGCGACAGGTTCGACAAAAAGCTTCAGGTGCTTTTGAAGTGGAAAACATGATTAAAATCAATAAATGCGATGTCAGCCGCCAGAACAATTGCTTCTGGACAGATTGTTCCAATCAGGATTGACCTGGATTTTATTTTAGGTTTTTGCCATTGTGGAATCCGAAAACGCGGCGGAACAAGCTTTTTATTGCCATCTGAACTTTTTTGAATCTGACCATTCATAAAACCCCCTTATTTTGTGGGTTTTTAGATGGTTTTTCAGGGTAACATTGGCTGCAAGTCCCCTCGTGATTATCGGCGCGAATTTATTCACGTGTGCGATTAAGTGTGACATTCTTTTATGACTGTGATAAATTGTCACCAACAAAATCTCAAGCCGGTGAATACAAACCAAATTCGCATGAGAATTCCAAGCTTAAATTTCGACCGGTTTTACAGGGAAAGCAAAGTGATGCCGACCGGCGTTGGGCGCGGTTTTACCTTGATTGAACTGTTGGTGGTGATCGCCATCATCGCGATTCTGGCCGCATTGTTGCTGCCCGCTTTGTCGCAAGCCAAAGAAAGGGCAAAGCGAATTGCTTGTTCGAACAATCTCCGGCAA
>Ga0182015_10001859_pt1 | contig 26884 bp, 22 predicted proteins | sample 712P3MmetaG_FD_120478 | JGI IMG/M metagenome (GOLD analysis project Ga0182015, IMG submission 120478) | Permafrost microbial communities from Stordalen Mire, Sweden - 712P3M metaG | ecosystem: Environmental > Terrestrial > Soil > Wetlands > Permafrost | place: Sweden: Stordalen | collected...
AGTATGCCGGCCATGACATGGACGCATTTGAAAAGCAGATGCGCGAGAAATCTCCCGCCTGGTCCGCCTTCGATATCCGAATGATGTTTCAAGGGTACATCGAGCGTGGCTTCGTTGCAGGCGATGACGACGTAGAGATGCTGACAGGGCTGCTCGGCCATGCACCTCGGCGATACATAGATTTTGCCCGCGAGACAGCTGTCGTATGGCAAAACAAACTCGTAGCAACCGGCTTTTCTACGGCTGCTTAGTGCTCTTTTGAGGTTCGTCCAACAGCATTTTCACCGCGTCAAGCCCGGCCAAATCAAAGGCGAGCGCAATGAGGTGTGGCTCCCTAAAGCGGAGCATAGACGCAGTATCCCCGGGGTGGCGCAGGGAATTCCGCATTCCCTGCGGCATCAGTCGTGCGTTCATCGGGATGAGCCGTGTCATGACCATCCCATGCCACCGGCTTGAACTTCTGGTTTGCCCACTTCGTTCTCACCGAAGTGCCACTCCATTGATTTCCAAGATTGTTCAGCACATAGATCAAGCCGCTCTGTGTCTTGGTTCCATGCCGCTGCATGATGTACAGGTCAGGATCGGCATGCAGGATCGAGGACTCACCGCCCGCATAGCGATGATGCGCGTCAATCAGCGCGTCTATTCCATTCGGCGTACGGGGTCGCGCAAGGTCGCAATTGAAGTAGTCCCACCAGAAAATGCAGGGATATCCATCTCCGGTCAGGATGAAGGAATAGCCAAGCATCTTGTCGTTCACGACTTCATCTCCGCCCATGTCGTGATTTTCCGTAAAAGTGACGGCATTGAACGGTCGCCCGGCGGAAACAGATTCACCATCGGTAAGGTTGCGTAGATCGTAGTTCGGCGTGTCGCAAACTTCCTTGAGTTTGTACCGCAACGGAAAGTCGAACGCCGCGATCTGATCGTCGGTCACCAGTCGCACTTGATCGAGCCAACTTTCGATATCCTTAGGCCCGGACCAGTACTCTCCGACCACAAAAGGCGAGAACTCACGGCCATCTTTTTTCTGGTATCGATACTTCGCGAGCAGTCCTATCATCCAGGCTCCGAAGCCCTTCACAAAGTCGAACCTGAGGCCGTCGAAATCAAGCTCCTCGACGGCCATGCGGGCGTACTCGAACATCGCCTCATACACGCGAGGATTGCGGTGACACAGGTGCGGAAATCCCGCAAATTCCTCGCCCTCGATCATCGCCCGTTCATACCGGCTCGGATGAAAAGAGTTCCAGTCGCGTGGAAACTTTCCGCTTTTTGGCATGAACTTCGTCCATCGCTTCTTGCCGTCGAGTGGGTTCGTCTCTTCCTCATCTGCGCCTGAGTTATGGTTGATCACCATATCGGCGATCGCACTTACCTGGTGCTCTCGCATCACCTGAATCAGCTTTTCAAGCTCAGCGCGATTGCCATACAGAGTCTTCACGGAACCCTTCTGATCGAAGTCCCCGAGATCGAAATAGTCGTAGGGATCGTAGCCGTTCGAAGTAGGAGTAGCGGCCTTGCTGAAGGGTGGCAACCACAAGGAATTGATACCGGAAACCGCTAGCTGAGGCACTTTCTCCGCGAGAAAGTTCCACCACTCGCCGCGCTTGTCCTCCTTAATCGGCGCATCCCAGTAAAACGCCTGCATCATGACGGCCATTCGCAATCTCTCCACTTCATTCATTCGACAATGAGCCAGTTTACAGCCTGTTGATCGGAACGAGACTTTAGGAGCAGAGCATGGCGAGAAAGATCGCCAGAGTTCAAGTGATGCAGAGCGCAGGTCCGGAGATGGCTGACGGTGGCGTTGGCCAGGTCTGAGGCCCGAGGGTCACACCATATCTGAGCGAAACAGCTCAGATATGCCTCTCCGACAAGCGCAAAATTGTTTCTGGTCGCCTGACTCAATTGCACTTTGCCTGTAGCTACGTCCCTCGGAGAAATCATGACTAGATTCAAAGGCAAAGTTGTCATTGTGACGGGGGCCGGCTCTGGAATTGGAGCAGTCACGGCGCGCCGCTTTCTACAGGAAGGCGCATTTGTCGTCCTCAATGGACGGCGTGTAGAGAAGCTGCATGAAACCATCGCGGACTTTGATGCAGCACAGTCACTCATCCACCCTGGAGATGTCTCGGATGAAGAGTACGTGAAGCGACTCGTGGAAGATACGATCACTAGGTTTGGCAAGCTGGACGTGTTGGTCAACAACGCGGGGATAGCCACCTTCGGCCCCTTCGCGCAGATCACCACAGAGCAATGGCGAAAGCTGATGGGCACCGACCTAGATGCAGTGTATTTCGCGACTCGTGAAGCATTGCCTCACCTCTTGAAGACCAAGGGTTCAATCGTCAATCTCTCCTCCGTATCGGGTATAGGCGGAGATTGGGGGCTGAGTGCCTACAACGCGGCAAAGGGCGCCATCACGAACTTCACACGCGCCCTGGCACTGGAGTACGGCTCGCGTGGCATACGGATCAATGCCGTGGCACCTAGTCTCACCTCCAGTGAGGCCACCGCTGACCTCGAGAAAAGCGACGCAGTCATGGCAGCGTTTGCTGATCGCCTCCCTATCGGTAGAGCCGCTACACCGGATGAAATCGCAGGCGTAATTGCATTTCTCGCGAGTGAGGACGCCGTCTTTGTCAACGGAGTGGTTCTGCCGGTTGACGGTGGAATCAGCGCATCCAATGGACAACCAAACTTCCTCTCGCTTCTGGGACAAGGCTAGGATCCACATTCACGTTCAAGCACGGGGAAAGACTTCGGCTCCGCTCATCTTTCAGGATTTTTTCAAGAAGGTGGAATAAGAAATGTATAGCCACGTAATTTGGCCCCACCAATTTGACCCGAAGACCTCAACGACATTGCACGGATCGCGGTTTCGGGGCGCCAGAAGTTGTACCGGTATTTGTAGAAGAACGCAGCGACCAGGCTGTCGCTGAGGCGCGACGCGGGCCGCCACCAAACGGAGAGTAGGCGAACGGCCATCTGGGCGGAAATGACCGGACGCTTGATTTCTGCCTCGACTCCATGCATTCTGGCGAGTCACATCGCGCTCAGCTCAAATGGTAGCGAGGATGACTCGGTTTTTCAACCCGGGATGAACTGTGATACTCTTTCGCACTGATGTTGAAATCCTCTGTCGAAAGTGAAGCAACCGTGATGCTGCATCCTCTTTCGGAAATGGGAGAACAGTTATGCCCGAAGATACTGTGACAAGCGGAAACACAACTGAGCAAAAGGTGAATGCGATTTGGCAGGAGGCCTTGGAAATTTCGGCCATTCCCAACAATGTCCATTTTTTGGATCTCGGCGGCGATTCATTATCGGCCATGTTGTGTATCTCCCGCATGCGAACAGTACTGAATGCGGAGTTCACGATTGAGGATTTCTTTGTAGACTACTCGACAGTATCAGGCTTTACGAAAATCATTGATGAAACGGTCTCGCCTGAGATCGGGGCAGGCAGCAAATAAACCCGCAGTTGCTCTATGGAACCACTTCCTGTGTCGGCAGAACATCCAGGGGTGCAGCCCGAATTAGAAATACCACATTGCATAGCTATGCCCCTAATAAGTGGCCTAATAAGAACAGAAGCAAATGTCTGGTGGGCACTCCCAGCGATCTTTCTGTGGTGGGTATGAATAGCGGAGTCAGAACGGTCGAGGGCCGAGCCCGGAGTTCACCAGTCGATCAACGTCGCCGCCCACGAATAACCCACACCGAATCCAACCAGCATCACCCTGTGTCCAACTTCCAATCGTCCCGTCAGCTCTGCATCTTTGAGAGCAATCGGAATTGTTGAAGAAACCGTATTTCCCCATTTCGCAAGTGAGATAAAGAACTTTTCCTTAGGAATGCGCGAAGCCTTCCTCACTGCCTCGAGCATGTAAGCATTCGCCTGATGAAATACAAATAAATCTATCTCGTCCCGTGTAACACCCGCGGTTTGTAGCAAGTTATCAACAGCTCCTGGTACCGTGTCGACGGCAAACTGGAACATTTCGGGGCCATTCATCTCTAACCGCGGCGGCCAATCGCGTAACTCCATCGACGGATCTACTGTATGCGTCTCCACCTCGCTACGCCTGGTTCCGCTATTCTTCACCATCAAATTACCCGCGCCCCGCCCGTCTGTTCCGTAAACGAACGGCCCCATCCCTCTCCCGTCCGCGCTGGCCGTAATCAAAGTAGCGGCAGCACCATCTCCGAAAATCGCCCTGCACGACTTGTCGTTGTCGGCAATGTATTTACTATAGGTTTCGGCCGTAAGCAAAAGAACTCTTGTAGCTTGCTGCGATAGCACCAAGCCGTTTGCCAATCCAAGACCGTACACGAACCCGGAACAGCCGAGATTGAAATCGAGAGCCCCTGCGGTGGTCGGGATGCCGAGGCGGCGCTGCATCATACATGCTGTTGTTGGAATGGCGTAATCTGCACTCTGCGTGCAAAAAAGCAAGAAGTCCACCTCGCGTGGCGAACATATTGACGAGGAAAAAAGCCGGGATGCAGCCGCAACCGCCAAGTCTGAGGCGCACTCGCTGGCAGAAGCTATATGACGCTCGCGAATCCCTGTCTTTTTATCCAGTTGTTCAATCGACCATTCCGGATATTTGGAGGAGAGCTCTTCCGTTGTGATATATGCTTCCGGTAAGTGATATTCGATACCTGCAATCTTGGTTCGCACGGCTAAGGTCACCTTTCATCCAGACTATGCCAACATGGCAGCAACCAAAGGCTAAGCCTTCAACGGTGCCATCGCTAAACAATATAGTTCGGGAGTTCGCAAAACTTTTTCTTTGCCCACCTCCAACCGGCACTATAGCTTGCATTTTCAGAATATTCTCTGATCAGGGAGTCTACTCTTTCAGGTTTAATACCGGCCGCTATCAGATCATCGCGCGATACAACGTCTCCCTTCCACCTGGGCTCAGCCCGGTTAGACCTACGTGCACGGGTAGCAAGTCTGGCGGCGATACCTGAGATTACCTGTTGCCAGCCTCGACATGCCGATATTTGATTGGCATGTAACCGATATTGGCAAAGAACATCCGGCAGATTATCCACTAAATGATGGTCGCTCATGCGAAGAAATAAATCGTAGTCTTCAGCATCTGCATAGGCCAAGCGATAGCCACCGATTTTCCAAAACACATGCTTCCTGAATAGCACTGTCGTGTGTGAGACATGGCAATCTGAAAGGAGGTAGTCGTGAAGCCCATCTCGTTGGCTCGGCCAGTTCATGATGAACAACGTGTTACCGCGGACATCAATGCACTCCACAGCTCCGCCGACTAAAGCTATATCGGGATTTGACAGCATATATGTTAGTTGCTTCGACAGGCGGTCAGATTTGGCTATGTCATCACTGTCAAGTCGAGCGATAAAATCTGCTGCCGCGAGCCCGCACCCGTGATTCAGCGCCTTTACCAGGCCGCAATGATCGAGAAGCACGGCTCTAACTCGTCTATCACGCCGAGCGTGACGAGCCACGATATCCCTACTTCCATCGGTCGAGCCGTCATCCACAATGACGAGCTCGAGATCTTCATAGGTTTGAGTGAGAATGCTCTCCACGGCCGAGTCCAAGAACTGCTCGCCATTGTAATTCGCCATTACAACTGAGACTAAAGCCATGCGCGCACCTTCCATTTCACCCAGGAACATGAGTAGGATGTCCCGACGATCATGTAAGAGCTATCTGCATCGCGCTCGATAAACTCCGCCCACAAGAGTCAGATAGCGAGCAGTTTCTCCGATTCAAGCCGTGTGTGCGCTTTCGCGTCGTGCCTGCTTACGGTTCGTTGCTGCATCAGGTGAAATCTGGTTTTTCAAGATTCGGCGCGACGCCACCTCGATGCGTTTCCCTTCCGTTGACTGACCGGAATCCCCGGACGCTGCTTGGTCCAGGGCATCCAGCATATATTCATGATGAGCGGGTTTCTCGTTTGCGATGTATTGAGTTTCCAGATTGCTTCATCGAGACACCGGCTTTCTATAGTGACGCCGCGAGAACCCTTCGGCCCCGCGCCCCCTACGGTAATCGCCGGAGCTTTTGTTGGCAAGGAGAATTTGCCGGGCCGCCTGCGAAATTATTCCTGGAGCTGCCCTGATTTGACCAGCGTAATCCGCACTCAAACTCCTTTTCTTTTTTTTGACAAAGTTCCTGTCTGGAGAAATGTTGGAGCCCGTCTGTGTGCGTGTGTGTTGCCCACTTCCGCTCCCTCGTCAGATCACCGTGATGGATGCGAATCGAAGCCACGCACGGCTTCCTCGGTCCGTTACCAGGCTGTTAAATCACGTCGCAATGACGGACATAGGACAGTGCCTGTTGCTAGATTTCCTTCACTCGAGAACGCTGGCTATGGTTCGCGATCATCCGCTTGTCTCGATTGTGATGTGGTACTATGTTCGGGCGTTGGGATTGACCTGTCTCTCCGCGTGCAAATCATCAATTTGCTCGCCAAGAACTCAATGGAATCTCTACTAACTGAGTTTTAGATACATACAATTGCAAACCTTGGAGGCCGTCTGTTCAAGGTCGGGCATGCACCACGGGCCAGTGCCAATTGTTGGTGCAGCGAAGTTGCGAAATTCCAAACACTGAATCCGCTTGGTGTACGGATAATAGCGGTTCAGGTTTGGGTGTGTATGTACAGTGGAGCGAATCGTGAGAAACATTCAACCCTCTTCTGATGTTGTTTACGTCTGCAGCCGCAACCCTATCGTCGTTTGGGCCATCAAGCATTTACTCACTTCGAGTTCATCAAAATGCCGCATCGCTACCTGGTCCCCAAATCAACTGCTGAATGTCCCTCTAGGCGTTCATATCTTGCTCGTCGATGTCTCTTCTGTAGAAGAGTGGCCCGAAGCGGTTCGCAGGTGGACATCTGCCGGACATCGGGCAATCGTCTTGGTGCCCGAGAGTTGGGGTTCCGGCGGCGCCGAGCTTCGCGCTTTGTATATGGGAGTACGCGGAATCGTCTATGCTTCCGGTGATTTTTTTCAACTGTTGTCGGATGCGGTGAACCGCGTTGCAGATGGGCAGCTTTTTGCAAGCGGCCCGTGCTTGGACAAGTTTTACTGCGGAAATCGCCGTCTACGGCCACCCACCGCGAGCCCAGGCCTCTCATTTCGTGAGGAACAAGTCATCGACTTGATGCTGAAACAGTTCTCGAATAGAAGAATTGGAACTGTATTAGGAATCAGTGAAAGAACGGTCAAATTTCATGTGTGCAATATCCTGCACAAGCTGCGAATTACGAGCCGGAAAGAACTCGTGGAGAAAGACAGCAGCGTAATTTGGCCAGCAAACTCAGAATGACGTCCCGGTGCGGGAGCCTGTCTGGATAAGGACAGTATACTGGTCGGCTTTCTGCAGGCTGGGCAGTTGCGTGGAGCGGGGTAAGCTGTTCAATTATTGAACGTCCGATATTTATGTACAGTTCCGCGACGGGGCTGAATCGAGACGTTCCAGTTTAGGGCAGGTCAGAAATTCAAAATCGCTTGTGGGGAAGGCTCTTCCCAAGCGAGAAAAGCGAAGCTATGTTCAAAATTCGTAGAACGTGAAGGATTCATGAACAGCGACGTCGTAGCTTCTGATTTTGGCTTGAAGAGTTTCCCCGGTACAAAGAACTGGTTTGCAGTGTTTACGGTTCCGCGGAACGAGAAACGTGTTGCCGAGCACTTTCGTATCCGGGAAATCGAGAGTTTTCTTCCGCTTTTCGAGTCCCAGCGCCGCTGGAGAGACGGATCAAAGCCGGTTTTGCAACTCCCCTTGTTCCCCTGCTACATTTTCGTGCGCATTGACCGCAGGATGCGCGTGTCCGTACTTGAGGTTCCGGGGGTGATAATGATCGTAGGCAGCATGCGCCAGGCTTTGCAGGTCCCTGATTCTTACATTCAAGTTCTTCGGGAGGGCCTTCGCCAGGGAAAGATTGAGGCGCATGAGTGCCTCCATGTCGAGGCAGGCGCGAAGGTGCGCATTCGTTCGGGGCTGATGGCCGGTATGGAGGGGGTGTTAATCCGCAAGAAGAACAGCTTTCGGGTGTTGCTGACGCTGGAAATGATTATGAAGAGCATGACCGTCGAGATCGGAATGGACGATATCGAGCACATCAACTAAGCCTGCCCATGTTTGGGCGTTTTAGGGAGCGCCCGGCCCACGACGGGTGCACACAGTCTGGTATATAGTCGAGACCATGATTTTTCAGGAAATAAAATACGGCTTGCGTTTGATGGTAAAGAACCCGGGGTTTACATCGATTGCGGTTCTTTCCTTAGCGCTGGGAATAGGGGCCAATGCTTCGATCTTCAGTTTAGCTGACGCTGTTCTTCTTCGTCCTCTTCCGGTTGTTGATTCCGGCAGAATTGTCACCGTGGCGACGGAGGCCAAGGGGGACCAGTTCGATGCGGCTGTTTCCTATCCGAATTACCGGGATCTACGGGACAAATCGCGCTCCATCGACAGTTTGTTTGCAATCCGAACCTCAACCTTCAGCTTCGCCAAGTCTAGAGCGGAAATCGCGCAGGTACGGGCGGGAGTGGTGGTGAGCGACAACTTCTTCCCGGTGTTGGATATTCAGCCTGAAATAGGCCGGACCTTCCTGGCAACAGAGAGTGCGGTGCCGGGGCGCGATGCCGTAGTCGTGCTTGATTATCAGTTTTGGAACAGTCAATTCAACCACGATCCCTCCGCTTTGGGCAGCATTGTCCGCATCAACGGCATAGATTTCACCATTGTGGGTGTATGCCCAAAGTCCTTTACCGGGGTGAACCAATCCTTGCGTCCGGCGTTTTATGTGCCTGCGATGATGTCCCAACGTCTGGCGGGGAGCCCGGAGAACCCGCTCGAGAACCGCGGAAGCCATATCTGGCAAGTGAAAGCGAAGCTCAATCCTGGCGTTCCTCGTCAGCAGGCGCAGGCCGAACTGTCCACGATCTGGATTGCTCTGCAGCAGCAGTTTCCAGAGTCGGACCGCAACCGCGTGCTTTTAGTGCAAACGGAATTGCAAGCACGCGTCCGGCAGAGGCCGGATTCCATACTCATCGCGATGTTTGTCGTTCTGGCCGCTTTGGTGCTCATCATTGCCTGCGCCAACGTGGCGAATCTCTTGTTGGGTCGTGCCCAAGGCCGCTCGCGCGAGATCGCATTGCGCATTGCTTTGGGAGTCAGCCGAATGGGTCTGCTGCGGCAGCTTCTTACTGAAAGTTTTTTGCTCGCACTGGTTGGGGCGGTAGTCGGGATACTCTTTGCCTATGGCGGCATTCGATTTCTGCAAACACTCCCGCCTCCCAGCGACCTGGAGGTTGGCGTTTATCCTGAACTCGATCATCGTGTCCTTATCGTGTGCCTGCTGGCCGCCTCCGTCAGCACGCTTTTTGTTGGCCTGGCGCCCGCCTGGAAGAGCCTCCAGACCGGACTCGTGTTCAGTCTGAAAAATACCGGAATCGGTATGGACGTGCGGCAACGCACGTTGGGGAGGAACGTACTGGTCATCGGCCAAGTCGCCCTCTCGATGGTGCTGCTGGTCGCGACGGGCATGTTAGTGGACGCTTTTCGCAAGTCCCTGGTACTGGATCCCGGCTTTCGCCCCGACCACCTAATGATGATGGAATTCGATCCCTCGCTGGTTCGGTACGATGCGAAGCAGACTAAAGACTTTTACCGCCAGCTTGTGAGCAGCGCGGAAGCCCTGCCCGGAGTGAGCTCCGCGAGTCTTGCCAGTTCCGTTCCGCTTGCGGAGCAGGGCCTCCGGGAGGTCATTCCGGAAGGCTATGTGTTTGCCAAAGGGGCAGAGACGCTGGCCATATTGGCAACTGTCGTGGACGACCGCTATTTTGAAACGATGAAGATGGCCATTGTTCGTGGGCGGCCATTCACGGCGGACGACAAAGATGGTTCCCCCCGCGTCGCCATCGTGAATGAGGAGTTCGCCAAGCGATATTGGTCGGGCCAGGGCGCAATTGGTAAAAGGTTCCGGTTGAACGACAATAAGGGTCCTTGGGTGGAAGTGGTAGGTGTCGCCAAAACCGCAAAATATCTGTTCATTGCCGAACCACCGACGGCCTCCATCTATCTTCCGTTTGCGCAGAACCAAACGCCGAGCATGGTTCTGCTGGTCCGAAGTTACGACGATCCCTCCACATTGGCTTCACCGCTGATGGGTATCGTGCATTCCCTTGACGCCAACCAACCAGTCCACAATGTTCGTACGTTCACGGATTTTTATACAAAACGCGCCATTCACGTACCACTCATGATTATCGAAATCGTCATCTTCACGGGCCTGCTCGGGTTTACGCTGGCATTGATTGGCATTTACGGTCTTGTTTCCTATTGGGCAGCCATGCGCACGAGAGAAATTGGCGTTCGGATGGCGCTAGGAGCGACCAAGGCTAAGGTTTTTAAAATGGTTCTGGGGCAAGGTGTGATGCTGTCTGGAGTCGGGTTGATCGTCGGCGGGCTCATAAGTATAGGTACGGCGCGCTTGCTTGCTGCCGGTCTCGCAGGCCTCGGGACGCCCAGTCCGCTCACTTTTGTGGTTGTTCCCCTGGCCGTGCTGTTGGTTACCCTGGCAGCTTGCTACATACCGGCACGCCGTGCGTCCATGGTCGATCCAATGTTGGCCTTGCGCTACGAATAAGTTGGCAGTACTCCCGCTTTCGGGCGCGAGTGTCTTCCGATCTCCTCGAATGACCGCGCTGGCAATGCCGAGGGCTTTTAAGAGTCTGCGTTCCACGCAGGCCTTTTACGCCATCATCAAAAAAATAAGCCAACGGGGACTTCTTTAGGAAGAGCGGGATAAGCGCTCTTCAAATGAGTTTCCCGGTCCTGCCTTACAGCGCTGCCAGCGGCCGGCGCGTAGTTGTGCACTGTTATCACGTTCTAAAATGGAAGGAGACATACGATGGGTTGGAATGAATCTGACGGCGAAGATACCAGAACTTACAGGGTCGTAATGAACGATGAAGAACAACATTCGATATGGTTAGATTACAAACAACTGCCCAATGGCTGGAAAGATGGTGGCAAAGCCGGCTCCAAAGCAGAATGCTTAGCTTATATCAAGGAAGTTTGGACTGATATGAGGCCGTTAAGCTTGCGAAAGAAGATGGAGGAAGACGCTAAAACCCCGCCACCACCGCCTCCACTTTACGACCCCGGGGCGCCTCGCGAGAAGACGATCGTCGAGCGGTTATGTGAAGGGGAGCACTCGGTGGAAGTGGGACTTCGTCCGGAGAAGAGCGCCAAGGTGTTCAAAGAGGCGATTGATCAAGGCTACGTTCATATGAAGTTTACCGCGACAAGGGGAGGGACGGAAATTGGAGTCCGCCTGAATCGAAACAGCTCAGACTTCAGCGGGGCGGATTTCGAGAATGGAAAAGGAAACGCTCACCTGGAGGGAAACCTGACACTCGATTATGTAAAAGTCAAGTGCATTGCCGATGTTGATCTCAACACATTGATGGGCAAAGGCCATCTGGTTAAGGTTGAGGCTGCAGACCTGTGAAGTGGGCTCGATAGTTGGTTACATTCTGTTGAAAGACGAGTGATTTGAACGAAGACTGAATCAAAGAGCGATCCATGGTCTTTCTCCCGGAAAATCAAGTCTTAAAGGCACTCCGTGTAGCAGAACGGCCAAGTGCTCGTACCCTTTGTGACGAAGAAGAACCTGGGCGGCAATCGCCGCCCAGGTTCAAGACCAGGATTCTGGGCGTCGGTACCGCGACACCGCCGACGTCTTATTCCCAATTGGAATTACTGGAGATATTTGGCATCAAAGATCGCCGCATCCGGTCACTTTTCCTGAATAGCGCTATTGATCGACGATGTCTGACGCTGCCGCAACCAAATGAAGGTGGCATTCGGCGCAACGAGACTCAGGGCGAGTTGTTGAAAAAACATAAAGCGTGCGGAATTGAAGTTGGAGCACGGGCCATCCAAGCGTGCATGAACCATTGCAATGCAAATCTCTCCGACATCTCTTTTTTGTGCTGTGTGACCACTACAGGTTTTCTAAGCCCAGGAGTGAGTGCTTTCATGTGCCGCGAGCTCGGCTTATCACCAGATTGCGCTCGTCTCGACGTGGTTGGGATGGGTTGCAATGGGGGCCTGAATGCGCTGAACGCAACTGCAAGCTGGGCACTGGCTAACCCCGGCCGTCTTGCGATTCTGCTGTGCGTCGAAATTTGTTCGGCAGGCTACGTCATCGACGAGACGGCGCGAACGGGAGTGGTGAACAGCTTATTTGGAGATGGGGCCGCCGCGATCGGCTTGACAGCAACCGCGGGCGACGAAGCTTCAGAAGGACCATCGATCCTGAAATTTCATGGCCGCCTCATTACGGAAGCCATCGATGCCATGCGTTACGATTGGGACGAATCACATGGCAAGTTCAGCTTCTTCCTCGATCCTCAAATCCCGTACGTAGTGGGCGCGAATGTCGAGCAAACGATCAACGGATTGTTAGCCGGCTCGGGCCTCCGGCGATCGGACCTCACCCATTGGGTCGTACACTCGGGCGGCAAAAAGGTGATCGATGCGATCAGGGTCAATTTAGGTTTGTCAGCTGTGGATCTGCGGCATACAACCAGCGTGCTGCGTGACTACGGCAACCTCTCCAGTGGCTCGTTCCTATTCTCCTATCAGCGTTTGATGAATGAAGGCGCCATTGCGCCCGGCGACTACGGCGCGATGATCACTATGGGTCCGGGCTCGACTATTGAATCTGCGTTGTTACGTTGGTAAGTGTTCGTACTTATTGCTCCTTAAAAGGTCAACATGTCTAGCACCCTCATTGAAAACCGTCCTGTAATTGCCATCGAAGTTAGCGGCGACGAGTTGCTTTCTGGTGAGTTAACCAGGAATCTCACGGAGGCTCTCGACGAGGCCGAAGATCGGGGACCGGACGATATCATGCTCGTTCATGTGGTTGGAGCTGCCAGTCCGGAGGCTCTTCGGCCGTGGCCTGGTCCGGTTGATATTCTGGCAATTACCAAGTGGGAGCGCCTTTTGCGGCGCATGGAGCGTGGTGATTCGACGACCATTACACTAGTCGAACATGCTTGTTCTGCTTTGGCTCTTGAGCTATTGCTGGTTTCCGACCGCCGCCTCGCACGCCCCGACTTTTCCCTGCAGTTTGCAACTACCGGCAGCCATGCATGGCCGGGTATGGCCCTATATCGGCTGTCGCGGCAGCTTGGCGAATCGCAGGTTCGCAGATTGCTGTTGGATGCTACGAGCATTTCCGCGGAGCGGTGCGTCGAGCTGAAGATCCTTGATAAGGTCGTGGATAAAGCGGGAAACGGGTCAGATCCTATCGCACATCTGTTGGGGACCGCTCCTTCGAATGACTTCCCGATATGCCGAAGGCTGATACAGGATAGCCTATGCACCCACTTCGACGACGCACTTGGTTTGCATCTGGCAGCATGCGACCGCGCGTTGCGCCGGGCACATCAAACCTCAAACGAGCGACTTCGCGAAAGCTAGCTAAGTCTGGGTTCCGAGTCGTGGTCGAATAATCATGGCAGCTTTGTGGCCGCACCACCTATGTCGTTGAGCATGACTGACATTTCTCTCGAACCCTGGCTGGGGACCAGCCCGTCCTTGACGGGTTGTCCTGAAGGGGATGTGCAGGTGCTCGCACAATATGTGCAGTGTGGCGAAGCTTTACTCAAGCGACTGGGGACTAGGGGCGAACGATCGGGAGAGCAAGCAGCCAGGGCGGAATGCGTTCACGCAGCCTGCCGTGGATTGCGCCGGCGGTTTATGGCCAGCCATGCTGCATGGGTTTACAGTCTGTTGACAAAGGATTTCACCGTCCGCAGAAGCCTGCGGGAGGTGGCTTTTGCTGCCGCCGAATCCTGTCCTGGCCTGGTTCCGACGGAGACGCAGATTGCTCAGGAGCGTACCCGGTTGCAGTGCGACAAAGAGGGATATGAGATCGATCAAGGCATATTGTTTCAAGCTCTTCTTCGCTCGCAACAGATTGGCACCCACATAATCGAAACCGCGCTACAGCCTACCCCCCGCGCCCTGGGACTCATTGAGGCTTTCCGAAGGGCCGGCCGAGTGAATCTTGGTTCCGTTGTGATTGAGCGGCAGGGTTGCGCAGCGCATTTAACAATAAACAACGCTTATTGTTTAAACGCGGAAGATGACGGCTTGGTGGACGACCTGGAGACGGCTGTTGACCTGGCACTCCTTGATGGGGAAGTCCGGGTAGGCGTTTTGCGCGGTGGCTTCATGACCCATCCCCGCTATGCGGGGCGGCGGGTGTTTAGCGCAGGCATCAATCTCAAGGCTCTTCATGCAGGTCAAATCTCATTCGTCGATTTTCTGTTGCGCCGCGAACTCGGCTATATAAGCAAGATTGTTCGCGGCCTCAGGGTAGACCCTGAGATGGCTGCGGCAAGCAGCTTGCGTGGGCATCAAGGGCTAGTCGAAAAGCCATGGCTCGCTGCGGTGGACAGCTTTGCCATCGGTGGCGGAGCACAGTTACTTTTGGTCTTCGACCGTGTGATTGCCGCAGCCGATAGCTATTTCAGCTTGCCTGCAGCACAGGAAGGTATTGTCCCCGGTTTCTCAAATTTGCGTCTTACGCGTCTTTTGGGCAGTCGCAAGAGCCGGCAAGTCATCTTGTTTGGCCGAAAAATATGGGCCCACGATCCTGATGCTCATCTGCTGTTCGATGAGGTAGTCGATTCACCTGAGATCGAGGCCGCGATCGAGCGTAATGTCCAGCAACTCAGCAGTCCCGCAGTCGTGGCCAATCGGCATATGTTGAATTTGGCGGATGAATCTCCTCACAGCTTTTTGCGCTATGCGGCGGAATTCTCATGGATACAAGCGGAGCGCCTTTATAGCCAGGACGTGCTTGCAAAGACCGGCCGCACGATACAGTGAATCACCGTTATAGACTGGCAAGCTGTAATCCGGAAAACAGTCGCATCTTGCTCTTCGGCTCTCTAGGCGCGAGGTTTCAGAATGGGTGACCCAGGCTCTGCAGCGACAACAGTGCCCTCCTGCGCAACCGAGGATGACGGCGTCCGAGTCCGCTATGAAAAACGTGGCCGCGTGGCCTACATCGTTTTGGATCGTCCGCATGTGCTGAATGCAATCGACGTGCGTATGCACCAGGAACTCAGCGCGCTGTTGGACGATTTCGAGCGCGATGACGAATTGTGGGTTGGAGTCATTACCGGCGCAGGAGAGCGAGCATTTTCGGCAGGCCAGGATCTAAAAGAGTTGGTCGAGCGCACGCGGGCAGGCGCACCCCCCGCAAGTTTCGGCAGTCGCGGCGGCCCAGGCTGGCCGCGGCTCACCGAGCGGTTTCGTCTGAGCAAGCCCATAATCGCGCGGGTGAATGGCCTGGCCTTGGGCGGAGGTTTTGAGTTGGCGCTGGCCTGTGACATCATCGTTGCTTCGGAGCAGGCTTCCTTCGCCTTACCGGAGGCTACGCTTGGTCTGATTCCGGGGGCGGGCGGTTTGTTTCGTCTCACGCGACAGATACCGTTCAAGACAGCTATGGGGTATCTAATGACAGGGCGCCGTATGAGCGCGGCGCGCGCATACGAGCTCGGGTTAGTCAATGAAGTTGTATCTGCATCGGACCTCGATGCCAGCGTCGAACGGTGGGTGAAAGATATTCTCCGTTCCGCTCCGCTCTCCGTGCGGGCTGTGAAGCAGGTAGCTCTCGACTCCATGCATTTGTCTCTACAGGACGCGTTTGCTGCCCACTACGAAGCAGAGGAAATTCGATCTAAGAGTACGGATTGTAGAGAAGGTCCACTGGCATTCATCCAAAAACGCCCTCCAGGCTGGGTTGGATACTAAGCGAGGCAATGCTCTTCGCCGGCAAGACGCGACCGGCAACGGCATATTCAGAGCGTCTGCCGCGCATTCACACGACGAGATAAACCAGGAATGCGATGGCGCCGTTGTGATCTATGTGCATGCTAAGTGAGTAATATCTGCTTTGTTCCTGTCTTCCAGATCATCTCGTGAACAGAGAAGGACCGAAACGTGCCTACACTAGAACCGGCTGCATACCAGTCCAAAGCGGTGTCATTAAAAGCATGTTTTTCTGACCCGCTTCTGGACGTAATGAATTTTTTAAACGAGATCACTATGCAGTATCCGCAAGCGATCTCGCTTGCACCGGGACGGCCTATGGAAGCGCACTTTGGGGTCGAGACCTGCGTCAGCAGCATCGGCGGATTTGTAACCTCCACTGCAGCGAACAGAAAAATCCCGCAGCAGGAGGTATGGAACGAATTAGGCCAATACAGCAGAACGAATGGCACGATTAACGAATTGATTGCGAAGCAACTCGCAAGGGATGAAAATATTCACGTTTCCTCCAGGTCAATCGTAGTTACCGTCGGCGCCCAGGAGGCGATGGCAGTGCTGCTGGCAGGGCTTTTCGATAGCGGCAAAGACATACTACTGACCAGCAATCCGACTTATGTGGGCATTACGGGTCTGGCCAGAATGTTAGGAATTCGCATTTGTCCAATATCGGCAGGAGAAGACGGTGTCGAACCGGAAGAGGTAGAGCGGGCAATTCTGGAATGTTCGGCGTGGGGGCGGCCGCGGGCAATCTATTGCATTCCAGATTTCAGTAATCCTTTGGGTACATCTATGCCTGTGGAGCGCCGCCGCCAGCTCCTGGACGTCTGTTCCCGGAATAGTGTCCTCATCATTGAGGACAATGCGTATGGCATGTTTGTTTACGAGGGCGACCGCTTACCTACGCTTAAGGCACTCGATCGCGACCAGTCCGTGCTCTATATCGGTAGCTTTGCCAAGACTTTGTTCCCTGGATTGCGGCTGGGCTACTTAGTAGCAGATCAGCAGGTAAACGATAGGCGGGTTCTGGCAGAGGAGCTCTAAGGTAAAAAGTCTGCTTACGGTCAACACGTCGCCCTTGTTGCAAGCATTCGTGGGAGGAATCCTGCTGCAGGAGGAAGCCACCCTGCAATCTCGCATGGAGGCGAAAATCAGAGATTACCGCCGAAAGCGGGATGTCATGTGTGAATCCCTGGCCTCGGAGTTTTCCGGCGTCGCTGATCTGGTGCAGTGGAACCGCCCACGCGGTGGCTTTTTCCTGAGCGTGCAACTCCCATTCGACTTCGGCGAGCAGGAGCTTCAGAGGTGTGCGTCAGATTATGGTGTAATTGTTTGCCCTATGGAGTTCTTCACCGTGGGCAGGACGCACCGCTCCCGCATCCGGCTCTCATTCACTTATGTCTCTGAAGATCTAATTCGCGACGGCGTCCGGCGGTTGGGGGCGTTTGTAAAGGACACGATTGCAGCACCGCCACGCAGCGGTGGTTGAGCTGCTCCGGATCGTGGGTCCTGTGTATAGATTCAACTCACCTTCAAGGAAGGTTCCGTGAGAATACATCCAGTCAAAGAAGCCAATGCTGTTCTGTCAGAGACTCCGAATGCAAGCGGGCGACCCGTCATTGCGGTGGAAAAATTACGCCGATCGTATGGGAAAGTCGAAGCGGTTCGGGGTGTTACTTTTACCATTCCGGAAGGTTGCATTTGGGGGCTGTTGGGAAAGAACGGGGCAGGCAAGACAAGCATTATCGAAATGATCGAGGGGATACGCCGGCCTGACTCAGGCACGATCACGGTACACGGGCTTGACCCGTTTCGTGACGCGCACCGCGTACGGCAACTGATTGGCGCGCAACTGCAAACCATCGCTCTCCCCGACAGGCTGCGTGTAGAGGAAATCATCAAACTATTCGCCGCATTTTATGAACGCACGCTTCCGGTTCAGGAAATTCTCGAGCTGGTAGGGCTAACGCATCAACATCGCACGTTCTTCGAACACTTATCGGGAGGACAGAAGCAGCGGGTAGCTCTGGGACTGGCTTTGGTGGGGAACCCAAAAATTCTTTTTCTCGATGAACCGACGGCTGGTCTGGATGCGGAGACGCGGCGGAATTTTCACGATCTCATTCTCAAGTTCCGCGACCAGGGACGAACGATCGTTCTCACCACACATTATATTGAAGAGGCTGAGAAGCTTTGCGATCAAATTGGAATCGTCGATCAGGGCAAACTATGCATTACGGGCTCACCGCGGGAGTTGATCCAGCAACTGGGCGAGGGAGAGCGGCTAGAGGTTACTCTCCGCAAGCCGGTTACGGTAGAAGAAATGCGTAGGTTGATTGGCAAGGATGTCAGCATCCATGGTCAAGGGCAAAAGTACTCCTTGCGAGGTGCCAGCGGCAGCAAAATGCTGGCGGTGATAGCAGTGCAGGCAGATCGGCAAGGAAATGAGCTGTTAGAGGCAAAAATTATTCACGTCACACTCGAAGACGTGTATCTGCAATTTACCGGGGAGCTAAAACATGCGAGCGATCCTACTCTTGGTCCTATCGAATTTCCAGCTTTCGTACCGCGTTAGAATCTCGTTCTTTTTCGGCTTTATTTTCCCGATGTTGACCGCGTTTGCGTACTTTCAGATTTTTGCGCGCGGAAATCCCGTGCTAGTGGCGCAAATGATGGGTCCGCTGCTAAGCCTGACTATGATGACCAATGCTCTCCTGGTCGCCGGGATGCGATCGGCAGGCATGCGGGAACGTGATATGTTCCGGCAATATCATTTGACTCCGGTACGGGCTATCCAGCTGGTGGTGAGCGATATGATCGTGGGATATTTGACCTGCTTTCCGCTGCTTGTCGTTGAATTGGCCTTTGGACGTTATTTTTATCATGCACCGCTTGGCGGGTCCTACCTGGCTATGGGTGTCCTATGTTCCGTGGCATATTTTTCACTTGCCGGACTGGGGTTGCTGTTATCGAGCATTTTCGACACGGCCCAAGAGGCTGCGGTGGTGACCCAGTTATTATTCTTTATATTGATATTCCTTTCCGGTACGACCATGCCTTTAGGCGAGTTACCTAAGGCCTTGCAGCATGTTGCGATATTTACGCCGCCATCCCTGTTCATTGTTGCCATGCAAGGAATCGTCGCGCGGGGATATGGCGTGCTGCAGATGCTTCCCGAGATGGCTGCCCTCTTCTTATCCGGCATTACCGCTGTCATTGTAACGACTCTCATTTTCCGCTGGGATAAGGATGAGAAAGTGTCGCAACAGAATCGGATACAGGCATCGTTTGCCTTGGTTCCGCTGCTCATCATTGGGATCATGTTCAATACCGGATCTCGCGCGACACAGTGGATTCAAGACCTGAAGGGGGCAGTTACTACCTCATCCCCGAGCGGCCGATGAGACTGCCGCGTACTCGAGGTTTCTAATATGGGTACCCCAGCGCCACAATATTCCAGCGGGAAGCGTATCGCGCTGCCACCGATAACTCCTGTGGAACGGAGCAGACGCCTGCCGGTCTCGTTCGCACAGCAGCGGTTGTGCTTTCTCGATCAGTGGGAAGGAGTCAACCAGGCATACTACATCGCCTTCGGTTTTCATCTCCGCGGAGATCTTGATAGCGGTGTGCTGAGGCGTGCGCTCGATCGTATTGTGGCGCGGCATGAAAGTCTGCGCACCACTTTCATCATCGCCGATGGGGACGCGGTACAACAGATCGGCAGTCGAGAACACAGCCGGTTTCAATTGGCCGAGCACGATCTCCGCGGGGTCGAGAATGCGGAGGTGGAGTGTGAGCGCTTGATGCAACAGGAGGTCAGCGCGGAGTTTGATCTGGAGCGCGGTCCGTTAATCCGTGGGTGCCTTGTCCGTCATTCTAAAGAGGAACATGTGCTGCTCATTAGCATGCATCATATTGTTTCCGACGGCTGGTCCATCGGTGTGTGGCGCAACGAGCTGAGTATTCTTTACCGCGCGTTTCTGCATGAAGGAGACGATCCGCTGCCGGCGTTAAATATTCAATATGCAGATTATGCAGTGTGGCAGAGAGAATGCGTTGCATCCGACATCCTGCCGTCGCAAACGAATTATTGGAAAGAGGCACTCGCAGGGATTCCGGTTCTGCTGGAGATACCTACCGATCGTCCGCGTCCCCCGCGACAGGATTATGCCGGAGGCTTCGTCAGATTCGCACTGGACGAGACGGTCACAGCCGGTCTAAAGCAACTGGCCAGGCGTCATGGAACGACATTGTTTATGACTTTATTGGCCGGGTGGGTAATACTTCTGGCGCGATTATCCGGCGAGTGCGATGTGGTGGTGGGCACGCCGGTGGGCAACCGTGCACGAGCAGAGATCGAGAGGCTGATCGGCTTCTTCGTCAACATGCTTGCATTGCGACTGAATGTGACAGGATTGCTGCAGACCGGCCAGGCGCTCGCGCTGGTCAAGGAACAGGTCCTGGCAGCGCAACGCAATCAGGACCTTCCCTTTGAGCAGGTGGTAGAGATTGTTCGGCCAGAGCGGAGCTTATCTCATACCCCACTATTTCAGGTAATGTTTGCCTGGCAGAAGTTCGCCGCCGGAGATCTCGTTCTTCCCCACTTGAAAGTTGAGAGCCTGGACTTGGAGGCCGCTCGCCGAATGTCGAAGTTCGATCTCAGCCTCGTTTTGCATGATGAGAACGGGACGATTGCAGGGGGGCTCGAGTATGCCCATTCACTCTTTGATGCAGTCACGGTGGAACGCTACCTGGGATATTATCGCGCGCTGCTTCAGGGGATGATTGCAGCAGAGACAAGGGCGGTCGATGAACTGCCGATGCTCGGTAAACGCGAGCGGGACCAAATTCTCTACCAGTGGAACGATGGGTCGGAGGACTATGCGTGCAACAAATGTGTGCATACATTGTTCGAGGAACAAGTAGAGAGGACGCCGGATGCGGTGGCGTTGTTATATCAAGACCAGCAGCTGACATACAGTGAGCTGAACCGGCAGGCGAACCGGCTGGCGCATTATCTGCGGGGCCTGGGAGTCAAGCCCGATACGAGGGTTGGAGTTTGCCTGGAGCGAAGCCCGGAGATGGTGGTTGGATTTCTGGCTATATGGAAGGCAGGGGGCGCCTATGTGCCGCTGGATCCGGCTTATCCGAGTGAGCGGTTGCTGTACATGCTCGAGGACAGCACGCCCATTGTGTTGCTGACAGAAGCTCACCTGAAGCAGCGGCTCCAGCCATTACCCGCCACTGTCTCCACTGTAGACGTAGCAGATACTCTTGCCTGGAGTAACCAGCCGGAATGCAATCTGCAGCATGGCGGCGCAGGGCTGCACCCCGAACATCTGGCTTATGTCATTTACACCTCGGGTTCCACGGGGCAGCCGAAGGGCGTGTTGATCGAGCATGGCAACGTTGCAAGACTGTTTGCGGCGACTCATGCGTGGTTTCAGTTTCGAGAGAGTGATGTCTGGACCGTATTTCACTCATATTCTTTTGATTTCTCGGTGTGGGAGATTTGGGGAGCATTGTTATATGGCGGCCGGCTGGTTGTGGTTTCCAGAGATACGGCACGTTCGCCAGACGAGTTTTACAAGCTGGTCTGCTGGGAAAAGGTAACGATTCTCAATCAGACCCCCAGTGCGTTTCGAGCATTCACGGCGGCCCAAGCCAACAGCGATGAAACCCATAGATTGCGACATGTGATTTTTGGCGGAGAAGCGCTGGAACTGGCCACGTTGCGACCCTGGTACAAACAAAACCCAGGCGGGCAGACGCGATTGGTGAATATGTACGGAATCAGCGAGACCACCGTGCACGTGACCTATCGCCCGCTGGAAGCATGCGACAGCGAAACGCCGGCCGGCTGTCCCATTGGTTGCCGCATTCCCGATCTAAAAGTCTATATTCTTGATCGCCATGGAGAGCCCGTACCTGTCGGCGTACGTGGGGAGTTGTACATCGGCGGGGCGGGTGTAGCGCGCGGATACCTGAATCGGCCGGAGCTGACCGCGGAACGCTTTTTGCCCGACCTCTACACGCCGGAAGCGGGCGCCCGCATGTACAAGACAGGAGATGTAGGGAGATGGCTGGCCGAAGGCAACATCGAGTTCCTGGGGCGAAACGATGCCCAGGTAAAGATCCGCGGGTACCGCATTGAGCTGGGCGAGATTGAAGCGCGGCTCCTCGACCATCGGCACATCCGGGAAGCAGTGGTGGAGGTGCGAGGCGAGGGCGCAGAGAAGCGGCTGCTTGCCTACTATACGACCAAGCGGTTGCAAGCGGAGATTGCCGCCGGGGAGTTACGCACTTATGTAGCCGGTCGGCTGCCTGAGTACATGGTGCCGGCGGCTTATATCCGGCTGGACGCCATGCCGCTTACAGCGAACGGGAAACTGGACCGGCAGGCGTTGCCGGAGGCGGAGGCAGATGCGCATGCGAGCCGCCAGTATGAAGCGCCGCAGGGTGAAGTAGAGAGGGCCGTGGCGGCGATCTGGGCGGAAGTGCTCCAGCTCGAACGAGTGGGCCGTTACGATAGTTTTTTCGAGTTGGGCGGCCATTCGCTGCTGGCCATGCGCGTGATTTCGCGCCTGCAGAAAAAACTGCAGGTGAAGATTGCCCCCACGGATTTGTTTGCCCGGCCGGAGCTGGTGGCGTTTTCTTGTGTGGTGGCGAGCGCCTCCCGTACGGCAGTGCCCCTGCTCACGCGTGTAGAGCCGCGGGACCAGCTGGAGCTGTCGTTCGCTCAGCAACGGCTCTTCTTCCTGGACCAACTGGAACCTGGTTCTTCTGCGTACAACGTCCCCTATGCTGTTCGGCTCAAGGGGATACTGAACCTTCACGCCGTTCGAGAGACAGTAGGAGAGATCGTCAGGCGGCATGAGGTATTGAGAACGACCTTTGCGCAATCGGACGCGGGCCCAGTGCAGATGATCCATCCCCATACGGAGTTCCCGGTGGGGTTCGAAGACTTTTCCTGCTTGCACGCCGCGGTACGCGAGGGCGCGATGCGGCAAAGGGTGCAACAGGAGGCTGAACGGCCCTTTGACCTCATGCATGGTCCTGTGTATCGAGTACGGATCTTACAACTTGGGGCGGACGATCATGTGCTGCTGATGGTCAGGCATCACATCGTGACCGATGGGTGGTCGGAGCACATTCTCTTGCAGGAATTCGCGCGTCTGTATGCGGCATTCTCTGCGGGCGCACCTTCGCCTTTGCAGGAGCCGGTGCTGCAATATGCCGACTTTGCCGTTTGGCAACGCAAGTGGCTTCAGGGTCCGCTCCTCGGCCAGCAACTGGACTACTGGAAAACCGCATTGCAATCCATGCAAGGTTTGGAACTGCCTGTAGACAGCTCAGGAAGCAATCCGGCGTATGCCAACAGGAGGATGCCCTTCTCACTCACAACAGGGTTAGCCCAGAAGGTAAGACGACTGAGCCAAAGCGAAGGTGTGACGCTGTTCATGACCTTGACGAGCGCGTTTCACCTGTTGCTGGGTTGGTATGCAAATCAGGACGATGTCAGCACGGGAACCGATGTGGCGAACCGAAACCGGCCTGAAATCGAGGGCATGATCGGTTTCTTTGTCAATCAGCTTGTGTTGAGAACAAGTCTTGCCGGAGACCCTACTTTTTCTGAACTGTTACAGCGTGTGCGCACTGCAACGCTGGGAGCTTACGCTCACCAGGAAATTCCATTTGAAAAAGTGGTGGAAGAACTGTCTCCAAACCGGATGTCCGATCGCCTGCCTCTCTTTAACGTCAAGCTGGTGTTCCAGAATACTCCGGCTGCCGAGCTTTCTTTGCCCGGATTGCAGCTCGAGCAGATTCCCGTCGCGCCTTTGGCAGCGAAATATCTTCTGCTGTTTACGTTACGTGAAAGTGCCGGGACGGTGCACGGACTCTTGGAGTGTCAGCGAGATAAGTTTGAAGAGAACACCATTGATCTTCTGCTGTCACTCTTTCGCGAGATCCTCAATATCGCCGTTGAGTCTCCCGGCGTTCGCCTGAGCGCTATGAAAGAACGGTTACACACTTTGAAGGAATTACATCAGCGCAAGCAAAGGGCTTCTTTGCAGCATGAGCTCAAACGAAGGCTTGCTTTCACAAAACGCAAAGACGTGTCTCTGGCCTGAACTATTTCGTACTCTTCGGGCTTCACTGCCGGATGGTGGAATCGCGACGAGGACCATCGTCCGCCGCGCAAACACCCCCGGGGGACGGAAAGGCATGTTATGGAAAATCTCGCCAAATTGAAAATCGCCGGCAAGAGGCGGACGATTCGATCGAGCACAGAGATGGTTCGCATTGAGCCCTTGGTCGATTTGGGGCGGCCGCCGATGATCGTCCAATGTGTGGAACCGCTCGAGCTCTCTACCTGGGCGAAAGAGAATTTGCTGCTGATCGAAAGTCTATTGCAGCAATCGGGCGCCATTCTCTTTCGCGGCTTTCTCCCGGAAGGGCAAAGCGAAATGGGGAAATTCAACCAGGCGATCCACCTGGAACTGATGAACTACATGGAAGGCGCTACACCAAGAAGGCCGCTCGGTAACAGCGTTTACACCTCGACCGAGTTTCCACCTGAGCAGACGATTGCGCTGCACAACGAAAATTCCTATGTGATTTCCTGGCCCATGAAAGTCAACTTTTGCTGTGTTGTGGCTCCTCAGGACCGCGGAGAAACTCCGATTGCGGATGTGCGCAAGGTGCTGGCCCGCATCCGCCCGGCCATACGGCAGCGCTTCCAGCAGAAGGGATACATGTTGGTGCGGAACTTCAGCGAACATCTGGGCCTGCCTTGGACGACCTCTTTCAATGTATCCACCCGGCTAGAGGTTGAGGACTACTGCCGCAGGGCGTGGATTGAACCCACCTGGAAGGATGATCATCACCTCATGACACGGCAGGTTCGGCCTGCGACTGCCCGTCATCCGCGCACGCATGAAGAGGTTTGGTTCAACCACATTGCTTTCTGGCATGTTTCGAGCCTTGCGCCAAGCGTCCGTCAGATGCTGTTGAACGACTACCGGGAAGAAGGATTACCGTTTGCCACTTATTTTGGCGACGGTAGCCGGATCGAAGACGACCTGGTCGCAGAGCTGCGGCATGCGTACGAGGCGGAAACCGTACGCTTCCCCTGGCAGCAGGGCGATTTGTTGCTGGTGGACAACATGCTCGTGGCCCATGGCCGTAGTCCGTATAGCGGCGCCCGCAAAATTATTGTCTCCATGGGTGAACCCTATACGCGTACTGATATGACCCGGAACTTAGGAGAGTGAAATGTCGAAAGAGCTGAATACGGGATACTTGATTTCTCCAATACAGCGGCGTTTGTGGTATCTCGCGGAGTTAGAAGGGACTCAATCGTATCGGGTACAGGGCGTGGTGCGCATCGAGGGTGAACTGGACGGGGTGCGTTTGTCCCGGGCCGTAGAGGTGGTGCTGGGGCGGCACGAAGCCTTGAGGACTACTTTGCAAATGTTGCCCGGAATCTCCATCCCGGTGCAAGTGGTCGGCGAGGAGAGAGCTAACCGTTTCGACATCGACGACGAGCAGGATGTTTGCACCAGCGCCACAGAGGAGGCCTCAGCCGTGGATGGAGGCTTGAGGCTGGCGTTCGTACGCGAAAGCGCTTGCGTCCACTGGCTGCGCATCAGTGCCCCGTCCGTTGTGTTGGACGAGGTGAGTGTGCATCTGATGGCACACGAGATCGCGGAACTCTACGCATTCGACGGGAACAGGGATTTACTCTCCGCGCACGGTGAGCCACTGCAGTATCCCGATGTTTCGGAATGGCTCAATGAGGCGGCGCAGGCAGCAGATGCTGCTGCGGGACGCAGATTCTGGAGAGACAGCGTATCAGGTTTTTCAAGTAGTTTGCGCTACCTCCGGAAAGAAGAACGTGGCCGCTTCGGGGTGGAGAGTGTCAGGGTCGATCTGGGGATCGAGACGGCGACGAAGATATTGGCCGGCGAGACCGAAGGTCTGTGGTCAACCTCTGTTTTTCTCTTAACCGCGTGGGCGGTGCTGCTGCAGAAGTTCGGCTATCAGACAGATGCGGTGATTGCGGCAGCCGTGGATGGACGATCCGATGAAACGCTGGCCGGCGTCGTAGGGCCGCTCACCCGCTATCTGCCCGTGAGTTTTGAAACCAGGCGTAGCGACCGCTTTGTTGATCTGCAGGCGAGGGCCGCCGGCGTGTTGAACCAGGCAGCGGGTTGGCAGGAATGCTTCTCGTGGGAAACAGCGGCGGAGGAAAAGAGCGAAGAGGCGCGGGCGGTCTATGTGCCCTTTGCGTTCGACTATCTGCAGTTGAAGGCACTCGAGGGCGGTCTCGCGGTGCGCTTCAGGCTCGAAGAATCGAGCGGCTGCATGGAGCGGTTTGACATGAAACTAAGCTGCCGCCAGAAAGGTGAGCGGCTCGACCTATATCTGCATTGGGACACCGGCAGTTACCGGCCAGAGGAGATAGAGAGAGTTGCGCAAAGCCTACTCGCGCTCCTGCAGCAAGCCGCGGATCATCCGGAAATAGAGTTGCGCGACCTGGAGGTCGTGGGCCGGGACCAGAAGCGCAGGCTATTAGAGGAGTTCAACCAGACGGCAGCGGTGTATGCCGGGGAGACGCTGATTCATGAGCAATTTGCTGAGCAGGTGAAGCGGACACCGCACGCCGAAGCACTGCGCTACGAAGCGCACAGTCTGACCTATGAAGAACTTGAGCGGCGTGCCGAACAATTGGCGGCCTATCTGAATGCACGAGGCGTTGGACCCGAGTCCCTGGTCGGAATCTGCCTGCAGCGGTCTATCGAGATGGTCATCGCAGTGCTTGGGGTTCTGAAGGCAGGTGGGGCCTATGTACCGCTGGATCCTGGGTATCCGCAGGCACGCCTGGAATACATGTTGAGAAGCAGTGGCGTACGGCTGGTGGTGAGCAACCAGGAAGCGGAAGAGAGACTGCCCGATGTCAGCGGAATCGAGGTGGTGCGTTTGCATGGGGCGGAGGGGACTGGCAGCACGGAAACGAGACCA
>Ga0182015_10001860_pt1 | contig 26882 bp, 25 predicted proteins | sample 712P3MmetaG_FD_120478 | JGI IMG/M metagenome (GOLD analysis project Ga0182015, IMG submission 120478) | Permafrost microbial communities from Stordalen Mire, Sweden - 712P3M metaG | ecosystem: Environmental > Terrestrial > Soil > Wetlands > Permafrost | place: Sweden: Stordalen | collected...
CAGCGGCCGCGGCAGGCACCAGCCCCGCGCGCCGCGGCGGTCTCGCCGGGGCTCAGGCGACACAGCGGCCGCGGCAGGCACCAGCCCCGCGCGCCGCGGCGGTCTCTCCGGAGCTCAGGCGACGTCGCGGAGCTTCTGCGCCTCAGCGAGGCTCTGCAGCTTCTTCAGCGACTGGTTCTCGATCTGGCGGATCCGCTCGCGCGTGACGTTGAACGTGCGGCCGACCTCGTCCAGCGTGCGAGGGTGCTCGCCGCCCAGTCCGTAGCGCAGCTCGAGCACGCGCCGCTCGCGGTAGGAGAGGTTCTCCAGCGCCTCGCGCAGCGCCTCCTTGGTCAGGATCTCGGCGGCGCGCTCGTATGGCGACTCGGCCCGCTCGTCGGCGATGAACTGGCCGAACTCGGACTCCTCCTCGTCACCGACCGGCTTCTCCAGCGACACCGGTGCCTGCGCCGAGCGCTTGATCGAGTCGACCTCGTCGGGATCGATGCCCGTGACGGCGGCGATCTCGTCCGGTGTCGGCTCGCGGCCCAGCTCGGTGACCAGCTTGCGCTCGGCCCGCCCGATCTTGTTGAGCTTCTCGACGACGTGAACGGGGATGCGGATCGTCCGCGCCTTGTCGGCCAACGCGCGGGCGATCGCCTGGCGGATCCACCAGGTGGCGTAGGTCGAGAACTTGAAGCCCTTGCGATAGTCGAACTTCTCGGCGGCGCGTACGAGCCCGAGCGTGCCCTCCTGAATCAGGTCGAGGAACGGCAGGCCCTGGTTGCGGTAGTTCTTGGCGATCGAAACGACCAGGCGCAGGTTGGATTCGACCATCTTCTGCTTGGCGTCGAGGTCGCCGCGCTCGATGCGCTTGGCGAGGTCGACCTCCTCCTGCGCCGTCAGCAGGCGCACCTTGCCGATGTCCTTGAGGAATAGCTGCAGCGAGTCGGTGGTCATGTCGGGCTTGAGGTCGAGCGCCGTCTTGGCCTTGCGGCGGCCGCGCTTGTCCGGCGCGCGCTCCACCTCCGAGCCCGCGGCGGTGGCCGGGTCGATGTCCTCGACCAACTCGATCTCGGCCCGCTCGAGGAAGCCGTGCAGCTCCTCCATGTCCGCCTCGTCCATGTCGAGCTCTGAGACCGCGCCCTGAATCTCGGCGTAGCTGAGCACGCCGACCTGCTGGCCCTTGGCGACCAGCCCCTTGACCTCTTCGAGCTCCTGCAGTTCCGCTACTGACATTTGGTTCCGTTTCCGTCGCACAGACGAGCGAGCGCCCAAAGGGGGCTGGTCGCCTGCGATTGCCGAGAGAGTCGCTCAAGCGCTCCGTGGCGGGGTCTTCCCCCGCACACCGCACAGCTCAAACGTCGCTCGGTATTCTACGCGCTTTACTTTGTGTAGTCAACGTTTGCGGCCGCCCGCACGGGCATTCCGTCACTCCTAATACGCATAACGCATCGGAACGTTTCAGGTTTCCATGCGAATGCAGGTTTAATCCGCCCGAGGTCGAATTTCGGGCCACCGCATCGCGGCCATGGTTTTCGCACGCCTCGTCGACGAGTGGCTATACTCGCGCCACCACGCCGAGCCACGCTGCGTCCGCGCAGGGTGGGCGGGGGAACCACTGCGGAGCCGTTCTCCGCTGGGGCGAATCGGCCGTATGACGGCCGTAGCGCAAGGCGCGCGAGCCCGACAGCTCACCCCGTAGGCGACGGTAGGCGGCCGGTGAGTGCATGGTGCGCGCGCGTACAGCTATCCGATGGGCCATTCCCGGCCTCTGCGCCGGCCTTCTGGCGCTGCCCGCAGGCGCCAGCGCAGCCGATGGCGGCACCACCGCTCCTGCGTCGATGACCCCGGGGGCCTCGACGACCCCCTCGCCGACGGCGGTCGCCGGAGCGCTCACGGTGACACCGGCAGCGCTGCTGGAGGACCAGGTCGCCGTGGTCAGCGGATCGGTCCCGCTCGTGGACGCCGGCCACACGCTCTGGCTGCAGGCTCGCCAGGGCCTGGGAACCTGGACGACGGTGCTGAGCGCCGCCGCCAAGCCGGGCGGCAGCTTCGCGATCGACTGGCGCGCGAACCTCGCCGGGCGGCTGACGCTGCGCGTCGTCAGCTCCGACACCGCCACGGCCAGTTCGGTCACCGCGACTCCGCAGGCCTCGCTGGCGGTGTACCGCAAGATCGTCGCCACCTGGTACGGCCCCGGCCTTTACGGCAACCGCACGGCGTGCGGCGAGCGGCTGACGCGCTACATCGTCGGGCTGGCGGACCGGACGCTGCCCTGCGGCACGCCGGTCTCGCTGACCTACAACGGCAGAACACTGACGCTGCCGGTGATCGACCGCGGCCCATACGCCAACGGAGCGACGGTGGACCTCACCCATGCCGCCGCGCAGGAGCTCGGAATCACCGAGACGGTGCCAGTCGGCATGCTCTCGCTCGGCGGCCCGCTGCTCGCGCCCGCCAACTTCTTCGGCCCGAGCGGCTCCGGCCCGACCGGCGCGACCGGCGCCACCGGGGCCACAGGGGCGACCGGCGCGACCGGCACCTCGCTCGCCGGCGGCGCGACCGCGCCGCTCGCCTGAGCAGCGCGGCGGGCCGCGAAGCGGCTGGCTCTCGGCGGACGCACGCCGCTTCAGTGCACGCTGCGGCGCAGGCCAACGCATAGGCGTTCGCCAGCTGACAGCATCCGCGAGCGATGGTGCTGCTGATCGCGCCGCTCGCCGTTGTGCTCGCGGCCCTCTGGGCGATCGCGGTGCGCCGGCGCGCGACGCTCCCGGCCGCGATCCACATCGTCGATCCTGAGGGCGGGCCGACGATCGACGCGGACGGCGCGGCCCGCTCGGTCCAGGCCGCCGAGCTGCGAATCCCCGCGCCGGCGCTCGTCGCGCTCTGGTCGCCCACCTCGCTGGAACGCCTCGCGCGCACCTACTGGCGCTTCCTCGAACGCTGCTCGCTGGGCCTGATCCGTGTCGCCTACAGCGACCGCGACCGCGCCGTGGTGCTGCTCTGTCGCCCGTTCGTCCTGATCGCCTTCGACCCACCGGAGTACGAGCTGACCGCCGACCGCGGCGTCGTGCGCTGGCAGATCCGCGGCGGCGCGCTGGTCTCGCATCGTCAGGACCGCCGCGGCGGCTTCCTCCAGATCGATGTGCGCCGGATCGACGACGCCGACGCCGACCACCAGACGATCCATGTGGAGGTCGCCGTGCTCAGCTTCTACCCGGCGATCGCCAACGCGCTCAGCCCGCGCCTGTACGCGGCCACCCAGTCGGCCATCCATGTGCTCGTGACGCACGGCTTTCTGCGCTCGCTGGCGCGGCTGGACCTCGCGCAGTCACGGACCGGCCGCTTCCGGGGCGACGGGGGCGCGGCTCAGTAGCTGCGCAGCTTGGCCCGGTCGTGGCGCGCGTGGATCCGGCGCACCGTGCCCGAACGCGAGCGCATCACGAGCGACTCCGTCGTGGCGCTCTTCGCGCCCTGGTAGCGAACGCCCTGGAGCACGTCACCGTCGGTGATGCCGGTCGCCGAGAAGAAGCAGTCGTCGCCGGCCACCAGGTCGTCGACGTCAAGTACGCGATCGAGGTCGTAGCCGGCGTCGATCGCCGCCCGGCGCTCCTGATCGTCACGGGGCCACAGGCGCCCCAGCAGCTGGCCGCCGATGCACTTGATCGCGGCGGCCGTCAGCACCCCCTCGGGCGTGCCGCCGATCCCCCACAGCAGATCGACCGGCGAGCGCTCGCTGCAGGCGAGCATCCCGGCCGAGACGTCGCCGTCGCTGATCAGCCGCACGCGCGCGCCGGCCTCGTGGATGGCCGCCAGCGCCTGCGCGTGACGCGGGCGATCGAGCAGCACGACCGTCACATCGGCGACCTCGATCCCCTTGCGCTCGGCGATCAGCTCGACCGTCTGACCGATCGGGCGGTCGAGGTCGAGCAGGTCGGCGATCTCGACGCCTCCGGCGATCTTCTCCATGTATACGCACGGTCCCGGGTCGAACATCGTTCCCCGCGGCGAGAGCGCGATCACCGACAGCGCGCTCGGCATGCCCCGCGCCGTGAGCGTCGTGCCCTCCACCGGGTCCACCGCGATGTCGACCGACGGCGAGCTGCCGTCACCGATGCGCTCGCCGTTGAAGAGCATCGGCGCCTCGTCCTTCTCGCCCTCGCCGATCACGACGACACCGTCCATGTGGACGCTGTCGAGCATGTGGCGCATCGCGTTCACCGCCGCCTGATCGGCAGCCTCCTTGTCGCCGCGGCCGATCAGCCGCGAGGCGCCGAGCGCCGCTGCCTCGGTCACGCGCACAAGTTCGAGCGCCAGGTTGCGGTCGGGGGGCGTGGTGCTCGGATGGTCGGTCACGCGGCTCAGCGTATCTGCCTGCGCGAGGCCGCCGGCGCAGGTCACGAGCGGTGTTGCGAGATCGTTCACGGCTGCGGGCAAAAGTGCTGATAGCTTGCCCAACGAATGAGTGAGCGCGATTACGTGATCGGGGTCGATGTCGGTGGTACCAAGGTCTCTGTCGCTGCGCTCCGTGGTAACTCCACGTCGACGCCGGTCGTCGCGCCGACGGACCGCTCCGGCTCCGAGGAACTGATCGCGCAGATCGTCGCTGCGGTCGAGGCCGTCGCCGCCGGGGACTCGCCGGCGGCGGTGGGGGTGGGCGTTCCCTCGATCATCGATTTCGCCACCGGCCTGGCGCGCTGGAGCGTGAACGTCCCGCTGGCCGACGTCCCGCTGCGCTCTGTCCTCGGCGAGCGCCTCGGTCTGCCGGTCTTCGTCGACAACGATGCCACGGTCGCCGCGCTCGCCGAAGCCCACGACGAGAGCGGCCAACTGGATGCCCAGACCCTCGTCATGTTCACCGTCGGCACCGGCGTCGGCGGCGGGATCGTGATCGACGGGCGCATCTACCGCGGCGCGACGGGCGCCGCCGGCGAGCTCGGGATGACGCTGGTCGCGATCGACGAACGCGTGCCGCCCGCGACGCGATTTCCCCAGCCGGGGTCGCTCGAGTCGCTGGCAGCGGGCCACGTGCTCGACGGCCTCGCCCGAAAGGCGGCGATGGAGCACCCGAGTTCGGCGCTCGGGCGAAAGCTCGAGCAGACGGGAGCGATCGGCGGGCCCGACGTCGTCGCCGCGGCCAAGGAGGGCGACAGCGTCGCGATCGAGTGCGTGGCGACGCTGGGGCGTCGGTTGGGGGTCGGCGTCGCCAACGCGATCAACACCTTCGACCCGCACGTCGTCGCGATCGGAGGCGGCGTGTCGTCGGCCGGGGAACTGCTCGTCGGGCCGGCCCGTGCCGTGGCGGCCGAGTACGTGCTGCACGGCGTCGGGACCGCCACCGAGATCCGCGTCGCGCGGTCCGGCCCGCAGGCCGGCGTGCGCGGCGCCGCGCTGCTCGCGCGCAGCGAACTGAAACGTCAGAACGGAGAAGCCAGATGAGCACAGCCACCCAGCCTGCGAGCGGCCTCGACGAGCTCTGCGTCAACACAATCCGCACGCTCGCGATGGACGCCGTCCAGAAGGCGAACTCGGGTCACCCCGGGACGCCGATGGCGCTGGCCCCCGTGGCCTACACGCTGTACACCCGCGTGATGCGTCACAGCCCGGCCAACGCGGCCTGGCCGAACCGCGACCGCTTCGTGCTCTCCTGCGGGCATGCGTCGATGCTGCTCTACGCGACGCTCTACCTCTGCGGCTACGGCCTGCAGCTGGAGGATCTCGAGAACTTCCGCCAGATCGGCTCGCCCTGCGCCGGCCACCCGGAGTACGGGCACGCGGCGGGAATCGAGGCGACCACCGGACCGCTCGGGCAGGGGATCTCCAACTGTGTCGGCCTCGCGCTCGCCGAGCGAATGCTGGCGGCGCGCTTCAACCGCGACGGACACGAGATTATCGACCACCACACGTTCACGATCGCCTCCGACGGCGACCTGCAGGAGGGCATCTCCTCCGAGGCCAGCTCGCTTGCCGGGCACCTCGGGTTGGGTCGTCTGATCGCCTTCTACGACGACAACCACATCTCGATCGAGGGCAACACCGCGCTCTCTTTCAGCGAGGACGTCGGTGCGCGCTACGAGGCCTACGGCTGGCACGTCCAGCACCTCGGCGAGGACCTCGCCCTTGACCGGATCGAGCACGCCGCGCACGCGGCGATGGAGGTCAGCGACCGCCCCTCGCTGATCATCTGCCGCACCCACATCGCGATCGGGTCGCCGAACAAGCAGGACACCGCCGGCGCTCACGGCTCGCCGCTCGGCGAGGAGGAGGTCAAGCTGACCAAGGAGGCCTACGGCTGGCCCACCGAGCCCCCCTTCTTCGTGCCGCCGCAGGCGCTCGAGCACTTCCGCGAGACGATCCCGCGCGGCGAGCAGGCAGAGCAGGAGTGGAACGAGCGCCTGGGCGCCTACAGCGAGGCGCACCCCGAGCTCGCCGAGGCGCTGCAGGCGATCTTCGAGCACCGCACGCCTGAGCTGCCGGCAGGTCTACTCAAGCGCTTCGAGCCGGGCACCACGATCGCCACCCGCAAGGCCTCCCAGGAGGTGCTGCAGGTCGCCGCCGCGCACGTGCCGTCGCTGATCGGCGGCGCCGCCGACCTGGCTCCCTCGACGTTGACGCTGGTCGAGGGCGGCGGCGATGTCGAGCGCGGCGACTACGGCAAGCGCAACCTCCACTTCGGCATCCGCGAGCACGGCATGGGAGCGATCGTGAACGGGCTCGCACTCAGCGGCCTGCGTGCCTATGGCTCGACCTTCTTGATCTTCTCCGACTACATGAAGGGCGCGATCCGGCTCGCCGCGCTGATGGGGCTGCCGAGCATCTTCTGCTACACCCACGACTCGATCGGCGTCGGCGAGGACGGCCCCACGCATCAGCCGATCGAGCAGCTCGCGGCGCTGCGCGCCACGCCCAATGTCAACGTCGTGCGGCCTGCCGACGCGCACGAGACGGCGCTCGCGTGGAGCTTCGCGCTGCGTGCGCAGGGGACGCCGACGGTGTTCGCGCTCTCACGCCAGGCGCTTGTCGTGATCGACCCCGAGCTGATCCCCGACGACGCGATCGACCGCGGCGCCTACGTCCTGGCGGACACCGACGGGGCGCCAGCCGTGGTACTGATCGGCACCGGCTCCGAGGTCTCGCTGTGCGTCGCGGCAGCTGAGCGCCTCGCCGACGACGGCGTAGCGGCGCGCGTGGTGAGCATGCCGTGCATGGACCGCTTCGAGCTCCAGTCGCCGGCGGAGCGCGAGCGCGTGCTCGGGGCGCCCGGCACGCCGCGGATCGCGGTCGAGGCTGCGAGCCCGTTCGGCTGGGACCGCTGGACCGGCGAGCGCGGCGCGATGATCGGCATGCGCAGCTTCGGAGCGTCCGGCCCGGAGGCCGCCGTCTACGCGCACTTCGGGATCACAGTGCAGGCGATCGTCGAGCAGGCCCACACACTGTTGAACGACTGAAAGAGGAGACATGGCAAGCGCACCCCACACCGCGAACGCCAACCTGGCCGCGATGGCGGCAGCCGGGACCGCGCCGTGGCTTGACCAGATCCGCCGCGGCCTGATCTCCAGCGGCGAGCTGGCGCGCCTGCGCGACGAATGCTCGCTGCGCGGTGTCACCTCGAACCCGGCGATCTTCGAGCAGGCGATCCTCGGCTCCGACGACTACGACGACGCGCTGGCCGAGCTCGCCCACGAGGGCCTCGACGCGGTCGCGCTCTACGAGCGTCTGGCGGTCACCGACGTCCAGGACGCGGCGGACGTGCTGCGCAGCGTCTACGACGAGTGGGACGACGGCTTCGTCTCCTTCGAGGTCGCGCCGACACTCGCCGACGACACCGACGGCACGCTCGCGCAGGCGCGCGACTACTGGGCCCGCCTGAACCGCCCGAACGTGATGATCAAGATCCCCGGCACGGCGGCCGGCGTGCCGGCGATCGAGCAGGCGATCTTCGAGGGCATCAACGTCAACGTGACGCTGCTGTTCGACGTCGAGCGCTATGCGCAGATCGCCGAGGCCTACATCCGGGGACTCGAGCGCCGGGCCGCCGACGGCCTGCCGCTGGAGATCCACTCAGTGGCGAGCTTCTTCGTCTCGCGCGTTGACACCGAGGTCGACAAGCGCCTCGCTGCGCTGGGACGCAGCGACCTCGCCGGCATGGCCGCGCTCGCCAACGCGCGCGCCGCATACGCGCGCTACGAGCAGATCTTCCTCGGCGAGCGCTTCGCCGCGCTGCGCGCCGCGGGAGCCCTCGTGCAGCGCCCGCTTTGGGCCTCGACCGGTGTGAAGAACCCGGCCTACCCCGAGACGCTCTATGTAGACGGCCTGATCGCGCCCGACACGGTCAACACGATGCCGATGAAGACGCTGCTGGCGGCCGCGGAGCGCGCCACGGTCGTGCCGGGGACCGCGCAGGAGGATCCGGCCCCGGCGCTCGAGGCGCTCGCCGCCGCGGGCATCGACATGAAGGACGTGACCGAGACCCTGCTCGTGCAGGGGATCGCCGCCTTCGTGGAGCCGATGAACAAGCTCCTCGCCGGGATCGAGAGCGCTCGGCAGACAGTCCTGACGGGCCGCCCGCCGGCGATCGCCGCGGTGATCGACGACGAGTTGTCGGGCGCGATCGCGGGCCGCGTCGCTGCGGCCGTCGAGCAGCGCGTCGTGCGCCGCGTGTGGGCGAAGGACGAGTCGCTGTGGGGCGGCCCCGGGGTGCCGGAGATCGGCGATCGCCTCGGCTGGCTGACGATCTCCGACGCGATGTCCGAGCGCGCCGACGAGCTGGTCGAGTTCGCCCGCGGCTGCGCCGCCGAGGGGCTGAGCGACGCCGTACTGCTCGGCATGGGCGGCTCGAGCCTCGCCCCCGAGGTTCTCTGGCGGACCTTCGGCGCGACCGAGGGCGCGCTCGCGCTGCACGTGCTCGACTCGACCGACCCGGCGGCGATCCTCGATGTGCAGCAGACGATCGACCTCGATCGCACGCTGTTCGTGGTCTCGACCAAATCGGGCGGCACGATCGAGACCCTCTCGCTGTTCGAGCATTTCCATGCGCTCGTGCCCGACGGCAGCCGCTTCGTCGCGATCACCGATCCGGGCAGCTCGCTGCTTGAGCTGGCACGCGAGCACGGCTTCCGCGCGAGCTTCGAGAACGACCCGAACATCGGCGGGCGCTACTCGGCGCTGTCGCTGTTCGGCCTCGTCCCCGCCGCACTGATCGGCGCCCCGGTCCACACGCTGCTCGAGCGCGCCGTGCTGGCCGAGCAGGAGTGCGCGCATTACGACAGCACGCAGACCAACTCGGGCCTCTGGCTCGGGCTGGCGATCGGCGAGCTGGCGCGGCACGGTCGCGACAAGCTCACCTTCGTGGTCGGCGACCCGATCGCCAGCTTCGGCCTCTGGGTCGAGCAGCTGGTCGCGGAGAGCACCGGCAAGCACGGCCGCGGGATCCTCCCGGTGGCCGACGAGCCGCTGCTTGGACCGGAGAGCTACGGCTCAGACCGCGTCTTCGTCCACCTGCGCGACGCCGAGCGCCCCGACGCCGACACCGATACGCGTATCGCCGCACTGGGCGCCGCCGGCCACCCGACCTTCACGCTCAGCGTTGACGGCAGCGAGGATCTCGGGCGGATGTTCTTCATCGCCGAGTTCGCGACCGCCGTCGCCGGCTGGGTGCTGGAGATCAATCCGTTCGACCAACCCAACGTCGCCGAGGCCAAGGACGCAACCAAGCGCGTGCTCGCCGCCGGCCCGCTGCCGCAGCCGCCGTTCGCCGACGACGCCGCGCTGGCGGAGCTCCTGACCGGCGGCGCGCCGGGCAGCTACATCGCGGTGATGGGCTACGTCGAGCCCTCGATCGAGTTCGACGAGGAGATGGCGGCACTGCGGGAGACGATTCTCTCCCGCACCCACCTGGCGACGACATTCGGCTACGGGCCGCGCTTCCTGCACTCGACCGGCCAGCTGCACAAGGGCGGTCCGCCGGTCGGACGCTTCCTCTCGCTGATCGGCGACAGCGGGCCCGACGTCGAGATCCCAGGCGCCAGCTACACGTTCCGTACGCTGAAGACCGCGCAGGCGATCGGAGACCTCGAGACCCTCCGCTCGCACCACCTGCCGGCTGAGATCGTCGCGCTCAGCGGCGACCCGGCGAGCGCGCTTCGCGAACTTCACACTCGGGTCAAGGAGATGCTCTGATGCAGATCGGATTCGTCGGGCTGGGAAAGATGGGCGGCAACATGGTCGCGCGGATCCGCCGCGACTCCGACCATGACGTTGTCGCGTTCGACTTCGACCCACAGGCGGTCGCGCGCGCCAAGAAGACCGGCGCCCGCGGCGCCGCGAGCCTGCGGGAACTGGTCAAGGCGCTCGAACCACCGCGAACGATCTGGATCATGGTGCCCGCCGGCGATCCGACGCAGCAGACCGTCGAGGCGCTGGTCAAGCTGCTGGACGCCGACGACACGATCGTCGACGGCGGCAACTCGAAGTGGACGGACGACAAGGCCCGCGCGGCCCTGACGCGCAAGTCGAAGATCCACTATGTCGACGTCGGCACCAGCGGCGGCGTATGGGGGCTCGAGGTCGGCTACTGCATGATGGTCGGCGGCCCGACCAAAGCAGTCCGGCGGCTGGCGCCGATCCTCGACGTGCTCGCTCCGCCGACGGCGCCGGACGCCGTGGCGGCGATCGGGCCGCGCGGCTGGGAGCACTTCGGGCCGAGCGGCGCAGGGCACTACGTGAAGATGGTCCACAACGCAATCGAGTACGGCCTGATGCAGGCCTACGCCGAGGGCTTCGAGCTCTTCCAGCAATCGGAGTTCGAGCTCGACAACGCGAAGATCGCCCACCTGTGGAACCAGGGATCGGTGATCCGCTCATGGCTGTGCGAGCTTGCCGCGCGCGCGTTCGAGGCCGACGGCAACGATCTCGCGGGTCTGGAGGGCTGGGTCGAGGACTCCGGCGAGGGCCGCTGGACGCTGCAGGACGCAATCGATCACAGCGTGCCGACGCCGGCACTCAGCGCCGCGCTCAACAGCCGCTTCTACTCGCGTGAGCTCGGCGACTACAGCGCCCGCGTGCTGGCCGCGCTGCGCAACCAGTTCGGGGGCCACGCCGTCAAGAAGAGCGGTACGTGACGGCGACCGAGACCGACCCCAACCCGCTCGCCGCGGGACTCGAGCGACTGCCCGTCGCGCCGACCAACCTCGTGATCTTCGGCGCGACCGGGGACCTGGCGAAGCGGAAGCTTTTGCCCGCGATCTACAACCTCGCGCACGAGGGCGCCCTGCCGGGACAGTTCAACCTGATCGGCGTTTCGCGCGGCGAGCTGTCAAACGACGCCTACCGCGAGATGGCCGCGGAGTCGATCCGCGCATTCTCGCGCACACCCCCTGACGAGAACGTTCTGAGCGGACTGCTCGCCGAGCTTCGCTACGTCTCCGGAGCCTTCGATGAACCTGGCACCTACGACGCCCTCGGCGCGGCACTGGCGGAGCTCGACGAGTCCGCCGGAGAGGCGATGTCGCGCGCCTTCTACCTCTCGACGGCGCCGGAGTTCTTCTCCGTGATCGTCGGCGCGCTCGGCGGCGCCGGACTCTCGAAGTCCGAGACTGGGGATGTGCGCGTAATCATCGAGAAGCCGTTCGGGACCTCGCTCGCCGAGGCGCTCGCCCTGAACGCCAAGGTCCTCTCGGTCTTCGACGAGAGCCAGGTATTTCGGATCGACCACTACCTGGGCAAGGAGACGGTGCAGAACATGCTCGCGTTTCGCTTCGCCAACGGCATGTTCGAACCACTGTGGAACCGCAACTACATCGCGCACGTGCAGATCACCGCGGCCGAGGACCTCGGCATCGGCAGTCGCGCCGGCTACTACGACCACGCCGGGGCGCTTCGCGACCTGGTCGAGAACCACATGATGCAGTTGCTCACGCTGCTGTGCATGGAACCGCCGGTGACCTTCGCCGCCAACGACGTGCGCGACGAGAAGGTCAAGGTGCTGCACGCGATCCGCACCCCGCAGGCGGAGGATCTCGCGCAGATGAGCGTGCGCGCCCAGTACGCCGCGGGTGTCAGCGGCGGCGAGAACGTCGTCGGGTACCTGGCGGAGGCCGGCGTCCCGTCGGACTCCCACACCGAGACCTACGCCGCGCTGCGCCTGGAGGTCGACAACTGGCGCTGGGCCGGCGTGCCCTTCTACCTGCGCACCGGCAAGCGGCTCGCCCGCAAGGTGACCGAGATCGCCGTGACGCTGCGGCCGGTTCCCCATCTCGCCTTCGAGCAGGACGGCTCGCTCGGCGTGCGCCCCAATCAGCTGGTGATGACGATCCAGCCGAACGAGGGGGTCTCGCTGTCGCTCGGCGCGAAGATCCCGGGCACCCGCATGCGGATCCGCCCGGTCAACATGGAATTCCTCTACGGGACCGCGTTCATGTCGCAGTCCCCGGAGGCCTACGAGCGCCTGATCCTCGATGCGATGCGCGGCGAGGCGACGCTGTTCACGCGCAACGACGAGGTCGAGGCGCAGTGGCGGATCTGCGATCCGATCGTCTCCGCCTGGTCGGCGGACGCCCGCGCCCTGCCCCAGTATGCCGCCGGCACGCAGGGGCCGGTGGAGGCCGAGGGGCTGCTGCTCGACGGCCATCAGTGGCGGGCGGTCTGAGTGTCCGGGGGCGCGACCCCGCCGCTGCGCCGCGCCGCGGGCGGCCGCTGAGGCGCTGGCGTGCCCACCGTCGACGACACCGTCTGGGCCGGTGAGAACACGACGCCGGGCGCGATCGAGGCTGCCCTGCGGGAGCTGCTGATCGAGCGCCACAACGAGAGCGACGGCTACGTGCCCGCGCGCGTGCTGAACCTGATCTGCATCGTCGAGCGCCGGTGGAGCGGCGAGATCGCCAACCGCCTGCGACGCGTGGGCCGCTACCACCCGTCGCGCACCATCGTCTGCGCCGTCAGCGAAGGGCGGACGACGATCGACGCCGTCGCGTCGATCGCGGCGGACGGCATGCCGCTGGAGGGCCAGCACGCGCTGACGCGCGAAACCGTGATCCTCGACGTCGGACCCAGCCACCTGGAGCACCTCGACACGATCATCGACCCGCTCGTGATCACCGACCTGACGACGGTCGTCTGGGCGCCCCACGGGCACTGGCAGGCCGTCGAAGCGCTGCGCGGGCTCTCGCAGTGCGTGCTGCTCGACTCGGTCGAGGATCCCGACGTCGCCGGCGCGCTGCGGCGAGCACAGGCGCTGCTCGCGCAGCGCTACGTCGTCGACCTCGCGTGGCTGCGCTCGACGCCGTGGCGCGAGCGGATCGCTGCCCTGTTCGACCCGCCGGCGCGGCGCCGCCAACTCGCCGAGATCGCCGAACTGCGGATCCGCAACGCGGCCGAGTCGGGGGCCGCAGCCCTGCTTCTGTGCGGGTGGATGACCTCGCGCCTGAGCTGGCCGCGCGGGCAGCTGACGCGGGACGGGCACGGTCGCGCCGCCGGCGCGATGGGCGCGGTGACCGTCACGCTCGAGTCGGTGCCGCAGGACGTTCCCGGGCTGGGCGGGATCACGATCGGCTTTCGCGACGGCAGCGAGCTCTCGCTCGACCGCGGCCCGGGCGGCCTGACGACGGCCAGGCGCGACGCCGACGGCGCCGAGCGCCGCTGGAGGCTGCTCGGCGCCTCGCGCGGCGAGGGCGGGATCCTCGGCGAAGGAATCCGCCAGTCGCTGCTGCGCGATCCCACCTATCGCGACGCGCTCGACGCGGCCGCCGGGATGCTCACGTGAGCGGACCGGCGCTGATCCGAACCGCCGACGGCGAGGCCGTCGCGACCCGCGCCGCACGGTTGATCGGCGAACTGCTCGAGGCCACGCTGACCGCGCGCGGGCATGCGCATCTGGCGCTCGCCGGCGGCACCACGCCGGCCGGCGCCTACCGGCAACTGCGGCGTAGCGACTGGATCGGCGTCGAGCTGTGGTTCGGTGACGAGCGCTGCGTCGGACCCGAGGACGCCGAGGCCAACTACCGGATGGTGGCCGAGACGCTGCTCCCGCACGCGGCCGGCGCCCTCGTGCATCGGATCGAGGGGGAGCTTGGCGCGCAGCGCGCCGCAGCCTCCTACGACGCGCTTCTGCGTGAGCGCGTGAGCAGTGAGGACGGACCGCTGCCGGTGCTCGACGTGCTGCTGCTCGGCATCGGCGAGGACGGCCATACCGCGTCGCTGTTCCCACACAACCCGGCGCTGGCGGTGCGCGACGCCGCCGCCGTCGCTGTGCACGACGCTCCCAAGCCGCCGCCGGACCGCGTGTCGCTGAGCCTCGAGGTGCTGCGCCTCGCGCGTGCCACGATCCTGCTCGCCAGCGGGCCGGGCAAGGCCGACGCGCTCGCCAGAGCGCTGGCCGGGCCCGACCCGGCGGTACCGGCGAGCCTGCTCACGACCGAGCGCCTGACCGTGATCGCCGACGCAGCCGCGCTCGCCGAGACCGAGTCGCCGCGTTGAGCGGACGGCTGGTGATCGTCCGCCACGCCGACACCGCGTGGACGGTGAGCGGACAGCACACCGGCCGCACGGACCTGCCGCTGACCGACGACGGCATCGCCAAGGCGCTGCGCCTGCGCGAACGCCTTGACGCCTGGACCTTCACGACGGTCTGGAGCAGCCCACTCGTGCGGGCCGCCGAAACGGCGCGACTGGCGGGGTACGAGCCGATCACGCGGGAGGATCTCGTCGAGTGGAACTACGGGGACTACGACGGGCTCACATCGGAGCAGATCCGCGAGCGGCGCCCGGACTGGGATCTGTGGCGCGACGGCTGCCCGGGCGGCGAGAATGCCGGCGATGTCGCGCGGCGAGCCGATGCGGTGATCGCCGCGCTGCCGCCGCGGGGCGACGCCCTCGTCTTCTCACACGGACACATGCTGCGCGTGCTGAGCGCCCGCTGGCTCGGCCTGCAGGCGGTCGACGGCGCGCTGTTCCCGCTGGCGCCCGGCGGCATCGGCGTGCTCGACCATGAGCAGGGGCGGGGCGTGTTGCGGGCCTGGATGTAACGCCGCGCCGTGAGGCTAGACTCTATCCGCGGCATGGCGGTCCTGGAAAACAGTCGCCTCGAGGAGGCGCGTGCACAGACCCTCGCGCTGGTCGAGGGCCTTTCCGACGCCGACCTCGAACGCGTCCACAGTCCGCTGATGAGCCCTCTCGTCTGGGATCTCGGCCACATCGCGACCTTCGAGGACCTCTGGCTCGCCCACCGCCACGGCGGGCTGCCTCTGCTGCGCCCCGATCTGCTCGAGGTCTATGACGCCTTCGAGACACCGCGCTCGCGACGTGGCGAGCTTCCCTACCTGCGTCGCGCCGAGGCGCTCGGATACCTCGACGCCGTGCGTGAACGGGTGGCCGAGCTGGATCTGAGCGACGAGGAGCCGCTCGCCGAGTTGGTCGTGCGCCACGAGCGCCAGCACGCCGAGACGATGCTTCAGACGCTGGGGCTCGCCGCCCTGCCCGACTGGTGCCCGGGCGCGTGCCTCGCCGGCTCGCCCGACGGGCAGCCATCCAGCGGCCTCGAGCTGATCGAGCTGCCGGCAACTCGCTTCCCGCTCGGCGCCGCCGGCGACGGCTTCGCCTACGACAACGAGATTCCTCAACATGAGGTCGAGGTTGAGGCATTTGCGATCGGCAGGGTCGCGGTGACCAATCGCGACTGGCTGGCGTTCATCGACGACGGCGGCTACCGGCGCTCGCAGTGGTGGTCGTCGGCGGGATGGGAGTGGCGCCGCGGCGAGGACATCCAGCGCCCGCTGCGCTGGCTCGACGGTGGACGCGAGCGGCGGTTGACCGGCGTCGGCGAGCTGCACCTCGACAGTCCCGTGGTGCACGTATCCCACTACGAGGCCGACGCGTTCGCCCGCGCCCGCGGCCTGCGCCTGCCGACTGAGGTCGAATGGGAGCTGGCCGCGACCTACGATCACGCTGGCGCCGTCAAGCGCAGTTGGCCCTGGGGCGAGCATCGCCCGAGCCCCCACGAGGCCAACCTGATCGAGTCGGCGAACTTCGCAGCGCTCGAGGTGGGCGCGCTGTGCGCCGGCGCCGCGCCGTGCGGGGCGCTCGGCATGATCGGCGACGTCTGGGAGTGGACGTCGAGTGAGTTCGGCGGCTACCCGGGCTTTCGCGCCCACCCGTACCGCGAGTACTCCGAGGTCTTCTTCGGGGGCGGCTTCCCCGTGCTGCGTGGCGGCTCCTTCGCAACCTCCGCGCTGGTCGCAACGCCCACCTTCCGCAACTGGGACCTGCCGAGCCGCCGTCAGATCTTCGCCGGCCTGCGCGTGGCGGCGGACGGATGAGCACCCGCGCGATCCCCCGCGCCGCCGGGCAGGTGACGCTCGAGGACGCGCTCGCGACCGACGGCGGAAGCACGCTGGCGGACGACGCCCGCCACGGCCTGACCCGCGCGCGCAAGGAGCTGCCGCCGAAGCACTTCTACGACTCGCGCGGCGCTGCGCTTTTTGACCGGATCTGCGAGCTGCCGGAGTACTACCCGACTCGCACCGAGCGGTCGATCCTCGAACGGGTCGCGCACGAGCTGATCGCGACGACCGGAGCCAGCGAACTGGTGGAGCTGGGCTCGGGCAGCGCCGCCAAGACGCGCCTGCTGCTGGACGCGATGGCCGCCGCCGGCACGCTGCAGCGCTTCGTCGCCGTCGACGTCACCGAGCAGGTCGTGCGCGACGGCGCCGCGGAGCTGGTCCGCGAATACCCGGGGATGCACGTCCACGGGCTGATCGGCGACTTCGAGCGCCACCTCGACAGGCTGCCCGCGGCGCGTGGCCCACGGCTGGTCGCGTTCCTCGGCGGAACGATCGGCAACTTCGACCCGGCCGGCCGCCGGAGCTTCCTGCGCGCCGTCGCCGGCCTGCTGGGAGACGACGACCACCTGCTGCTCGGCACAGACCTGGTCAAGGATCGCGCGACGCTCGAGGCCGCCTACGACGACGCGGAGGGCGTCACGGCCGAGTTCAACCGCAACGTCCTGCACGTGCTCAACCGTGAGCTGGGCGCAAACTTCGACCCTGCCTGCTTCCACCACGTGGCGGTGTTCGACACCGACCACGAGTGGATCGAGATGCGCCTGCGCGCCATCGAGGCCCAGGAGGTGGCGCTCCCCGCGATCGGGCTGACCGTCAGCTTCGCCGCGGGCGAGGAGATGCGCACCGAGATCAGCGCCAAGTTCACGCGCGAGCGCGTCGCCGCCGAGCTGGCCGCAGCCGGGCTTTCGCTGTCGGCGTGGCACACCGACCCCAACGAGTGGTTCGCGCTCTCGCTGTCCTCACCGTCCCGGCGCCTGGCCGCCTGAGCGCGACCGGCGCCTGCAGGCGCCGTCGAGCCTAGAGCCGCTCGACCAGCATCGCCTGGCCCATCCCGCCGGCCGCGCACATCGCCTCGATGCCGAGCCGACCGCCGGTGCGCTCGAGGCCGTTCAGCAGCGTCGCCATGATCCGCGCACCGGTCATGCCGAACGGGTGTCCGAGGGCGATCGCGCCGCCGAACGGGTTGAGCTGCTCCGCTGCGATGCCGAGCTCGCGCATGCAGGGCACGACCTGCGCCGCGAACGCCTCGTTGATCTCGACGATGTCGATCTCCTCGATCGTGCGCCCGGCGCGTTCCAGCAGCGCGTTGATCGCCGGGATCGGGCCGACCCCCATGTACTCGGGTTCGAGTCCCGCGACGCTCGAGGCGAGGATGCGCGCGCGCGGCGAAAGTCCGAGCCGCTCGGCGCGCGCCGCGCTCATCACGAGCACAGCCGCCGCGCCGTCGTTGAGCGGACAGGAGTTGCCGGCGGTGACGGTCCCGTCCGGCTTGAACACCGGTTTCAGCGCGGCGAGCACCTCCATCGTCGTCCCACGCCGCGGGCCGTCGTCGGCTGCGACGACGGTCTCGGTCACCTCGCGGGTGCCGCCCTCGCCGTCGTCCTCGGCGTGGGCGGGGACGGTCACGCTCGCGATCTCGGCCTCGAAGTGGCCCGCGTCGACGGCGCCGACCGCGCGCTCCTGGGAGATGACGGCCCAGCGGTCCTGGTCATCACGCGAGACCCCGTAGCGCTCGGCGACGTTCTCGGCCGTCAGCCCCATCGGGATGTAGACGTCGCAGATCGAGCCGTCGGAGCCGTCGAGCATCGGGTTGAGGTTCGAATAGTCGGGCGCCGCGCCGAACCCGGCGCGTGACACCGACTCGACGCCCGCGGCCACATACTGCTCGCCCTCGCCGGCGGCGATCGCGTGGAAAGCCATCCGCAGCGTCTGCAGGGAGGAAGCGCAGAAGCGGTTGACCGTGCAGCCCGGAACGCGTTCGTCGATGCCCGCGAGCAGCAGCGCGTTGCGGCCGACGTTGTAGGCCTGTTCGCCGGTCCCCGACGCAGCCCCCATCATCACGTCGTCGGTCGCGTCGAAGTCGACGCCGGCGTTGCGCTCGACCAGTGCCCGCAGCGCGGCGGCGGCGAGATCGTCGGCGCGCATCGCGCGCAGCGAGCCCCTCAGCGCCCGCCCGATCGGCGTGCGAACCGCATCGACGATCACCACCTCGACCATCGGCCGCCTCCCCTGGAGTGTGCGCTGGTCACAGGCCCAGCTCGCCGACGCCCATCTCGTCAAAGCCGACGTGGTGGGCCATCTCGTGGCGCACGACGCGGACGACCTCGGCGTGGAGAAGGTCCGGGTCGGAGCCGAAATCGCGCCGCAACGTGTCGCGGAAGATCACGATGCGGTCGCCGTGGCTGTTGCGGTGCGCGCCGCCGCCCTGGTAGAGCCCGTAGGCGTGAGCGCGACGGCCGCCGTCGGAGATCACGACGGCGACGTGCGCGAGCGCGTTCTGGAGCAGGTCGGGCAGCTCGTCGAGCGCGTCGCGAACGAGCTCCTCGAAATCCTCGTCGCGCAGCGGGTCCAGCTCGAGGAACTCGCCCTCGTCGGGCTCCGCCGCGAGGTTCTCACTCCCGAGCCACTCGGCGCGGCGGACGACCAGCTCGAACTCCGCCTCGTCCTGCTGCCAGCCGGCCAGCCAGCCCGTCACCAGCGCGACCACAGCCGCGAGGGCGAGCACGCCGACGACGATGACCGCGACCAGCTCGAGCGCTCGCACAACCGGCGAGGAGCTGGCACCCGCGAGCAGGAGGACGACGCTTACGCCGATCGCCAGCGCCACGCCGGCGGCTCGCAGGATCACGCTGAGTGGCGGTTCGGACACGCGGGCGCTCCTCACAGCAGCGATCGCGCGATCACGAGCCGCTGGATCTCGTTCGTGCCCTCGTAGATCTGCGTGATCTTGGCGTCGCGCATCATCCGCTCGACCGGATAATCGCGCACGTATCCGTAACCGCCGAGGACCTGGACCGCCTCGACCGTGACGCCCATGGCGGTATCGGACGCGAAGACCTTCGCCATCGAGGCGTACTTGCCGGCGCCGGCCTCGCGGCGGTCGGCCATCGCGCAGGCGCGGTAGAGCAGTTCGCGCGCGGCCGCAGTGCGCAGCTCCATGTCGGCGAGCTTGAACGCGATCCCCTGAAACTCGCCGATCGGCCGCCCGAACTGGTGGCGCTCGCGCGCGTAGCCGACGGCGAAGTCAGTCGCCCCCTGGGCGATCCCGACCGCCTGCGCCGCCGCACCTAGCCGTGAGCGCTCGAGTGTCCCGAGCGCGACGGCGAGTCCCCGGCCGGCCGTTCCGAGCACGTTCTCGCCAGGCACCCGCACTCCCTCGAAGCGCAGCTCGCCGGTGGGCGATCCGCGAATACCGAGCTTGTGCTCCAGCTTGCCTGTGGACAGGCCGGGGCGGTCGGACTCGACGATGAACGCCGTGATTCGTCGCTCGCCCGGATCGCTGAGCGCGAACACGATGTAGAAGTCGGCGATGCCGCAGTTGGAGATCCAGGCCTTCGAGCCGCTGATGACCCAGTCCTCGCCGTCCTGGCGCGCCGCGGTGACCATCGCCGCAGGGTCCGAGCCGGCGCCCGGCTCCGACAGCGCGAACGCCGGCGACCACTCCCCGGTGGCGCAGCGTGGCAGGAACCGCAGCTTCTGCTCGTCGTTGCCGAACAGCCGGATCGGCAGGGTGCCGAGATCCTGGATCATCAGGATCAGCGCGCTCGCCGCGCAGGCCTTCGCGACCTCCTCGATCGCCACGTTCATCATCAGCGTGCCGGTGCCGGTCCCGCCGTAGCGCGCCTCGAACGGCAGCGCCAACAGGTCGTGCTCGGCGAACAGCCGGCGCAGGTCCCACGGGTAGGCGGCCTGCTCGTCGATCTCGGCGGCTCGCGGCGCCACGCGCTCGAGCACGATCGCGCGGATCGTGTCGCGGAGCTCGACCACCTCGGCAGGCAGCGCGTAGGTTTCGCCGAGCATCGCCACGCTTTCATCCTATCCCCCGCTCCGAGCGGCCCGGCCCGCTCGCGTGCCTTATGCTCAGCGGCCGCGATGAACGCCTTCGAGCGCCCCGAGATCGAGATCAGCGTGCAGCGTGCGGCCGAGCTGCTGGCCGCCGGCGCCACCGTGATCGACGTGCGCGAGACCTACGAGCGCGAGGCCGGCTACATCGAGGGGACGCGCCACATCGAGCTCGAGCGCCTCGCCTCGAGCGCCGGAGAGATCGACCGCGACGGTCCGGTCGTCTTCCATTGCCGCCTCGGGGCGCGCTCGGCGATGGCCGCGAGCGCCTTCCGCGCGTCCGGCTACGACGCCTACACGATGACCGGCGGCATCCAGGCCTGGGTCGACGCGGGGCTGCCGATCGAGCCCGACGCCGGCTACGTCGCCGACCACTGATCAGCGCGCGCGCCGGCGTCCCTGGGCGGACGCCGCGGCGCCGACGATCCGGCAGACCTCGTCAGGTTCGTCCACGACCTCCAGCAGCGCGAGATCGCCGGCCGAGACATTGCCGCGCGCGAGCACCGACGCGCGGATCCATTCGCGCAGGCCGTTCCAGTAATCGCTGCCGTAGAGGATCACCGGGAAGTGGCTGATCTTGCCCGTCTGGATCAGCGTGAGCGCTTCGAAGAGCTCGTCCAGCGTGCCCAGCCCGCCGGGCAGCACGACGAACGCGTTGGCGTAGCGGACGAACATCAGCTTGCGCACGAAGAAGTAGTGGAACTCCAGGCCGAGATCGACATAAGGGTTGGGCACCTGCTCCCGCGGCAGCTCGATGTTCAGCCCGATCGACCGTCCGCCCGCCTCCTGCGCGCCGCGGTTCGCCGCCTCCATGCTGCCGCCGCCCCCGCCGGTGATCACCGCGAGGCCCTCGCCGGCGAGGCCGCGGCCCAGCTCGCGTGCCCGCTCGTAGGCCGGGTCCTCGACCGCGGTCCTCGCCGAGCCGAACACGGACACCGCCGGCCCGATGTCGCCGAGGGACTCGAAGCCGTAGGCCAGCTCTGCAGCGATCAGCTCGATGCGCTCACGGTCGGAGCGCAGCGCGACGACGGTGTCCAGCTCGGCAGCGAACAGCTCCTCGTCGGTGGTGCTCGGCTGGCGCGGCTCGGCGCTCACGGGCTCGGGGCCTTCAGAACAGCAGCGCGTTCATGAAGCTCGTCTCCTGCGCGCCGAGATTCGTCGTTACCGGGTTGATGTGCAGGAAACCGAGGATCTCCGTCGAGTAGGGCATCCACGCGAGGAAGATGTAGACGCCGAACACGGCGGCGAAGATCCGCAGGCCCCTCGATCGCGACAGCGCCGCGAACGGCAGCAGCCAGAGGATGTACCACGGCAGCGTCCAGCCGAGGGTGACCAGCAGCGCCAGGCTGACGGCGCCGCACGCCGTCAGCCAGCGGCGTGTGCGCCACACCCAGATCACCGCTCCGACGATCACGGCGACCAACGCCAGCGTCAGCACGTTGCGCATCTCCGAGGTGTACCCGCCGAAGCCGAGCGCCAGGCCGAGCAGGTTGGGAATCCCGTCGGGGATCACGAGGCGGTCCTGCTGCCCGACGTTCGGGAGGTTGACGCCGAAGGCGACGACGGTCATCGCGACCGCCGCCGCCAGGCCGAGCAGCACCCCCGCGGCCACCCGCGTGCGCCGCGCCGCACCGGCCACGACGACCGGGACCAGCACTGCCGCCGAGGCCTTGATCGAAACCGCCGCGACCAGCGCGACGCCGGCGCCGATCTCCATCCAGGCCGCCGGCTCGCCGCGGACCAGCGGCCTGGGCATCCCGTCGAGCCACGCCCAGGCGCGGCGGACCCCGGCGCCCGCGCCGCTCACTCCATCGGGCGCCGGGCGTGCGCGTTTGCCCACGCGCAGCGCGTTGGCCCGAAGCAGCAGCCAGAAGCCGAGGACCAGGAAGAAGATCATCAGGAAGTCGTTGTGGTCGCCGCCGAGCCCCCAGACGAGCACGATCGGGTTGATCCCGACGATCACCGCGGCCGCGAGCGGATTGCGCCCCAGCAGTTCGGCGCAGCGGTAGACCAGCAGGACGGTCGCGAGGCTCGCGACCATCAGCGTCAGCTTCATCGCCCAGAAGGCGCCGGCAACGCCGAGCGGCACGAGCGCCATCGTGAAGAGCGTGAACAGCGGGCCGTAGGGGCTCAGCAGGCCGTGCCAGTTGCTGAGCACGAAGGTCGGGTCGGCATGCGGCTCGAGCGCCGGAATCGTCACGTACGGGTTGAGGTGGTACAGCGCCTCCATGCGGCCGTAGTTGAGGTAGTTGAAGACGTCGCTGAGCGTCAGCGGAGGCGAGAGGAAGAAGATCACGTGCAGCACGACGATCGCGGCGAGCACCCAGCGCGCGCGCAGCCGCGGCGCGGTGTAGACGACGACCACGTAGGCGACCAGCATCGTCGCGATCAGCGCCGTGAAGAGCACCCGCTCGGCGTGGGAGCCGGCCGTGAACCAACCGGTCAGGACCCCGGTCGGACCGGAGAGCCACTGCGGGTAGAAGCCCGGCTTGGAGACGGGCACGAGGATCCCCCCATGCGCGGCGGCGAGCGAGACGAGCAGCAGGCTGCCGAGGATCATCAGCGTCAGCGCGACTGCGGCCGCGATCGCCTGAAGCGGCGTGTGCAGCGCACCCGGCCGGTGTGGCTCGCGCCGGCCGGGCACGCGCCCGTTGCGGTGCCGCAAGGCCGCCCGCGCCGGGGGCAAGCGCTCGGTCGCCGGCGCCGGCGAGGCGACGGCGAAGCGTCCGCTGCGTTGAGTCGCGTCGATCGACATCTCTATGGGAGCACGATCCGTCGCTGCGCGCCGGACCGCTCGGAGGATATCGAGCGCCGGCCGCCGGGCCGCCGGATCGGCCGCCTGGCGCTCACTCACCCTGCTCCAGGAACACCGAAGCCCGCCTGGTCGGCGGGCTTCGGGCAATTCACGAGTCAGCGAGCGAGTCGCTCAGCTGTCTCGCTAGAGCGGGACGACGTTGACGGCCTTCGGTCCCTTGTCGCCGGCCTCTGCGTCGAAGGAGACCTTGGCCCCCTCCTGCAGCGAGCGGTATCCCTCGCCGACGATCCCGGTGTGATGGACGAAGAGATCCTTGTCGCCGTCATCGGGTGTGATGAAGCCGAACCCCTTGTCGTCGCTGAACCACTTGACGGTGCCCGTAGGCATTGCGTTCCTCCACTGTCGGTGTATGTGCTTGCTGCGACGCGGAGGACGCTTGAAAAGCTTCGACCTGCGAGCGCTCGCACTGCCTTTCGCCGGCACTCACCGGCGTCTTTCCCGCGTGACGGTAGCACGTAACGGCGCGCGCGCAAGCAATTCCACGATCACATTCACACGACCCGCTAGGCTTCGGCAATGGCCGAGAAGGTGCACAAGACCGACGAGGAGTGGCGCGCCGAGCTTGGACCGGAGCGCTACGAGGTGCTGCGACGCAAGGGCACCGAGCGCCCGTTCACCGGCGAGCTCAACGCCAACAAGGCTTCCGGCTCCTACCGTTGCGCCGGGTGCGGCACCGAGCTGTTCAGCTCGGATGCGAAATTCGACTCCGGCACCGGCTGGCCGAGCTTCTGGCAGCCGAGCGCACCGGATGCCGTCAGCACCGAGGAGGACCGCGGCCTGTTCATGCGCCGCACCGAGGTTCTGTGCTCGACCTGCGAGGGGCACCTCGGCCACGTGTTCGACGACGGCCCGAACCCGACGGGCCTGCGGTACTGCATCAACTCGGCCGCGCTGAAGTTCGACCCCGAAGGCTAGAGTTCATCCGAGAACTCCGCGTGTGTGGCTGGCGAGCGCCGGGTCGAGCGGGGCGCCTGCGCCCCGAACGGAGGGACTCCTAGTGGACCAGGACCAGACCGACGCGCCCCGCTTCGTCAGCCTGATCTCGCAACACGGGCCCCGCGCGATCATCACCGCGCAGGAGGCGCTGGCGGACTGGCGGACTGACGGCGACGACGAGCTGCGCGTGGCGCTCAACATGATCGCGAGCGTCGACGGGCGGATCGCCGTCGACGGCCGCTCGGCGCCACTCGGCGGACCGGCCGACAGAGCCCTCTTCCACGCGCTGCGGGCGCGCGCCGACGCGGTCATGGCGGCGGCGGGCACGGTCCGCACCGAACGCTACGGGCCGATCATCCGCGATCGCGAGGTCCGCGCACAGCGCGAGCGCGACGGCCTCTCCCCACAGCCGCTCGCCGTCATCGTCACCCGCCGGCTCGACCTCGACCCGACGCTGCCGCTGCTGGACGACCGCGAGTCGCGTGTCGTGATCCTGACCCCGGCCGCCGGCGACCTCCCCCACTGCCGCGCAAAGGTCGACTACATCCGCAACGCCACGCTGCGAGCGGGGCTGACCGAGCTGCACGAGCGCCATGACGCGAACCTGGTGCTCTGCGAGGGCGGGCCCTCGCTCAACGCCTCGCTCGCCGCCGAGTCGCTGATCGACGAGCTGTTTCTCGCGATCTCGCCGCTGCTGGTCGGCGATGCGCCAGGCGCCGGCGCGCTGCTGCGCGGCGACGCTCCGCCAAGGCCGCTGCCGCTCGAGCTGCGAATGCTGCTCGAACATGAGAACGAGCTCTACGCGCGCTACGTCTCGAGGGGCTGAGCGCCGGGCGCTGTGGCGCCCTCGTGACTGGCGGCTCCCCCAACCTCGCGGTTGAGCACCTCGAGCAGCTCGGCCGCCAGCGCGCCGCCATCGGCGGCGACGCGCGGGGTGGCGCTGACCGTCACGACCATCTCGCTGCCGTCGAGCTCCTCCAGCGTGACGCTGGGATGCCGGCGGATCGAGACGCTGAGTGCCTCCTCGATCCGCTCCTGCAGCTCGATCGGCGTGATTCCAGAGCGCAGGCGCACGGTGAGGCTGACCGCCTCCGGCTCGCGCAGCGGGCTGACCGACACGGCGAGCACGACGCTGTTGGGCACGAGCACCGGATCGTCGCCCGCGTTGATCGTCGTGTAGAGCAGGCCGAGCGCCGAGACGACACCCTCGACCCTTCCGGCGAGCGGCCCGCCCTGCAGGCGGACGCGATCGCCGACGCGAAACGGCCGCGCGCTCAGCAGGACGATCCCCGCGATCAGGTTTCCGAGCGTCTGCTGCGCGGCGAGGCCGAAGACGACGGCGGAGAACGAGGCGCCGATCGCGATCGCCGTCAGGCCGACGCCGGCGATGCCGAGCGCCACGACGATCGCCGCGAGCATCGTGAGCAGGCGGATCACGAACCCGGCGGTGCCGGCGGTCGCCTTGTCCATCCGCCGGAAGAGGATCGGCTCGAGCCCGCGCACGAAGTCGCGGGCGAGCGCCCAGCCGACGATCACCAGCGCGATCACGACGAAGATCTGCAGGGCCGCCGTGGCGGAACGGCAGCTCGACCCCTGCCCGTGCGCCATGCAGGGCTGCGCCAGCCCGAACAGCTCGTGGCGGTAATCCCAGACCAGGATCACGCCGGCGAACGCCGGCGCGAGCACGAGCAGCTGTATCCGCGCGCGCCGCACGGCGTGCGGAGAGAGGCCGAGGGCGAGGCCGAAACCGCGCAGGCGCTCACCGCGCCCCTCGGGCGTCGGCGGTGCCGCTGGCTGCTCGTCGCTTGTTTGTGACAAAGCCGTGAAGGCGGATGGGCACAGCAGAACGGCCTGGTACCGTGGGGAAAACGACCATAGCAACGTATCGCGAGGCGGGCACCGAAGATCCGCCGCAAGAAAGGAAGAGCCTCATGTCATATGTCGATCTGCACCTTCATCTGCTCCCAGGCGTGGATGACGGAGCACACGATGAGGCCGCAGCGCTCGCTCACGCCCGGCGCCTCGCCGCCGAGGGTGTTCGCGACGTCACGGTCACACCGCACATCAACGCCCACTGGCCGCTCGAGCTCCACACGATCCCCGAGCGCGTCGCCGAGCTCGCAGCGCTGCTGCGCCGGCACGCGATCGGCGTGCGCATTCGCCCCGGCGGCGAGCTGGACGCCGAATACGCGCACCGGCTCAGCGACGCCGAGCTGGAACTGATCGCCCAGGGACCGCCCGGCAGCCGCTGGCTGCTGGTCGAAGCCCCGTTCCGCGGGCTGGACGCCGCCTTCGCCGCCGACTGCGCGGCGCTGCTCCGCCGCGGTTTCGGCGCCGTCATCGCCCATCCCGAGCGCGCCGCCGGAGCGCGGTCGCCCGCCGGCGTCGCGGCGCTGCGCGGGCTGCTCGGGACCGGCGCGCTCGCACAGGTCAACGTCTGCTCGCTGCTCGGCAACAACGGGCTCGAGGTGCAGGAGTCAGCCGTCAACCTGCTGCGCGCGGGCCTCGCCTACGTGATCGCCTCAGACGGCCACCCCGGGACCCGCGACCACACGCTCGCGCTCGGCTTCGTGCTCGCCCAGCGCGCCGGCGCCTCCTCGGTCCAGGCCTGGCGGCTGACCCAGGCAAACCCGCGCTTCCTGCTGCTGCACGGCATCCCGCAGGCACCCTCGCCGGCGACGCTCGCGGCGCTTGAGCTCGCGCTCGACTAGCGACCGCCGGCGAAGCCGGCCCCGAGCCGGCGAAGCCGGCCC
>Ga0182015_10001861_pt1 | contig 26877 bp, 24 predicted proteins | sample 712P3MmetaG_FD_120478 | JGI IMG/M metagenome (GOLD analysis project Ga0182015, IMG submission 120478) | Permafrost microbial communities from Stordalen Mire, Sweden - 712P3M metaG | ecosystem: Environmental > Terrestrial > Soil > Wetlands > Permafrost | place: Sweden: Stordalen | collected...
GACTTCGTGGCGAACATCGCCAAGCAAGCAGGTTTCGAGTACCGGATCGAGGAGAGCCAGCGATCCATGTGCCTGTACCTTTCGGCCGTCGACCGCCAGGCCCCGCTGTTGTTGTTTGACGCAGCCGATCCCGGCAATCTGGGCTGGTTTTCGCGCTGCCAATTCTACGTGGACGGAAAGACCGGAGCGGTGTTGCAAACCCCGATGTCGCTCGCCAACCAAAAGGATCGGTCGGGGCGGACGCTGCCGGGTTCCGTTCGGCTGCAGATCACCAAGGAGCTTCCCGCGTCGTTCCGTCTGCCGGGCAAGCAGGCGGTGACCGAACAGATGGTGTACGCGGTGCTCTACAATTTGCTCAACGCGCTGCTGACCACGGGCGTGGGAGTGTGCGGCGGATCGATCGTGAAACCTCTGGCGGGGCGCACTGAAAGCATCGGGACGCGGAATTAGCCCGCGAGAACGGCGTTGAGCGAACCCTGCCGGTAACCTTCCAGATCAATGGTCACGTAGTGGAAGCCCAACGGCTTGAAGATCTCGACAAATCTCTGGGCCATTTCCGGTGTGAGAGCGGCTGGGAGTTCATCCTTCGCGATTTCGATGCGGACCAGTTGGCCGTGGAACCGCACGCGGAATTGGCGGAAGCCCAGTTGGCGGATGGCTTCTTCGCCGCGTTCGACAGTCTTGATGTTTTCCAGGGTCACGGGTGTTCCGTAGGGGATGCGCGAACTGAGGCAAGCGGACGCGGGACGATCCCACGTGGACAAGCCGGTGAGGCGCGACAACTCGCGGATTTCTGCCTTGGTCAAGCCCGCGTCGACCAGCGGCGCTTTGGCTTGGTGCAGTTGGGCGGCCTGCTGCCCGGGCCGGTAGTCGCCTAGGTCATCCACATTTACGCCGTAGGCGATGTGCTCGATGCCGCGTTCGTGCGCCACAATTTCCAGGCGCGTGAAGAGTTCGTCCTTGCAATGGAAACAGCGATTGGGATCGTTCTTGATGTAGTCCGGATTATCGAACTCGCGGGTCTCGACGTACTCATGCCGGAATCCGCACTCGCGCGCGAACGCGTCGGCAGCGTGTTTATGCGATTCGGGAATGGAGGCTGAATCGGCCGTGATTGCCAGAGCCTCGTCACCCAGCACGCGATGCGCGGCCCAGGCCAGGTAGGCAGAGTCGGCGCCGCCCGAGTACGCCACGATGACGCTCCGCATCGGCTTCAGAATCGAGAACAGCCGCTCTTGCTTGGCCTTCAGGATTCTCAAGTTGAGCTTGGGAGCGGCCGACAGTTTGACTAGACCCGCCATAACTCCAGTATAACGGCGGTGCGCGTGTTCCACGGTTCTCAAACATTTCTTGCGGCTTGTGAGAGCTGCCCCGGTTCTGCTTTCATAAGAAAGCTGGGCCTCATCAATTGAAGTTCGAAATCGAAATCAAGCTCCGTCTTCCCGACAAGCTGGAAAAAATCCGGCTTGCCCTGCGCGACCAGGGTTTCCGCGTTTCCAAGAGCCGCGCGCATGAATCCAACGTACTTTTCGACACGCCCAAGCGGCTGCTGCGGAGCCATGGAAAGCTGATCCGAGTGCGGCGGGTGGGCGCACGCACGCTGCTCACTTACAAAGGGCCGTCGGAGCCAGGCCGGTATAAGAAGCGGCGCGAAATTGAAATGAGCTTTCCCGATGCCTACGCGCTCGATCAAATCCTCAACGAGATCGGGTATCACCCCATCTTTCGTTACGAGAAGTTCCGCACCGAGTACGCCAAGGCGCCCAGCACGGGCAAAGTCCTGCTGGACGAAACGCCGGTGGGCAATTTTCTGGAGATCGAGGGCAGTCCGCGATGGATCGACCGCACGGCGCGGCTGCTCGGTTTTTCGACGGCCGACTACATCACCCGCAGTTACGGATATCTTTATCTCGCCCACTGCCGTGAACGAAGAACTCGCCCGAAAGACATGTTATTCACGGCGAAGGATCTGAGGCGGCTCCGCAAGAACAACAAGAATGCCTGACGAAGCCATGTCTAATGAAAGCCGGGTCCGCTCTCATGAGACGCGCTTCCGCGTGCGGTACGCCGAGACCGATCAGATGGGCGTGGTTTACTACGCCAACTACCTGGTCTGGATGGAAGTGGGGCGCGCCGAGTACTGCCGCGCTTCGGGCGGCCGCTACCGCGATATGGAAGTGGACGACGGGATTTTGCTGGCCGTGGTTGAGGCGCATTGCCGGTATCTTCGTCCCGCGCGCTACGACCAGGAGATTGCAGTGAAAACTTGGGCAATAATATACTTGCCTGACAGCGCTTTGTATGATAGAGTTAATCATGGCCAAAGCAATCAAGACTTTACAGCAGGCAATTATCCATTACGCCGATCCCGAGAACTGCCGAGAGTTCATGGCGAACCTGCGCTGGCCCGATGGTAAGCCAAAGTGCCCGCACTGCGGTTCGGAGGATGTGTCCTACCTGCCGAATGCCAAGGTTTACAAGTGCTACGCAAAGCCCGCGCACGACAAGGCGAAGTTCTCGCTCAAGGTCGGAACGATCTTCGAGGAAAGCCTGATTGGCCTTGAGAAGTGGCTTCCGGTTATGTGGATGCTGGTGAACTGCAAGAACGGCATTTCATCTTGGGAGATTCACCGCGCCGTTGGTGTGACTCAGAAGACCGCTTGGTTCATGCTCCAACGTGGACGGCTTGCGATGCAGGACCCCCTGACCGGCGGAAACCTCGGCGGCGAAGTTGAGGTGGACGAAACTTTCATCGGCGGCAAGATGCGGAACATGCACAAGAAGCGCAAAAACGAACTCCAGAAGGTAGGCCGTCGCGCTGGTAAGGTTGTGGTCATCGGTATGCTGGAGCGCAAGGGCGAAGTACGCGCCGCCGTCGTGCCGGATCGATCCGTTCCGGTCATTCGTGAGCATGTGCAAAACAACGTCGATGTTGGCTCGGTGATCTTCTCGGATGAATACGCAAGCCAGTGGAAGATGGACGATCGGTACAAGCACCAAGTCGTCAACCACGCTGAGCGCTACGTCGATGGGCAGGTTCACACGAACGGATTGGAAAACTTTTGGTCGCTATTGAAGCGCGGGCTGCACGGAACCTACGTGAGCGTCGAACCGTTCCATCTGTTCCGCTACATCGACGAACAGGCGTTCCGCTTTAACAACAGACGGGGGATGAATGATTCGGATCGCTTCATCGAAGTCATGAAGCAGGCTGTAGGCAAGCGCCTCACCTATGCGGAGCTAACCGGCAAACTGGAGGCGGAAACGCCGTCAGCAATCGCGTAACAAGTACGGGAGGCTCAAGCGCGGGCGAAAGTCCGCGTAGGGCCGTTCACTTGCTTTTGGGTTTCGGGCCGCGTCTGTTCGGATTCTTGGCTGACTCGATACGCTCCGCTTCAATCCGTCGTTGAATCTCGGCATGTGGCACAGCGATTACTGTTTTCATCGCCCTTTGGAACCGCGTCCATGCTTCTGTGCCTTCCACGTATTCAGGCTTAGCCTTCATGGTTTAATCATGCCATAAGGAAAACCGGGCAGTGGGTCTCACAAGGTGCTGTCAAGGTAAAGCGTTAGGGAGCGCGGCTTTCGCTTCATCGTAGCGCCGCGCGGCTTCGCGGTATTCCTCCAGCGAGATATGCCTTGCCTCGGGAATCACATCGTTCTTTCGATCAATCTTGAATTGGCCCGGCGCGTTCTTCGGTCGTTGAGTAATAACAGCACGCCGCTTACCTCGCTGTCTGACAATCCGACATTCGTACTTCATAGCAGGATCGCGCAAAGCGATACCGAGGATCGTCGGCAAACGGTCCGGGTCCCTCAGGTCTACATCGCGCCAAGTTTTAGGCATTTCGGCGATTCTCCGCAAACCTTTCTCGTATCGTTCAGCTTTTGCGGCTTTGGTAAGGATGGCATGGATACACCATGCGATTAGATCACCTGCCTGGAGTGCCGTAATTTCGCTCTTCTTCTCAAATCTGGGAATCGGCAACCCGTCCCTTTCGGAGATCAACTTGATTTGCCCTTTGTGCTTGGCTCCATCTTCGAAAACAAACAGAATGTTATTAACGTCGAAAGAATAGTAGTGCGCCCATTGCCCCACACCGGCCATACATGAGCGCGCTGCCAAGGGGTATGGGAATCCGTGCTGCTCAGCCAAGAGGTATTTCTTGTTCGCCCGCTTGAACTCTTCAAGGGCAACGGTTACAGCACAAGTCTTTTCGACGTGGCGGCAGATGATTCCTACCAGTCGTTCAAACAACATATCCTTGTCGTCTTCCGTCAATTTATCGAATGGTGGAGTGCCACTGTTAAAATCCGTGGTATGAAAAACGGTTCCCAGGTGTCCAAGGGCGTCTAGCCATTCGCGTTGAAACTCTATCCACTGATCGATATCCGCCACAGCGCCCGCGACGACAACAAATTGCCCGCTGTCTGGATGTCCGCTTTCGTCAAAGTATGCCGTGTACGCCACGACTCTATTGCTCCGATTGAATTTCCCGAGCCAAATCGATTTGGCCAGATGTTCCAAACGCGAGTACACGGATAGCCCTTCCGCCGATTTGCTAAACTACGGCTAGCAATGGCAGAGCGCCATCCCGACGCACCAACGCGAACGGGCAAGCCTCTTCGTCCCGGCAAGGATTCGGAAGAGAACGCGTCCGTTCACGCGAGGTGATTGTCACTCGCTCATTCAACGCGCGATTAGATCAGATTGCCCTGATCGCAGGTCCCTTCGCAGGGTTGTTTCATGGGCTTCATCATACTAAAATGAATCTATCCATCTCGGTCACCGTGTTTCCCGGCAGCGCCCTCATTACTGAACCGCATGCGAGCCTTGGCGTCGATATCCAAGCCCCGAGCGGAACACCAATCGGCAAACGTGTTGGGATCGATATAGACTTTTTGGAAGGCTTGACCGTTACTCCTGAATTGGTTCACGATGTCCTCCGCCTTATTGAGCCACTGGTCGTAGGTTGATGGCAGTTTATCTCCGTCCATGAACAACGCCCTGAGCCTCTCGTAATCTTCTCTCTTGTACCAAGCGATGCCGGTTACTGAGATCCTCATGAAATCCTTTTTACGAGCTTAACAATGCACATTCTGTCAGAAGCATCCCGAGAACATTCCGGCGACCTCGTGGACATTGCGCGCAAGGTAATGGAGTCCTGGGATAACCGCCTCAACTTTCCCCCCACCGAACTCCCGAAACGATATTTGCGTGGTGATCTTGCTATTCGGATCGAAGGCTCTGCCAAGATCGACAATATCGCCCTCGGGAAAATTGGACTCACGATAGAGCCTGAGGTACATACTCTCGATACCTCGCACGGGAATGTCAAACGTGGCCATCGTGATAACGAGTTCACGATGTTTGTCGATTCTGTCCATATCGTGAATGATCCACAACGGATGGCAGAGGGGACCGCTAAGCAAGAATGCGGGATCGCGGTGGTACGGTTGCAGCTCCTCAATGATCTTGCGTCCTGCGTCCGAAATTCCCTCTACTTTTCGTTCGTATCGGCGAACTGCACCTTTCTCCACGGGCTTGCTCGAAAAGATCGGGAATTCTATGCCAGCAGGGTCGGACTCCCGTTTTTGCGGGCTGGACAACTGCCACGCGATATGGTCCAAGCAGGAACGCAGGTGATGAATGATCTCCCCGCTAAGAATGCTGAAGCGCCTTGGGATGATTCTGTCCGTGTCAAGTTTAACCGCTTCCTGGATGGCGTCAGGATCATCATTGGGGACAGTTGGGTGCGAACCACCTTCAAGAAAGACCCGGATTTCTCTTTCGAGATTGAGGATGTTCTCGTGGGCCCGTTCTAGTTTTTCATGGACCGCATCTAGCGGATGATCCATTCCCAGAGTCTAACAACTTCTGTCAGTCACGTATATTATTGCCAAAACTTGGGTAGCCAATGCGAGCCGGCGCGCCGTTCAGTTTCAGTATGAAATCAGCGACGCGCAGAGCGGCCGCCAACTCGCATCCGGCGAAACCAAGCACGTGTTTCTAGGAGCTGATAGGAAGCCGGCGAAGCTTCCCGAGAAATACTGGCCGCTGTTTGGAATCCAGCCCCTGACTGAAACTCCCCGGACTACTTAAACTCGATGTTCGATTCGCCGGTGAATTTGTGATAGTTGCGGAACTCGATGACGTTCCGCTGGCAATCGTTGGATCCTCGCCAGCAACTCAACGCCTCGGAATGCACCGGCAGCAGGAATTGCTCGGGTGTTCCTAAGCGTATGGAATCGTAGTCCACGGCGGTTTCTACCGAGATCTCGGGAAACGCCTCGGGAATTTCTTTGGCCTGCATCTCTATGCGCAGCACGTCCCCGGTCTGTTTGTCGATCCAGACCGAGCCTCTATAGGCAGGCATAATGTATTGTCCGGTGGTCCAGATGCGCCAAGCGGCCCGGACGCGCAGCACTTTGAAGTCGAACACGGAAGCGGATCGATGCAAGATCGTATCGTCTTGGGCGAACTTGAAGTCGGCATCCGTGTAAGGCGAGAACAGGTTCCCAAGAATGGTTCCAAATTCACCGGTGGACCAGGCACCCGATTCCTCCGGCGGCTTTTTGGAGGGCTTCCCGTTGATCTGGAGATTTCGATAGGTCTCCTTGTGTTCCTCTAAGACCACTTCGGCGGAAACGATATCGACGACATTCCAACTCGGCTGCCGCGTTTCGCTGACATAGCGTGTGGCGGATTCCTGGACAACGTAGTTTGGCAATCCTTCCAAAAATTTCGACGCGACCTCCCGGGCTTTTTCAATAAGAGCTAAATGAGGATTGGCGGAGGACCGCGCTGGCTCCGGCGCCGAATTCGCCCGTGACGGCGTGCTCGGGGCATCGTCGGGAATCGGATCGGAGGCGTGCGGGGCCGGTTTTCCGTGCTTCAATACGGGCGGGCCCGAATCATTATCACCAGCGGAGGCGGAGTCCGGCCTGACCAAAATCGTAGGCGGCGGCCCGGTTCTCCCTTCCCTCTGGATTTCTATGCCGTCCCGGTCGTTGATGGTCTGCGCAATGTCCCGGTTCGATTGAATGCTGGTGGCGTGAAAATTACCCTCTTTGTCCGCTGTGGCGACGACGTCCAAGCCATCCCCAACTCTCAGGTCGGACGGCTTGGGATTGGCGTTCGAGAAATCGACGATCAGAAACCGGGTGTCCTCGATTTCCAGTTCCATGGATGAAGATTCCAGCTTTCGCACCACGCCCCGATAGGTCTCCGACGACACGCTGGCGGACCTGGTATCCGTGTTCTTGCCGGATCCTCGCGAATTGCCTCCGCCCGGGAAACGGCCTTGCGGGTTTTGGCCCGGCGGATAGGTTCCAGGTGGATACTGGCCGATCTGGCCGGCCAAGACGAACGTGGCGATGGCAAGCAGAAACACAGGCTTCATGCGCCCTCCTTATTCCCGGACCGCTCTCGGATCATCCCTGGACCCTTTTCTCTTTGCCCTGCCAAAATTGCTCCCGCAGCACCAGCTTGCGGATCTTGCCTGTCCCGGTTTTCGGCAGTGGCTCGCTGCTGAATATTATAATTCGCGGCAGTTTGAACTTGCCGAGGCGCATTTTGAGGAAGGCCAGCAAATCCTCGGAAGTCAGCGCCGACCCCGGTTTGCGCACCACGATGGCGGCCGGAACTTCTCCCCAAGTCTCATCCGGCGCCGCGACCACGGCGCACTCGAACACTTCCGGATGGGCGAAAATCGTCTTCTCCACCTCCAGCGACGAGATGTTTTCGCCGCCGCTGATGATGATCTCCTTCTTACGGTCGATGATTTGGATAAACGATTCCTCGTCCCAAACGGCCATGTCGCCGGTGTGGAACCAGAGGCCGGTCATGACCGAGGCGGTCATGGCGGGCTCGCGGAAATAGCCCTCCATCACGTGGTCGCCGCGGGTTACGATCTCGCCGGAGGTCTGCATATCGCGTGGGACATCGTTCATCTCCGTGTCCACCACGCGGACTTCCATGCCCCACATCGGCCATCCAGCCATGGCGCGGCGGCGATAACGATCGGCGTCGGAGGCGTACGTAAGTCCCGGTTTTGGGGCAGCGCAACTGAGCAGCGGAGCGGTTTCGGTCAGGCCATAGCCCGCGTACACGTCACAGTGGAACGCGTTCTCCATGCGCTCGATCAATTCGGGGGAGGAGGCCGCGCCGCCCAGCACGATGTTGCGCAGGCTGGAGACAGCATGTGCGGCCAGATCGGGACAATTGAGCAAGGCGTTGGCCATGGTGGGAACCAGCGCCATGTCGGTTGCGCCGTGCTCTTGGATGAGCCGGAGGACCGCGGGCGGATCGAAGCGGCGCACCATGATTTGCTTGGTCCCGAGCATGGTGGACGCCTGCGGCCGGCCCCATCCATTGGCATGAAACAAGGGAATAGTATGCAGGTCGACGGTGGTTTCGGGCTCTCGATATATGCTCCCTACCGCGAGCGCGTGCAAATAGAGCGTGCGATTCGCCAGCATCACTCCTTTAGGTTCGCCAGTGCTGCCGCTGGTGTAAAACAGCTCGGCGATCGCGTTTTCGTCGAAGCTGGAAATGTCGGCGCGTTCGGCGTGGCCTTGATCGAGCAGCTCTTCATAGCTGAGATCGGCGGCGAGATCGGCCGCTGGAACCTGCTCATCGAGCGTGACAAAACGCTGGATGCCGGGGCAAACGGGCTTCAGTTGCTCCACCAGGGGAGCGAAGTCATTTTCAAATAGCAGCATGCGCGCGCCGGAATGATTCAGAATGTTTTCCAGTTCCACCGGAGATAGCCGGACGTTCAGCGGCATCACGATGGCGTGCGCCAGCACCACTCCGTAATAGCCTTCCAGCAACTGATGGGTGTTGAAGCTGAGATAGGCGACGCGGTCGCCGGGCTGGACGCCGTGTTTACAAAGGGCGCTGGCCAAGCGCTCGCAACGCTCTCCGAACTGGCGATAGGTAAACTGGCGTGTACCCGAGACGATCCCGATTTTGTTCGGGAACAAATCCACGGCGCGGTGGAGACACCGGATGGGTGTCAGAGGAACAAACATGGGGGCATTGTACCCCTAACCGCGTACAGGCGCAGTGCGAGACAGCCTTCGTTAGTTCGATTCCAGCACCGCCGTCAGGACCACGTCTTTGTACGACGCGGCCTCTTCGAAGAGCGCCCAGAAAATTTCGCCGCTGAGCTCGTCGATCTCGCCGTTGGTGGATACCACTTTGCCCGGCGGCTTCACGATGAACATGAGAGGGGTCAATCCAGAGCTGTTCGCTGGAGTCGCCGCGGCGGCCGCGGGATCGGGTTGCGGCATCTTTCCGGAGTTGAACGCTTCCTGAATGAGCTGCCGGGCCACTTCACGACGCTCAGCGGGCTGCATCCGGTCGCCGAATTGCTGTTCCAGCGCCTTCACCAGCATGGAGCCGAGGCGTTGATTCGCGCGATATACCGCCAGGTCCGGATGCATGAGCCCAACCACGAGCAAAGGGTCGCCTGGTCCAAACATCACGGGGATTGAGAGCTCCGTCGCTTTGTCCGCAAGCGCGCGGGCATTGGCATCGGTCGCGAGCGGCTGCGGAAGATGCGATTTCAATCGAGCCAGGTCCTCCGGCCGGATGTCGCCCAGGAGCTTGCTTGGAGGGCCCGTCCAGTGCAGCGTCTCGCGGTATTCCAATTGATGGGGCCCTGCTGCCCTCACGGAGACATGGTTCACCAGCCGCAGCTTTCCGGGTTCGGAGCTTTTGCCAGGTTCGGAACTCTTGCCAGGTTCGGAATTCTTGATGGACACGTCGCCCTCGAGCGTGCCGCCCGCGGGCAAGGACCGTTCCAGCGTCAACATGCGACTGTTGTCTTTCGCTTGTTCCGTTGATTTCCATCCAGCGCCGGTAGGAATTACGAAAGTGTCGTCGAGCGTCGGCATGGCTTGGAGGCCGTCCTTTTTCTGCTGCCCCGTCAGCTCGACCGTCCGTGTCCAGGAACCATCGGATTGAATCTGCGTGGTCACTCGGGCACGGGCGCAGGCGCTCAGAAGGAGTGCTCCGGCCAAAAGGATCGCAGTCGCAAGGTCTCGCATAGCCTTATATCGGCATATGGGCTTGGTTTATACACTCGCCCGGCGGCCTGTTACCATCGGATTTCCTTGCGCCTCGGGCTTCACACCTCCATCGCCAAGTCGCTTGAAAACGCCGCAATCAAAGCCGCGGAGGTGGGAGCCAACACGTTCCAAATCTTCTCGGCCAGTCCACGCATGTGGCGCGCATCGCCGCCCGCGCCAAGCGCGGTGAAGCTGCTCGAACGGGCGCGCGATCGGCACGATCTTTTTCCGCTGGTGATCCATGACAACTACTTGATCAATCTGGCGTCCTGCAGTGAGCCGCTGCGTTTGCAATCCACCGCGGCCTTTCGCGGCGAGATCGAGCGTGCGCTCGCGATTGGCGCGGAATACCTGGTCGCGCACCCCGGCAACTGCAAGGGGCATTCGGTGGAGCAAGGCATATATGCAGTGATCCGATCGCTGGCCGAAGCGGCGCAAGGTCTCGATACGAAGAAGCTCACGGTGCTGCTCGAGAATACGGCGGGCTCGGGCGCGGCATTGGGGAGCCGATTCGAAGAACTGGGCGTGATGCGTCAGTTCGCGGCCGAGCTGACCGATCTCAAGATCGGATTCTGCATCGACACCTGCCACTGCCTGGCGTCCGGCTACGATGTCAGCAGCGCGTTAGGGCTGAAGCAGACGGTGGCCGAAATGGATCGCGTGTTGGGTATCGAAAACGTACGCGTGATCCACGCCAACGATTCCAAAGGCGCGCTCGGATCGCACCTGGACCGGCACGCACATATCGGACGCGGCTGCATTGGAGAGGAGGGGTTTCGCCGCATCCTCAACCACCCGAAGCTCCGTACGAAAGCCTTTATTCTGGAGACTCCCGTCGACGAAGAAGGCGACGAGTTGAGGAACATGGAGACGTTGAAGACGCTATGCCGGAAAAGCAGCCTGCGCAAGTAAGTTGCTAATGTAGCTTGTGCTATCGCTGTCGCTTGGCGATCAGCTCCCTGACGACTGGCACAAGGTCGCGAGGAACGTTCATGACTGTGTCGCCTGATTCGACGCCCGCTTCGTCTTCCGCCACGGCCTGATCGCCAGTCTGCTCGCTGTAGAATGCGAGCAGCTTTTTCACTCTGTCCTCGTTCCAGCCCTCGGGAAATTTGTTCTGGTTCATTGTGGTCAAGCACTGCGGCGGCGCGATGTGGCCTTACGGGGCCGACGCTTCTGTATGATCACAGCTAAGGCGCGCAGTGCCTCGTTGGCTTCGCTGGAACTTCCGAAAGTGGCGGCGACGTCAGGGTCGAGCACCACCACCACACTGCCTGGGAGATATCGAGTGGCATATTTATTTCGCCGGGCATGGCTGAAGTCGTACTCCGGAAGTATTTCGTCGATATCGCTCCGATTGGCTGCTGGTCGCTTAGTTTGAGCTTTCTTCATAGTTTCTCCGTTCGGAACCCGTTACCCGTCGCGCACTAATGATCCGAATCGTTGCCTGGCGGTCCGTGAACATGACAGCCAACTAGCGCTGGTTACTAGAGAGCCCCAGGAGGACGGACCGCTCTTCCTCTTCCGAGTGTCGCGGGTCGTTCACGATGCGTCCTAGTGGATCGCCAAACACAGTCGCCGCTTCTTCGAACGACACGCCATGCTTTGCGAAGTTAGCCGCGTTCTTTCGCGGATTCCGCTCAAACTCCAGCGCCAACCATTATTATAGTCAGGCTATATTGAAGAGGACGGGTTTCGCCGCATCCTCAACCACCCGAAGCTCCGCAACAGTTTTTTGAAGCTATGCCGGAAAAGCAGTACGACCACAACCAGATCGAATTGAAGTGGAGTGAGCGATGGGCCAACGCGCCGCTCTTCCAGGCCGAAGAGAATTCGAGCAAGCCCAAATTTTACGTGCTTGAGATGCTGCCTTATCCGAGCGGCACGCTGCACATCGGACACATCCGCAATTACACCATCGGCGATGCGCTGGCGCGCTACAAGCGCATGCGCGGCTTCAACGTGCTGCATCCCATGGGCTGGGACGCGTTCGGTCTTCCGGCGGAGAACGCGGCCATCGCGAACAACCGCGATCCGTACGAATGGACCAGATACAACATCGAGAACATGAAGCGGCAGCATCGGCGCATGGGCTTTAGTTATGACTGGTCCCGTGAAGTCACCACCTGCGATCCCGAATATTACCGCTGGAACCAGTGGTTCTTCCTCAAGATGCTGGAACGCGGACTGGCTTATCGCAAGAATGCTTTGGTCAACTGGTGTACCGAGTGCGGAACCGTGCTCGCGAACGAGCAAGTGGTGGATGGATGCTGCTGGCGTCACGAGTCGACGCCCGTGGAGCAGCGCGCGATCGAACAGTGGTTCTTGCGCATCACGGATTACGCCGACGAATTGCTCGCTGGGATAAAGGACTTGGAGGACGGTTGGCCGGAACGTGTGCTCCTGATGCAGCGCAATTGGATCGGGCGTTCGGAAGGCGCTGAGATCGATTTTCATCTGGAAGGCAGCGGAAAGCCGATCCGCGTGTTCACTACGCGCGTGGACACCATCTACGGCGCGACGTGCGTGATTCTCGCGCCCGAGCATCCGCTAGTTGCCGAGTTGGTGAGCGGCGAGGCGAAAGTGCAAGTGAAGCAGATGATCGATTCGCGCGCCGCCAAAGGTCCGGGCGACATCGAGAAGGAAGGCTTGTTTACCGGCAGCTACGCCGTCAATCCATTCAGCGGCGAGAAGCTTCCAGTCTGGATCGGCAACTTCGTGCTGATGGGCTATGGCACCGGAGCCATCATGGCCGTGCCCGCTCACGATCAGCGCGACTTCGAATTTTGCAAACAATACAACATCGCGATCCGGCCCGTGGTCCGGCCGGTGGACGGCGCTCTCGCTGAACTCGTCACCATGAAGGAAGCCTTCGGCGACGACGGCGTTGTCGAACATTCCGGTTCCTATTCGGGCCTTTCAAGCGCCGAGGCTCGCCGTGTTATGACCGCAAAAGCCGAAGCGGAAAATTTTGGCAAAGCCGCAGTCACGTTCCGCATCAAGGACTGGGGTATCTCGCGCCAGCGCTATTGGGGCACGCCGATCCCCGTCATCTATTGCCCGAAGTGCGGCATGGTTCCGGTGCCCGAGAGTGATTTGCCCGTGGTGCTCCCGCTCAAGGTTCCGATCGGCGGCAAGGGCCGTTCGCCGCTCGAAAATGTGCCGGAGTTTGTGAACATCGCCTGTCCCAAGTGCGGCGAGCCTGCGCGCCGCGAAACCGACACCATGGACACGTTCGTCGATTCGTCCTGGTATTTCTATCGCTATTGCGATCCGCACAATTCGAGCGCGCCGTTCGATTCCAAGAAGATCGCGTACTGGTTCCCGATCGATCAGTACATCGGCGGCGTCGAACATGCGATCTTGCACTTGATCTACTCCAGGTTTTGGACAAAAATGATGCGCGATCTTGGACTTATCTCGAACAGCGAGCCGGCGAAGCGCCTGTTTACGCAAGGCATGGTGATCAAAGACGGCGCGAAGATGTCGAAATCGAAGGGCAATGTGGTGAGCGCCGATGAGATGATCGAACGGTTTGGCGCCGATACGGGCCGCGTGTTCGAACTCTTCGCCACTTCGCCCGAAAGGGAAATGGACTGGACCGATGCCGGCGCGAACGGAGCGTACGGTTTCATCAGCCGTGTTTATCGGTTTGTCACGAGGAACTTTGGACAGGGTGGCTCCGAACCGACTGCGGCCGATAAGAAAGCGCTGCGCAAACTGCATCAGACGCTGCGGCAAATCACGGACGATTTCGAAGGCCGCTGGCACTTCAATACTTCCATCGCCGCGTTGATGGGTCTCATGAACGTGCTTACGGATCTCGAGAAGGATCTATCGGCGCCGGCGATCGCCGAAATTTTGGAGAAACTCACGCTGATGCTGGAGCCTTTCGCGCCTTACTTGGCCGAAGAGCTTTGGGAGGAGCAGGGCCGCGAAGGTCCGGTGTTCGGTCACGCCTGGCCCGAATATGATCCGGAACTCGCGCGCGAAGAAGAAGCCGAGGTGGTGATCCAGGTCAATGGCAAGCTGCGCGGTCGCATCAATGTCGCGTTTGGCACTCCGCGCGAGACGCTGGAGAAGCTCGTCCTCGGCGACACCAAGGTCCGGCCGTTGTTGGATGGTAAACAAGTGGTGAAAGTGATCGTGGTTCAGGATAAACTAGTCAATATTGTCGTTAAGTAAAGTGCCAAGTAAAGTCATCGCTGTCGCATTCCTCCTCGCTGGGACGTGCCTGCTGGCGCAACCGGAAAAGACGGCGTGGGATGTGCTGAAGCCCGGGCTCGTCGACACCAACCCTCTGAACCGGCGGCAAGCTGTGACAGCCACCGGAGCCGTAGGTCTCGATCCGCAGGCGGTGCAGCTTGTGGAGGCGGCGCTGAAGGATAACGATTCGCTGATTCGCGCCACCGCCGCGGCGGAGCTGGGCGAGATGAAATCGCGGCAATCGTTTCCAGCGCTGAAGGCCGCGCTCGACGATCCGTCGGGCGAAGTCGGGTTTGCCGCCGCCAAAGCCCTGTGGGACATGGGCGACAAAACCGGCCGCGGTTTCCTCGAGGATGTAGTCGCCGGCCAGCAGGAGGCCACGGACGCCGGAGTAAAGGGTGCGCTGCACCGTGCCGACCGGCTGCGTCACGATCCCAAGGCGATGGCGGTGCTGGGTGCGAAGGAAGCATCGGGCGCGCTGTTGGGACCGTTTAACATCGGCGTGATCGCCGCTGAACAGCTCTTCAAGAACACTCGGGTCGCTGCTCGAATGCAAGCGCTGAACCTGCTGGCGGAGGAATGCGATCCGCAGACGTTTAAGGTGCTGGAAGCGGCCGCCACCGGCGATGACAACTGGGCGGAGAAGGCCGCGGCAGCCAAGGCTTTGGGCAGATGCGGCAACCCGGATGCGATTCCGAAACTAGAGGTGAACCTGTCGGACTCCAATGCGGCGGTCAGGTTCATGTCCGCTGCCGCCATCATTCGGCTCAGCCGGAAGCCGGATGCGGCGGTTTCCGCGTCCCAGACGCGCTAAATAACTTCTCCGGCTCTCTCTGATCGCACGGCGGACCGCGCAGCCCCAATCCTTCGCCGCTGCCGCTATCACATTGGTGGCATTTGCCTTACTGGCCTGCTGCCTTCCGGCACGGCGCGCCACGCGCGTGGATCCGCTCACCGCTCTTCGCCAAGACAATTAGCCCAAATTTTTGGGATTTCCATCACAGCCGAGCTACTCCAGCAAGGCAACCCGCGAGCGAGATCGTACAGGGAGGGCTCCACCGAAACGGTCCCCCAAGCCTTAGTGGTGGCATCGCCAAAGTGTTAGTGGATCGAGGGTAAGCAGAAAAAGTCCTTGCGTTCTGATTTTCGTTCGTGGCACAATCCATTAAGGCCGAAGTGGCCAAAAGTGGACAAAAGTGGAAGAAAAGCCTCAGACCACGCCCGTGGAGCCCCCGCGCGGCTTCTTTTCGGCCCACGTGGACGACAAAGGCAGGCTCAAACTTCCGGTGGATTTACAGCAATATCTGTCGGCGATTGGGGATGCGAAGTTCTTTGTGACCAGTGTGGACGACCGCATAGCTCGAATCTACCCGATTTCGGTCTGGAAGGGAAACGAAAAAGTTTTGGAAGCGCTGGCTACCGAAGATCCCGACGCCGCCGAAGCGCTCTTGTTCGTGACCAACGATTACGGCGCCGAGGCCAAGGTGGATCCGCAGGGGCGTGTGACTTTGCCGACCGACTTGCGGCGGGCGCTAGCTCTGGAGAATCAGGAAGTCCGGCTGGATTGGTCGCAAGGCGCGATCAATGTGTATTCGAAGGCCGAATACGAAGCGCGCAAGCGGCAAGCCAAGGACAGCCTGGCGGAGAAACTGAAGGCGGCCAAATTGAAGGGGTTTAAGTAAGTGCTGAAAGGATTCAAATAGCGGCCATGTATGCACGTGCCGGTTATGCTCGGCGAATGCCTGGAGTATCTGGCCATACGGCCGGACGGCATTTACCTGGACGCGACGGCCGGATTGGGCGGGCACACGGGCGCGATTGCAAGTCGCTTGATCAGCGGGTATGTGATCGCAAACGATCGCGACGCGGAATCGCTGGAGCTTGCGAAGCAGAACACGGCAGAGTGGACGGATCGGATTCGTTATCACCACGGGACATTTTCCCAGCTGCGCTCGGCGCTGTCGGCCCAGGGCATCGAGCGGGTGGACGGCTTGCTGGCCGACCTGGGTGTGAGCCGCTATCAACTCACCGAGCCCGAGCGCGGGTTCTCGTTGATGGCCGACGGCCCTCTGGATATGCGGCAGGATCGCAGCCAGGAGCTCACCGCGGACGAGCTTGTGAATTTTACTGCAGAAAAGGAACTGGCCGATTTGATCTATCGATTCGGCGAGGAAAGGAGGTCGCGGAGAATCAGCAGAGCAATCGTTCGGGCGCGGCCAATCCATTCGACACAGCGACTGTCGCGTGTGATCGAGGAGGCCGTGCCCCGTTCGAGCAGGTTACATCCGGCCACGCAAACGTTCCAGGCGTTGCGTATGGCGGTGAACGACGAACAAGGGGAATTGGATCAATTGCTCGCAGCCGCGCCGGGGTTGGTGAAAAGCGGCGGACGCATGGTGGTTCTTTCGTTCATGTCGCTCGAAGATCGAAAAGTGAAGCAGTGCTTTCAAATGCTGGCGCGTGCGGGGCAAGCGGCGATACTCACCAAGCACGTAGTCAGACCGTCATCTGAGGAAATGATAAATAACCCTCCGTCGCGAAGCGCCAAGCTCCGGGCGGTAGAAATGAAGTAACCGAGACTAAAATGGCAACTCTCGCAACCATAATGGATCGATTCACCACGGCGAACAGCGCCTCCGGCGATTGTTCGCGCGCACGGGTGCTGGACAACGAGGACCCCTTCGCGGTCCCCCGATTCCCGAACGAAGATGTGTACTTCTATGTAAAGCACATCGATAACTCGCGCGTGCTGCGCGAAGCGGACCCAGCGGCGCGGAAGGCCTGCTGGCGGCTGATCGGCTCCTCATTCGCGTTCGCGGTGCTGGTGATCGGGTTGTTGCTTCCGTCGCTGAATCGGCTGATGGCCGGCTATCGCCTGGAAGCCTTGCGTCAGGAGCGGCAGCACTTGGAGCTGGATCGGGCCTCTCTGGAACTGGCGGAGACCAAGTTGGTGAGCCCCGCGCGTCTGGAAGAGCTGGCGCGCATGCAGCGTTTTGTCGACCCGGCGCCCGAAGCCGTGGTCTATCTGGATGGCAACAAGTCGGACACAATTCTGGCAAAGAAGTAGAGAATCGCGATTTTTCTGAGGTTAAAGTATGGATCCGCTGGCGACACGTCGTGTGCACATGTTGGTCCGCATGGCCTTTGTCTGGGCCGCGCTGATCGCCGCCCGCTTGATCCAACTGCAGGTAGTCCAGCATAGCCAGTACGCGCAGTTGGCGCGCGATCAGCAGCAGAAATTGGAAGAGATCAAGGCGCCGCGCGGCGCGATTCTGGATCGCTACGGCCAGCGTCTGGCGATGAGCCTGCCGGTGGAGTCGGTCTGCGTGGATCCTTTGCGCGTGCCCGACGCCGTCGTCGCGGCCGACATTCTCGCGAATGTCCTCAATCTGGAATCGGGCGACCTGCTGGCTAAGTTGAAAGCCGCCGCCCAAAGCCGCCGCGGCTTCTTGTGGGTGAAGCGCAAGATCACGCGGGAGGAAGCCAAACGGTTGCGCGATCTGAATCTGGAGTGGATCGAGTTCCGCACCGAGACCCAGCGTTATTATCCGAATCGGTCTCTGGCGGCGCACGTCATCGGCAGCGTCGATTTTGAAGAAGACGGCAACGGCGGAGTGGAGCAGAGCCTCAACCAGGAATTGCAAGGACACGTGGGCGAGTTGCTGGTGACCGAGGATGTCCAAAAGCGGGGATTCGCGTCCAGCATCCAGCGCCAGCCCCAGCCCGGCCAGGACGTTCGGCTGACAATCGATTCGCGGATTCAATCTGTCGCCGAGCAGGAGCTGGCCAAAATGGTGGCGCAGCACCATGCCAAATCCGGCAGCCTGGTGGCGATGGACCCGCGCAGCGGGGATATCCTTGCGATGGCCAACTTCCCGACTTTCGATCCCAACGATCCGCCCAAACCAGGCGACATGGCCGCGCGCGAGAACCTGGCCGTCTCGGCGCCCTTTGAGCCAGGGTCGGTATACAAAGTAATCACGCTTTCCTCGGCGCTGGAGACGACGTCGCTGCGCCCGGAATCCATGATCAATTGCGGCAACGGAAGCATCAACCTGTTTGGTCGCATCATTCACGATCACAAAAGTTACGCCGCGTTATCCATGGCCGATGTACTGGCGCGATCCAGCAATATCGGCGCCATCAACATCGGCCTGCAAGTGGGCGCGAAGAATCTGTACGATTACGTCCGCAAGTTTGGGTTCGGCAAAAAGACCGGTCTGCCGCTTCCGGGAGAATCTTCCGGGATGGTCCGGCCGCTACGCAGGTGGGAGAAGACTTCCCTTGGCTCCGTAGCTATGGGACACGAAATCGGCGTTACCGCTTTGCAGTTGGCGCAGGCCTGCGCGGTAATCGCGAGCGGAGGGTTCCTGGTGAAACCCCGGCTGCGTACGGATGCTCCCATGGCCCAGCCAGTGCGCGTGCTCCGGCCCGAAACAGCCATTACGATGCGCGGCATGATGGAAGGGGTCGTGCTCAAACCTTACGGAACCGGGCATAAATATGCACGGTTGTTGGGTTATACGTCGGCTGGCAAGACGGGAACGGCACAGATATATGACTACAAATTGCGTCAGTACACGCACATGTACAACGCATCGTTTATGGGTTTCGCACCGGTGACCAATCCCAGGATCGTGATCGTAGTCACCATCAACGGGACCGAAGGCACGGCCGGTTACGGCGGACCGACATCCGCCCCGGTGTTCCGCGAAGTGGCCGCGGCCGGATTGCGCGTTATGGATGTGCCGAAAGATTTGCCTGAAATGCTTCCTTCCGAGGGTGGCGATGAGGCCGACGAGAACGATGTCGCCATCGCAGGTGTTGGTTCTTCCATCCCTCCCCCGCTGGTCCAAGCGAGCGATGCCGTTGCCACCGACGACCGACCGGTGGTTTCCGCAAACAATGCTTTGGACCAGCGGGGTCTTTTAGCCCGAAATGGAGATTTTCAGCAGGATTTGGCTGGACCGCTCGTGCCAGACTTTCAAGGCAAGTCCGTGCGCGGCGTGATTCAGCAGGCCGCCGCGCTCGGCATCCCGGTGGAGTTCACGGGCAGCGGAGTCGCACGCGCTCAGGCTCCAGGGCCAGGCGTGATTCTGCCCTCGGGGAGTTGGGTTCGCGTGCAATTTGGCCGTTAGCGAGGCCGCATGACGATCGAGCAGATCTTGCTGGGAGTCAGGCTCCGGCAGGAGCTGGCGGCGGGTTTAGCGAAGCTGTCTGTAGCGGGGTTGGAGTACGATTCGCGGCGGGTCCAGCCCGGGTTTCTGTTCTTCGCATTTCCGGGGGCGCGCGCCGATGGCCGCCAGTTCGCGCAGCAGGCCGTCGACAAAGGCGCTATTGCCGCCGTGAGCGAGCTTCCGGCGCCGGAGGGATTCGGCGGAGCGTGGATTGAAGTGGAGCACGGCCGGCAAGCGCTGGCATTAGCCGCGCGTAATTTTTATGGCAATCCTGCCGAGAGGCTGAAACTGACGGGCGTCACTGGAACCAACGGCAAAACGACCACCACGTTTCTGATTGACGCGGTGCTGCGCTTGGCCGGGATCACGACGGCGCTGGTGGGGACCATCGAGTATCACCTGGCGGGCGAAGTGCGGCCGGCCGTAAATACCACGCCGGAATCGTTGGACCTGTACCGCCTATTTCAGGAACTGGAACAAGCCGGTGGCACGCATATCACAATGGAAGTTTCATCCCACGCGCTGGCTTTGGGGCGTGTGTACGGGATGGCGTTTCACACCGCCGTATTTACGAACCTCACCCGCGATCACCTGGATTTCCACCACAGCATGGAAGAGTATTTCGCGGCCAAGCAGTTGCTGTTCGCTCCCCAAGGTTTAGGTTCGGTCGCGCCCCTTTGGACGGTGATCAATCACGACGATCCGTATGGCCGTCAGATTCATCCCGCGCCGCATACTTTGCGCTATGGCTTTGAGGAAGGGGCGGACCTGCGCGGTTTGTCGCTCAACATGAATTTTGAGGGTCTCAGGTTCACGGTGCAGCATGGCGCCGAGCGAGTGCAATTGATTTCGCCCCTGGTTGGCAAGTTCAACGCCTACAATATTCTGGCGGCCTGCGGCGCGGCGTTGAGCTACGGGCTGGATTGGAAGACCATCTCCACCGCCATTGCGAATTGCCCGGGCGTGCCCGGACGTTTCGAGAGTGTTCAGCAGGGCCAGCCCTTTCTGGTCGTCGTGGACTACGCGCACACCGACGACGCGTTGCGCAACGTAATCTCGGTGGCGCGCGAACTGCATCCCAAGCGTGTGATCACGCTGTTCGGCTGCGGAGGCGACCGGGATCGATCCAAGCGCCCGTTAATGGCCCAGGCGGCGTCGCAGGCTAGTGATTTTGTGGTGCTGACATCCGACAATCCGCGCTCGGAAGATCCCATCGCGATCATGAACGACGCGTTGGTGGGGCTTCGCCGTTTTGACACACCGCACATTGTTGAGCCGGACCGCGCCAAGGCGATCCGCGCCGCAATCCGGGAGGCGGGGACCGGCGACATCTTGATTTTGGCCGGGAAAGGGCACGAAACGTACCAGGTGCTGAAGGATCGCGTCATACATTTTGACGATCGCGAAGTGGCGCGCGGCGTGCTGGAGGAGCTTGGGTGGAGTTTGAAGTGAGCGACGTAGCGCACGCTTTGGGGCTAACTGTCGCGAGTGACGCCCGCGTCATTGTTGGAAGTGACGCCCGCGTCACGGGCTGGAGCACTGACTCACGCACTACCGAGCCCGGCGATTTGTTTTTCGCGCTGCGCAGTCAAAATCGCAACATTTGGTCCATGGGGTGGTGGGCAACTCAGTGGAAGCACTGGCGCAACGTGTACGTGGACGAAGCGCTTCGCAAGGGCGCGATTGCGGCGATTGTGAACGAAACAGCCGCGAACAAAGCAAGGTCAGGGCCGGTCTTGGTTGTGCCCGACACGCTCGAAGCCTTGCAGGCCACTGCGAGTTGGGCCTTGAAGCAATGGGGCGGTGAAGTGGTGGGAGTGACGGGCAGCGGGGGAAAGACATCCACGAAAGACGTGATTGCGGCGATGCTCGGGGCCAGCCTGCCGGTGGGTAAGACCATCGGGAACCTGAATAACCATGTTGGCTTGCCGCTTTCGATTCTTCGGCTGCCGGGCGATGCACGCGTCGCGGTACTGGAGATGGGCATGAACCATGCGGGTGAGATTCGGGCGCTGTGTGCGATCGCACGCCCGCGCATCGGTGTCGTCACGAATGTGGGCTACGCGCACATGCAGGCCTTTGATTCCATCCAGGGTGTTGCGGCGGCCAAGCGCGAGCTCATCGAATCGCTGCCACCGGACGGCGTTGCAGCGCTGAATGCCGACGACCCGCTGGTCAGCCGGTTTCGCGACGTTCACCCGGGCCGCACCATCACGTTTGGAATCGATTGTGACGCGGACATCCGCGCCAGGCATGTGCAGCTCACCGATCGCGGCGTGAGTTTCACGGTGGAAGGTGTGCTGTTTGAAAGCGTCCTGGTGGGCCGCCACAGCGTATCGAACATTCTCGCTGGCTTGGCCGTGGCCGCGCTGTATGGCATCCGCCCCGCGCAACTCACCGCGGTGGTGAAGGATCTCGCGGCGCCCCCCATGCGAGGTCGGCGTCTGGTCCACAACGACGTGATGATTTTGGACGATTGCTACAACTCCAATCCCGATGCGGCGCGCGCCATGCTCGACGTGCTCCGGGATACGCCAGCCAAGCGGCGCATCGCCGTGCTGGGGGAGATGCTCGAACTCGGCCGTTGGTCCGAGCCGCTACATCGTGACGTGGGTAACTACGTTGCGGCGAGCGGAATTGATGTGCTTGTAGGAATACGCGGCGAGGCCTGTCACCTTGTTGACGCAGCTAGGCAGTCAGGCTTGGCGGAGGACGCCGCTTTTTTTTTCCGCGACGCCCCCGCGGCAGGAAAACACCTGCGGCGGATCGCGCGTCCAGGCGATGTGATTTTGTTCAAGGGTTCGCGAGGCACGCACGTCGAGCACGCCCTGGAGAGGTTTGTCGCGCGGCCCAACTAAATGCTCTATTGGCTGTTCTACGAAAAACTGTTTCACCGCTTCACGCCGTTTCGCGTGTTCGGGTATGCCACGTTTCGCACCGCATTTGCAGCCATAACGGCGCTATTTCTGTGTCTGGCGCTGGGACCCTGGCTGATCGCCAAGCTGCGCGAGTTTCAAATCGGGCAGTACATTCGCGAAGAGGGACCCAAGTCGCACATGAAGAAGGCCGGCACGCCGACCATGGGCGGGATACTCATCATCATCTCCATTGTCGTGCCGACATTATTGTGGGCGAATCTCGCGAATCCCTACGTGTGGATCGCGATGTTCGGATTGGTGAGCTTCGGGTTGATCGGTTTTTGGGACGACTACGCCAAGATCAAGCACAAGCAGAACCTCGGCCTGACAGTGAAACAAAAGCTCGGCCTGCAAGTACTGGCGGCTCTGATGGTGGGTTTCATGCTGCTGGCGCTGCATGCGGAGAGGGCCTACTCCACCAGCATGAACGTGCCGTTTTTCAAATCGTTCAAGCCGGATTTGCTGATCGATTCGATGCTGCGCAACTGGTACACCTACCCGCTCGCGTTCGTTTTCTTTTTCGCGTTCATGCTGCTCGTGATTGTCGGGTCGTCGGATGCGGTTAATCTCACCGACGGGCTCGACGGCCTTGCAATTGGCCTGATGCTGATCGCTTCATTCGCCATGACGGCGTTGACCTATGTCACCGGTCACGCGCAGTTTGCCGAGTATCTCGATCTGGCGCGGCTGCCGGGCGCATCCGAGTTGACCATCTTTTGCAGCTCCATGGTGGGCGCATCCCTTGGATTTCTCTGGTACAACGCGCATCCGGCCGAAATCTTCATGGGCGACGTTGGATCGCTGGCGCTGGGTGGAGCGCTCGGCGTGGTGGCGGTGCTGATCAAGCAGGAGATTCTGTTGATCTTCATCGGCGGTGTCTATGTCCTCGAGGCGCTGTCGGTGATTCTGCAAGTCGGCAGTTACAAGCTCCGCAAGAAACGGATTTTCAAGATGGCGCCGATTCATCATCATTTCGAACAACTGGGATGGGAAGAGTCGAAAATCATCACGCGGTTTTGGATCTTGGGATTGGTGATGGCGCTGTTCGCGCTGACGACATTGAAACTGCGATGAGAATGACGCTGCGGTAGGGAAGTCGCATGCGGAAGCTGGAGGGTACACGGGTTCTCGTGGTGGGAATGGCACGTTCTGGCGTGGCGGCGATACGGCTTCTGCGCCAGAAGGGTGCCATTGTTCGCGCCGTGGATGAAAAGTTAATGGGTGAAGAAATAGAGAGTGTAATGGTGGAACCACAGCTCGAAGCAGCGTTTCACGACGCGGAGCTGGTGGTGCTTTCACCGGGTGTCCCGGCCGATCTCGATCTGCTCGCGCCGGTGCGCGCTCGCGGCGTTCCCGTGATCGGTGAGCTGGAACTCGCCGCGCCATATCTTGAAGGGCGGAACATCGGCATCACCGGCACCAATGGAAAAACGACTACCACCGCGCTCACCGGTCACATCCTGCGTGAGAGCGGCATTGCCTGCCAGGTCGGCGGCAACATCGGCGCAGCGCCCGCCGGAATGGTGGAAACGTCGCGGCCGGATCAATGGAACGTACTCGAACTTTCGAGCTTTCAACTGGAAACCATCGAGACGTTTCGCGCGCCCATTGCGGCCTGCCTCAACGTGACCCAGAATCATCTCGACCGGCATCATACTTTCGAGAACTACATCGACGCGAAGGCCCGTCTGTTCGAGACGCAAGGCCGAGACGATCTTGCGATTCTAAACGCCGACGATTCAGTGACCGTAGGTTTTTCCAAACGCACACCCGCTAAGACCGCCTGGTTCAGCAGCACTCACTCAATTTCCGGGGCGTGGCTCGAAGGAGACGTGATTCACATCGAGGGCTCAGCGCTGCTGAACGTCCATGATCTGCGATTGCGAGGGCGGCATAACTACGAAAATGTCATGGCGGCTGCTCTGATCGCGATCAATGCCGGATCAGACCGGAGCCAGATCGCAGAGGCCGCGGCAACATTCGCCCCGGTGGAGCATCGCCTGGAGTTCGTCCGCACGCTCGCGGGTGTCGGCTATTACAACGATTCCAAAGCCACCAGCGTGGACGCCACCCTCAAGGCCATCGGCGCATTCGACGGCGGACTCTGGATCATCCTCGGTGGCAGGGACAAGGACAGCGATTACACCGTGCTGCGTGAACCTCTTCGCGCGAAAGCCCGCGCCGCGTTGTTGATCGGCGCTGCCGCTCCGAAAATCGCCAAGCATCTCGGTGACTCCGTGCCGATCATTCCATGCGGCACTCTAGCTGCCGCCGTCGATCGAGCCTCACGCTCGGCCGCCCCGGGCGATACGGTGCTGCTTGCTCCCGCGTGCTCGAGCTTCGATCAGTTCGATAACTACGAGCAGCGTGGCCGGGTCTTCAAAGATCTGGTGAACGCTCTTGCGGAGGGCGACCGGTAATGGCGCAACGAATGAAATCCGATTGGTTGTTGTTTGGAACCATCGTGGCCATGGTGGGCTTCGGCCTGGTGATGATCTACAGCGCGTCATCGGTGGTGGCCGAACTCAACCCCCGCATCAACTCCAGCTTCTACTACGTCGGGCACCAGTTGCTTTGGGCCGCCGTTTCCTTCATCGCGCTCATGTACTTCAAGCGGCGCGACTACCGCATGCTGCAAAGCGCTACCTGGGCCTTCGGCTCGCTCGGAATGGTGCTGTTTCTGCAGATCCTGGTGTTCTTCCTCGACAGCAAGACGCATCGCTGGTTCCGCCTGCAGGGCGTCGGGACGCTGCAGCCGTCGGAATTCGCCAAGCCGGCGCTCATCATCTTCTTCGCCTACTTTGTCACGCAAAAGCGCGAGGCCATCAACACCCGCCGTACCATCGTCGCTGCATCGCTCGCGCTGGCGGTGCTGGCGGCGACAGTCGGATTGGGCGACCTCGGCACGGCCATCGTGCTCATCGTTCCCGCGGCTGTAGTGTTCTACGTGGCAGGCCTCGAGCGCAAGTTTGTCGTGGCGGCGCTCGCGGTCGGGGCAGTAATTGCCATCGGATTTATTGCTGCAAAACCGTACCGCATGGCGCGCATCGTGGGCTTCTTCGACCCCGACTACAAGTTGATTGGCATGCTGGATCACGAGGGCAAGATCAAAAAATACGTCAGCCAATCAGTCACGCGAGACGCGGGCTATCAGGTTCGCCAGTCCAAAATCGCGGTGGGCAGCGGCGGATTGCTCGGTCTCGGCCTCATGCAAGGCAAACAGAAGATCCTCTATCTGCCGGAAGCGCATACGGACTTCATCTATGCGGTGGTTGGCGAAGAGCTGGGTTTATGGGGCTGTGGCGCGGTCCTCGCCGGATTCCTGGTGATCCTCGGCCGCGGGCTGCAACTGTATTGGGTGGCGCATGACGACTTCGGACGATACCTGGCTCTGGGCGTGGTTTCATCCATCGTCATCCAAGCCCTGATCAATATGAGCGTCGTATTAGGGATGGGACCTACCAAAGGCATTCCGCTGCCGATGATCAGTGCCGGCGGAAGTTCATTGATGAGCACTCTCATTTGTCTTGGAATGCTCCTGAGCGTGAGCGAGCACTCGGGATATTGAAGCACTCGATGGAAAACGGATGGCGACGATCGTGATGGCCGGTGGAGGAACGGGAGGGCACGTGATGCCGCTGCTCGCGGTGGCGCGCGAACTTGCGGCCTGCGGCCATCAATCTGTCTTCATCGGAACGCGCACGGGCTTCGAGGCGAAGCTGGTGCCGCCGGCGGGCTTTCCGCTCGAATTCATCGAGATCGGTGGATTGAAAAGCGTCGGCGTCATGCGGACCATCCGAACGCTGGCGCAACTTCCCTTCAGCGTGCGCCGCTCCGCGCAGTTGCTCGCCAAGCATCAAGCTTCCGCCGTTTTCAGTCTGGGCGGATATGCCGCGGGACCCGTAGTAATGGCGGCGCTATGGAAACATCTGCCGGTGGTGGTGATGGAGCCGAACGCCATGCCGGGGCTCACCAATCGTCAAATTGGCCGCTTCGTCAATCAAGCCTTGTTGAGTTTTCCGGATGCCGCGCGTTTCTTTCCCCCGGGGAAATCCGAAATCACCGGCCTGCCCGTCCGGCCCGAATTCTTCCGCATCGCACCCAAACCGCGCGAAGCGAAACTCACCATCCTGACCACGGGCGGAAGCCAGGGATCGCGCACGTTGAACGAAGCGGCACGTGAAAGTTGGGGCTATTTTCGAGAGGCGCATTCTCCCGTGCGCTTCATTCATCAGACCGGAACCGCCGCGCACGTCGCGCTGGCCCAGAAACTGGCGGAGAGCGGCGTCGAGGGCGAGGTGGCGCCGTTCATCGAGGACATGCCCGCTGCGTTCGCGCGCGCTGACCTGGTGATTTGCCGCGCTGGAGCGGGCGCGGCGGCCGAACTGGCGGCGGCCGGAAAACCGTCCATCCTGGTTCCTTTTCCGCACTCCACCGATCAGCATCAGCTTCGCAATGCCGAAGCGTTTAAGAAGGCCGGCGCGGCGGTGCTGGTGCCC